>k87-853353_pt1 | contig 15138 bp, 16 predicted proteins | sample MGYA00084031_6733416 | MGnify analysis MGYA00084031
CCAAGTTCAATTAAACGCTGTTTATAGCCTTGAGTAACAACAACAATATGGTCTGCTTTATTATAGAGAAATTTTTCAAGCTTACGAGCTAGATTTAATATCTTTTTATTTTTAAATTGCCCTAATAGTTCGGCAAAATCGACCCATAGATCGCGGATTTCAAAAACAAATTTTGCCCGGTGAACACGGCTTAAGAAATATCCAGTTACCCCTTGGAACAATTGAGGGGAGGTTGCATAGATAATATCGGGTTTTTTGACTAATAGTCCTGAAAAACAGCTAGAAACCATAAATGATAAGTAATTAGCGATTCTTCGTATGGAGCTTGTCTTCGTATCTCTTATTCGATAGGAACGATAGACCGTTAGTTTATGATGCTTCTCTTTTGTAAAAAACTTGTTTATAGGCTTTGCATTTGGAAAGGTCGTAAGGACATGGAGATCATGGCCTAGATCTGCTAGATTTGAGCTCATATCAAATGCACGTCCTTGTGCAGCACCGATTTCAGGTGGGAAATGTTGAGTTATATAGACGATTTTCATAGTAGCTCCCTTTCCATAAAATATTAGGAATTATCAATATTATAGTGTAAAGTATAAAGGGAAAAGTTACAACTTGGATATTGAAAAAGGTAGGATATTTTATGACGAAAATTTGTGTTTTAACGACTGTCCATCAAGCGTATGACGGACGGATTTATCATAAACAATGTAAATCATTAAAAAAAGCTGGTTATGACGTAACCTTGTTAGCACCTAAGCCTGATAAAATGATCAAGGATGATGGTATTAACCTCATTCCGATCGAAAAGCCAAAAAATGAGTTGAAGCGATTTTTACATGCGTTCAAGGTTTTTAAACTAGCTAAAGAAACAAAGGCTGATTTGTATCATTTTCATGACCCAGAATTAATTCCTGTCGGGGTTCTGCTTCGGATTTTTACGAGGAAGCCTGTGATTTTTGATGTCCATGAGCATTATCCAAACGCGATTATGAGTAAAAAATATTTAAAGTCTTGGCTAAAGAGGCCAATTAGGCTTGCCTACGAAATCATCGAAAAACTATCTCTACCGATTTTATCGGGAGTCATTTACACGACAGAAGAGATTGGAAAACGGTATAAATCATATACTAGCTGTAAGATTGAAAATTATCCATTGACAGATATGTTTCCGCCACTTCAAAAAGTGAAGGGAGATCACCATACTCTGTTATATTTAGGTGGGATTACTCGAATAAGAGGAATCGAAGAGTTAATAGACGGCTTTGCAAAGGTAGCTATTGAACGGCCAGAGGCAAAGCTCTTATTTGTTGGTGGCTTTGAATCAGACTCATTTGAACGAGAAATAAAACAAAAGGTAAAGGAACATCATTTAGAAGAAAAGGTACAGTTTAAAGGTAAGGTTCCTTATGAGCAAATCGAGGGGTATTTATCAACAGCTTCAATTGGGATTATTCCTTATTTACCTGTGCCAAATCATTTAGTCTGCCTGCCGAATAAGCTGTTCGAATATATGGCAGCAGGGGTAGCTGTCATTTCTTCTGATTTTCCCCATTATCGAAAGGTTGTTGAGTCTTCTAGCAGTGGTCTGCTCATCGATCCTGAGAGCCCACAGTCAATTGCAAAGGCGATGATTTTGCTATTAGATGATGCGACATTAACAGATGAAATGGGGCAAAACGGTCGAGTTGCTTTTGAAACAAAATATAATTGGAATTCTGAGGAAGAGAAACTAGTTGCATTCTATCGAAAAATTTTGACTAAATAACAAATAGATGAATTATGTTAAATGTATATGTTTGTTTTCTTACGTAATTGATAATAGTAATAGATATGTCATAAATTTTAAGCAAAAAACAATTGAATCTTTAATAATTTTTGCTATGATGGAATAAGTGTAAATTTCTCACACAAGTGGGTGGAACTATGCATTCTTATATAGACTATATTGTAGCGTTTATTCTTTCATTTACAGTTGCTGTCTTCATTACGCCTGTCGTTAAGAAAATTGCAATTAAAATTGGTGCAACTGATAAACCAAATACGCGAAAAATTCATAAAGATATTATGCCAAGACTTGGAGGTCTCGGAATCTTCATTGGTGTAATAGCCGGCTTTTTATATTTACAGCCACATTCAATCTATATGAAGGAAATTGTGATAGGCGCTTTCATCATTATATTAGTTGGTATTTTAGATGACAAATATACATTACCAGCAAAGTATAAATTTATCGGACAGCTCGTTGCTGCGATTGTTGTTGCGTCATCAGGTCTTCTAATTGAAAAATTTAATATTCCTTTTTATGGACTTGTTGAATTAGATTATTTAAGCTATCCGGTGACTGTCATTTGGATTGTCGCGATAACGAATGCGATCAATTTAATTGATGGCCTTGATGGCTTAGCAGCAGGTGTATCATCAATCGCTATGACTAGTATTCTTATTATGGCCTTTGCTGATTCACAATTTTTAGTTGTTGCCCTTTGCTTTATTTTGATCGGGAGTACATTAGGCTTCCTTGTTCATAATTTTTATCCAGCAAAGATTTTTATGGGGGATACAGGGGCATTGTTTTTAGGATACTCAATATCGATCATCTCGATGTTAGGGTTATTTAAAAATATAACAATATTTAGCTTTATCATTCCGATTGTTGTTTTAGCAGTCCCAATCTTTGATACTGTATTTGCAATTATTAGGAGACTTTTGAACAAAAAGAGTATTGCTGCTCCTGATAAGCTACACTTGCATTATTGTTTAGTTAACTTAGGCTTCAGCCATCGCTCTGCTGTTTTAATCATTTACTTCTTTAGCGCATGCTTTGGGTTTTCGGCAATTATCTTCTCAAATGCAACGCTATGGATCTCATTACTGTTAATGATTATTTTATTACTAGCACTGCAATTCATTGCTGAGATAGTAGGGTTAATTGGCATCAATCGAAGACCATTAATTAATATGATTCGAAAGATTTCTCAAAAGAATAATTAAGATAAAGAAAATGCCCAGCCTATTTTAAAGGTTGGGCATTTTTTGATTTTGAAATAAAATTCATAATAAAACCCAGGGGTGAATCACCTCCTGGGTTTCGTTTATGCTACTCTATTTCTGATTCATCATCAGAGCGATCAGATGATGATGAAGTGGATGTTGAGGTTGCGGATTTAAGTCCTAAATGTACTTTTAGCTCGTCTTGAACTTCTTCAACACTTTCCTCGTCAGGGAACCAATAGGATATATCACCTATATAATCACTATCACCTTCTAGCGTTACTGTATCAATATCGTTTGAATTAAAGCCTGAATATTTTTGATAAAAACCAAGCAATTCAGATACGCGCAAGTTTGTTTCAACGTTCTTTCCGACCTCAGCTGTTAATTTATCAACCTTTAAGAGCGTACCAGCAGAAGCAATTTCGTCAATGATGGCTTTTACGACTTCCTGCTGTCGTTCGTTACGTCCAATATCACCTAGTGGGTCGACCTTTCTCATTCTTGCATAAGCTAATGCGTGACGACCGTCTAACTCCATAGGTCCTTCATAAAACTCAAGCTTCTCTGCTTTAGGGTCATCACTGTTTTGTTTGAAATCAAATGGAACATCGACAGTGACTCCTCCTACAATATCAACAATGTTTTTAATTCCATCAAAATTGACTGTTGCATAATAGTCAATTGGAATATCTAAGAAATCCTCGACAGTGTCAATCGTTAACTCTTTTCCACCCTTTGAATAGGCGTGGTTAATTTTATCCTCCCCTTTTCCAGGGATTTCCACGCGAGCATCACGTGGAATACTTAATAGCTTCATCGATTGATCTTTAGGATTAAATGTTGCAACCATTATCGTATCGGATCGACCACCTTTACCTCCACTTGAATAGTCCTCAATCCCTAATAATAAAATCGAAACCGGATCATTTGAAATGCTAACTGCTGATTCACGGAGCTTTGATTTATCTCTACCTAAATCATCATAGGATTCATTTGCCGCACTTAATGTGTGGTAAAATACCCATCCAAGATAACCTGCTACACATACGAATACTAATAGGAGAAAAAATAAAAATCTCCTTAAAATAGGGTGCTTGCGTTTCCTCTTTTTTTTCTTTGCTTGACTTCTATTCATAAACTTCTCCTCTAAATGTTAAATTTGTACGTCTTGTTCTAAATAAACGACATCACCATCAACAATTTCACTTTGTCCATTTGTCATTTCAGTCATCCAGCTAATAAAGTCAGCTTTTTTATCTTCTTCCACATAGGTTTCCACTTCGACATCATTTAAATAATGAATATCCTTTATTAAAAAGTTGGAAGCTCTTAATTCATTTTCCACTTTTCCTAACCATGTATAGTCTATTTTTGTATGCATAATACACATTAATTTTCGTTCAACGATGCCTGTCGCATTTAGGCCCTCTGAAACTGATTTTCCGTAAGCACGGATAAGTCCGCCTGTGCCAAGCTTAATTCCGCCGAAATAACGGGTGACGACGACAACAGTGTCTTTTAGGTCGCGTTTTTTCAAAACCTCAAGCATCGGGACGCCAGCTGTGCCACTAGGCTCACCATCATCGTTTGCCTTTTGGATTTGGTTGTGTTCTCCGATAAGATATGCTGAGCAATTATGATTTGCATTAGGATGCTGTTTTTTTATTTTTTGGATAAAGCTTTGAGCGTCATCCTCAGTAGTGACTCGCTCTGTATAACAAATAAACCTTGATTTTTGGATAATTAGTTCATGCTCTCCATAGCCTTTTACGGTATAATAATGAGAAAGCATGCTTGTACACCTCCTGACAAGCGAGCGAGTTAGGGACATGTTTCGCGTTTTTTACAGTAAAAAAACGATCAGCAAATATGCTTCTGCTGATAGCAGTCCTATTCTATTATAAAACGACATTTTTTGTACTTCAATCGTAATCTTTTGACAAACGAAAAAGAATCATGTAGTAAAATGTGACAAAATGTAGAATATTAAAGAAAAAATTACATAAAAACAAAGGGTACATAAATAGGAGGAATGCTGTATGAACCCGATAAAACTTGATAGTAAGCTGTTAGACGAAATAATAGATAAAATGATCTATACTGTTGATTCAAGCAAGGATGAAATTTTTCAAATTGGTGAACAGTCACGTCAGCAATATGAATCACTTGTTGAGGAATTAGCTGATATTAAACGTCAAGTAAGCATTGTGATTGAAGAAGGAGATAAGCTTGAGGTTCATTCAAGAATTGCTCGTAATCGACTTGCACAGGTGAGTAAGCATTTTAAGCAATTTTCCGAAGATGAAATTCGTGAGGCGTATGAAAAAGCCCATAAACTTCAAGTAGATCTTTCAATGATGCAGCAGCATGAGAAACAGCTTAGAGATCGTAGAGATGATCTAGAGCGACGTTTATTAGGCTTGCAGGAAATTATTGAACGCTCGGAAACACTCGTTAGCCAAATTACGGTTGTTTTAAACTATTTGAATCGTGATTTGCGACAGGTCGGAATATTGTTGGAGGATGCCCAACAAAAGCAGGACTTTGGTTTGCGAATTATTGAAGCACAGGAGGAAGAACGTAAACGAGTATCGCGTGAAATTCATGATGGACCGGCACAAATGCTTGCAAATGTCATGATGCGTTCAGAGCTCATTGAAAGAATTTTCCGTGAGCGTGGAACAGAGGACGGCTTTAAAGAAATCCGCAATCTTCGTGATAATGTTCGAAATGCTTTGTACGAGGTAAGAAGAATTATCTATGATTTGAGACCGATGGCGCTGGATGACTTGGGACTTATTCCAACCCTCAAAAAATATTTAAACACGATCGAAGAATATGATGGGAAAACAAAAATCCTATTTCATAGCATTGGCTGTCTTAGTGACATTCGCCTTCCCCCAAGATTCGAGGTTGCCTTGTTCCGGCTGGCGCAGGAGGCAGTGACAAATGCGATAAAGCATGCGGAAGCAACGGAAATTAATGTAAGGGTAGAGGTTGAAGATGATTATATAAGTATGATCATCAAAGATAATGGAAAAGGCTTCAATGTAAAAACAGTAAAAGAAAACAGAGATAAAAAATCGTTCGGTCTAATTGGAATGAAAGAACGAGTAGAACTGCTAGAGGGGAAAATTACAGTTGATTCCAAAAAGGGGTTAGGTACATTTATCATGATTAAAGTGCCCTTTCAAGTAACAAATCCTGCAAAAGTATGAGAATGAGTACGAAAGACTTATTGACACAAACAATAGCTAATAGAATAGAATATAATGGGGAGGCGTAGACATGAAAACAAAAATTGTTATTATAGATGATCATCAATTATTCCGTGAGGGCGTTAAACGTATTTTAGATTTTGAACCGAGCTTTGAGGTCGTTGCTGAAGGTGACGATGGTGAAGAAGCGTTAGAAATCGTTGAAACACATAAACCAGATGTTGTAATAATGGATATCAATATGCCGAAAGTAAACGGTGTAGAAGCGACAAAGCAATTAATTGAAGCAAATCCAGAGGCAAAGGTAATCATCCTTTCCATTCATGATGATGAGAACTATGTCACACATGCATTAAAAACAGGTGCAAGAGGTTACTTATTAAAAGAAATGGATGCTGATACATTAATCGATGCTGTAAAAGTTGTCGCAGATGGCGGCTCTTACTTACATCCACGCGTAACCCATAATCTTGTCAATGAGTTTAGAAGACTTGCTACTGCAAATGGACAAGCATCCAATCAACCATTGCAGCCAGAAATACGCAGACCATTACATATATTAACACGCCGGGAATGCGAAGTTCTGCAAATGCTTGCAGATGGAAAAAGCAATCGAGGAATCGGCGAAGCTTTATTCATAAGTGAAAAAACAGTTAAAAACCATGTAAGCAATATATTACAAAAAATGAATGTAAATGACCGTACACAAGCGGTTGTTGTCGCGATTAAAAATGGTTGGGTAGAAGTAAAGTAATGAATAGTAGGTCAGACCTTAAACATTAAGAGTCTGGCCTTTTATTTTTGGCTTGGTTCTAAATTATTGTAAAGGCTGAGAGGGCTCACCGCCTTACCTGAGAAAATAGCAACAATGTATACGGATATAAAAATAAAGCGTGGCAACAGCATAAAGCTTTTCTTAGAAATATTATCTAATTAGTGAAATTCCGTACATGATCCGTTAAAATGATAGTACACTAAAAGAAATATTGAAATCTTACAAAACAGGCTTCGTTACATTTTTTTCTGTTGTATTCTATTTTAAGTCATTATGCGGCATTGTACACAGGTCAGCATAGTGTCTCACGTTGATTTGCTTCTTTAGGAGTAGGAGCTTCAAGCAACGCTAAGTTGACGATTGCCAGATAAATAAGATATTCATTAAGGAAGGAAACAAAAAAGATGAAAACGGCTATTTTAACAGATAGTACCGCATATATCCCGAAGGATTTACGTGACAAACACGATATTTATATGATTCCGTTAAGCGTGATTTTTGGAGATGAGACGTACCAAGAGGAAAACGAAATGACTGCTGAACAATTTTTTGCAAAGGTGAAGGAAAGGCAGGAGCTTCCAACAACCTCACAACCACCTGTCGGAATGTTTGTTGAGTTGTTTGAGAATTTGTCAAAGGAATATGATGCAGTGATTTCCATTCATCTATCAAGTGGAATTAGTGGTACATATAACGGTGCTGTAACAGCAGGGACGATGGTTGACACAATAAAGGTTTATCCATTTGATTCAGAAATTAGCTGTATGGTTCAAGGGTTTTATGCACTTGAGGCATCTGAAATGGCAAAGGCTGGCCGGACCCCTGAAGAAATACTCGAACGATTAAATGAAATGAAAAAGTCCGTAAATGCTTATTTTATTGTTGATGATTTATCAAATCTCCAACGTGGTGGCCGATTAAGTGGAGCGCAAGCATTAATTGGAAGCCTATTGCAGGTAAAGCCAATTCTTCACTTTGAAGATAAAGTAATAGTTCCATTTGAGAAAATCCGTACAAAGAAAAAAGCATTAAACCGTGTATATGACTTATTTCACGAGGTTGCTGCAAATAACGAGCCAATGCGTGCCGTTGTTATCCATGCAAATCGCCCAGAAGAAGCTGCAGCAATGAAGCAAGAGCTTGAAGAAAAGTATCCGAATGTCGAATGCTTGATTAGCTATTTTGGTGCTGTAATTGGCACACACCTCGGTGAAGGTGCGATCGGTTTAGGCTGGTATAAAAAATAAGTATTAAGTTTATATTAGAAACATTCATTTTTTCATACTTCATTTTGGCGCCAAGCCCTTTGAGGTAAGGCAAGAAAGAATAGAAGGGTAAGGAGCTCCTTCCATTTTTTCTTGCCTTATGCTTGTCGTTGCGCTTCCGCTTTTCGTCTAGTACTTTCCTCCCTTATTAGGCACAATATGTAGACATGTCCAATTTTATCCTCCATAATATTTATTGAAAAGCTTGAAAGAAGGTTTGATAGAAATGTGTATGACGTCACGTCATAACTCTTGTGCAGATCATGAAGGTAAAAAAAGGACATATCGTCACTGGACAACCTTAGAGGATCGGAAGCTTTTAGAACTGCGAAACAGTGGCATGAAATTTAAGCATATTGCGACAGAACTATCACGTACTCCGATTAGTGTAGAAAAACGTTATCGAAAAATAGTTGGTAATAATTGAGGGTGAAGCATGAGATTTACAATCTACAATAAAATGTTAGCTCCCGTCTTCTCATATCACGAAGGTTTGCCGATAGCACATCTCAGTGAACTCCCACAAAATCCGACAGAACCACAATATTCCTATTCAAAACAACTACAGCAACACATGGTAGGGAAGGAATTACTCATATCAGAAATCCCATTCCCATTTGAAACAATTTTTGAACATTACTATCATGGCTATATTCAATTGAATTATGGTGTCTTCCGAAAACATAACAAGCTTTATTGTAATCGATGTGGGAACGATTCCCCATCTTTATTTGCGTCCTTTGCTTGTGCTCGATGTGGCGCAGCAAATTGTTTTTATTGTCGGAATTGCATTATGATGGGAAGAGTTAGTGAGTGTACCCCATTGTTTAGCTGGTCAGGACCTAATGATGAAGAGATGGAAAGGGTCGACTTCACATGGGACGGAAAGCTATCAAAAGGGCAAGCCGCTGCCTCAGATCGAGTCGTTCAAGCGATAAAGGAAAACAATCAGCTACTCGTATGGGCGGTATGTGGGGCAGGGAAAACAGAGGTACTGTTTAAAGGACTTGAATACGGATTACGAAATCAAAAACGAATTTGCCTTGCAACTCCACGTACAGATGTTGTACTTGAGCTAGCTCCACGATTGAAAAAGGTGTTTCCGGTGACAACGATTTCAGCCCTTTATGGTGGAAGTGAAGAAAAGCATCAGCGTGCATCACTTTATATATCTACAACACATCAGCTCCTTCGATTTAAAGAAGCATTTGACATCATCATTATTGATGAAGTCGATGCCTTCCCTTACTCAATAGACAAATCTCTCCAATTTGCCGTAAGTAAATCACGAAAACAAACAAGCTCACTCATTTATTTAACAGCTACCCCATCAAAACAATTAAAAAGAGACGTTATACGAAAGAAGCTCGACGCCGTCAAAATACCTGGTCGCTTCCATGGACATCCGTTACCAGTACCGAAATTTACGTGGTGTGGTAATTGGCAAAAGCAGCTGAAAAAGGACACATTACCGGCTGTCATCCTTACTTGGATTAAAAAGCAGCTAGAGAGTAAGAAGCAAGCCTTCCTATTTGTTCCGTCTGTTTCGATTATTGAGCAAGTAGTGACAATATGTCGTAAATTTGATTCAAGGATAGAAGGTGTCTATGCTGAAGACCCTGCCCGTAAAGAGAAGGTTCAGCGTTTTCGAAACGGAGAATTTCCGATTATCGTTACGTCAACGATATTAGAACGCGGTGTGACGATTCCAAACAGCGATGTAGCTGTGCTTGGCAGTGAGGATGATATTTTTACAGAGAGTGCTCTTGTGCAAATATCAGGAAGAGTCGGCAGAAGTGCTGCTTATCCAACTGGTGACATTATCTTTTTTCATTATGGCAAAACGAAAGCGATGGTCGAGGCCAAAAAGCATATTCAACAAATGAATGACATTGTACGAAAAATGAACAATTCTGTTAAAAACTAGTATATTCCTTCAAAATCTACAATTATTATGGCATAATAGTTACTAATACTTTCATTCAAGGGGCTCTTTTAGATGATTATAAACGCGATGGAAAAAATCATGCTAGATTTATTAGATGAATATAAAGATAAGCTGCAATTAACATGTACCTGTAATGAGTGCATGGATGATATCATTGCGCTTACATTAAATAATGTTCAACCACGCTATGTTACGAACAAGGAAAAAATCATGTACATTAAGGCAAGCTATGTTGACAAGCAGGAGATGACATCTTTAGTAGTCAAGCTCGCTGAATGTGCAAAAATTGTATCTGACCGTCCTTTATGCAAAACCTGTCAAAAAAGGGTTGATGCGAATGAGATGTCTTATTTGTAAACAGGAAATTTCAGAAACGCCATCTTGGAAAAGCCTCCTCCTTTTAAATGAAATGGCAACGTGTGAGGAATGCTTTCAGCAATTCGAGAAAATTTCCGGGTCAACCTGTCCGCTTTGCCACAGACCACAGACGAATGAGCAGCCTTGTCAAGATTGTATTATATGGCAGGAAGACAGCAATTGGCGAGACATTCTTGAGAAAAATGTATCGATTTTTACCTATAATGAGGCAATGAAGGAGGTTCTTGCTACTTACAAATTTAGAGGAGATGCTGCATTATCAGCAGTCTTCAGGCAGGAGCTTATCGAAGCATATAACAAGTTTCTAAAACCATTAAAGCTAGACATCGCAATCCCTATCCCTCTTAGCAAGGAACGCTTGTACGAGCGGGGCTTCAATCAAGCGAAGCTTTTCGCTGACTTTCTCCCACTTCCACAGCTAGACACCCTCACGAGATCAGACGATAAAAAGCAATCAAAAAAATCACGACATGAACGATTATTGTCTGAAAACGTGTTTTCTCTTACAGAATCCAGTAAAATAGAAAAGAAACAAATTCTCCTAGTAGATGATTTATATACAACAGGCAGTACACTACGACATGCTGCAAAAATCCTTCTGCAAAATGGCGCCGAAAAGGTTTATTCCTTAACATTAATTAGAAGCTAAAAAAAGAAGGTTTATTGCCGATATAAAGGATAGAAACGTAAGGATAGGAGAATAACAATGGGTGAATTATCAAATTGTCCAAAATGCAATACGTTATTTGTGAAAACACAATTTCGTTCCGTATGTGACGCATGTTTTAAAGAAGAGGAAAAAGCATACGAAACAGTTTATAAATTTTTACGTAAGCGTGAAAATCGCAAAGCACTTTTACATGAAGTCGTCGAAGGAACAGGGGTAGATGAGGATTTAATTTTAAAATTTATTCGTAACGGAAGAATTCAATTATCTAACTTTCCTAATTTAGGATACCCATGTGAAAAATGTGGTAAATCGATTAGAGAAGGTAGAATTTGCGATAGCTGCACGTCTGATATTAATGAGCAGCTACATCAGTTAGATGAGGTAGAAAAAATTAGTGAACGCAATAAATCCTCAAACATTCAAACAACCTACTACTCCCAAAGCACTAAAAAATAGAAAAAGCTAAAAAATAGCAAATGAACGCCGATATATATAGTAGACAAATGGCGAGCTAAAAGAAAGTGAGGGAAACTCATGAAAATCAATAACATTGGCTCAATGGGAGTCAATCCATATAAACGTAATTTAGAAAAAAATACAGCAGTACAAAAGTCACAAACAAAAGAAGATAAAGTAGAGATTTCCTCAAAAGCAATTGATCTTCAAGCATCAAATGAGATGACAAAAGCAAGACAAGAAAAGGTTCAAGCGATTAAAACACAATTAGAGAGCGGTAATTATACAATTGACCCAAAGGCCATTGCTAAAGGGCTACTTAATTTCTATAAGAAATAACATATAGGAGGGTGAATTTTGTCAGCAGCCGAGTTAATTTTATCACTAGAAAAGCTATTACAACTTCATAAAAATCTCTATCAACTAACCCTTCAAAAAACAGAAATATTAAAGAGTGAAAACATTGATGCGCTAAAGGAATTGTTAAAAAAAGAGCAAATGTTTGTGAAAGCTATATCTCAGCTTGAGGATGAGCGAATTAAGCAAACTGTTGCTTTTTTAGGACGTGAAGATGAGTTATCGATGTCAGCATGTATTGAAAAAGCAACAGGTTCAGAGCAAGGCAAACTTAAAGAACTGGAGAAAGACTTTAAAGAAACAATCGATAGCTTAAAAGCAACAAATGAATTAAATAGAGAACTAGCAAAGCAAGCTTTACAACTAGTATCGATGACACTTGATATGCTTATGCCACAAGAAACAGAATTTAACTACAATAAACCAGCAAATAAACCGATCGAAAAGCAACGTCGATCTTTATTCGATTCGCAAGCTTAGGTAAGGAGAGAAAAATATGCGTTCATCATTTATGGGACTTGAAATCGCAAAACGTGGAATGTTCACACAACAAAGTGCACTTTACACAACTGGTAACAATATTTCTAATGCCAATACACCTGGGTATACACGACAACGAGTGAATTTTCAAAGTACTGAACCGTATCCGTCACTCGGAGTTAACGCGCCAACAATTCCTGGTCAAATGGGGACAGGTGTTGAAGCAGGTAGCGTACAGCGTATTCGTGATAGCTTTTTAGATGTCCAATACAGATCAGAAAACAACAAAATGGGCTATTGGGAGACAAGAGCTGAGGCTTTAAAGAAAATGGAAGAGATTATGAATGAGCCATCTGACACTGGTTTGTCTGCAACAATGGATCAGTTCTGGCAGTCATTACAGGATTTAGCTGTAAACCCTACAAATTCAGGAGCTCGCGCAGTAGTCCGTGAACGCGGAATTGCTGTTGCTAATACATTTCAATATTTATCGACATCATTAAAGTCTGTACAATCTGACTTGAAAAATGAATTAGATATCTCGGTTAGAGAAATAAATTCAATAGCGAATCAGCTAAACAACATTAATAAGCAAATCGCTAGCATTGAGCCAAATGGCTATTTACCAAATGACTTATATGATGAACGAGATGTCTTATTAGATAAGCTATCATCGTTAGCAAATGTGAAGGTATCTTATGATAAGAGCGGTGGGAATTCATTAGATATTGCAGAAGGATCTGTTACCGTTGAAATCGTTGATGACAATGGAAACTCTCTTGGTACTTTAGTAGATGGTAAGGCGCAAACGGTTAGCGAGGTTTCCGTACAATATAATAATGATAATGGATTAGCCGAATCAGTTAAGATTGGGAATGAGGCTCCAATAAATATTTTAGACTTTAATAGTTCAGGTAAAATTAGTAGTTTAATTGATTCATATGGCTACACATATACCGAAAACGGGAAAGCTGTTGAAGTAGGCCTTTATCCAGAAATGCTAGACAATCTTGATAAAATGGCCTATAGCTTTGCGAAGGAATTTAATAGTGTCCATAGTGCAGGATGGAGCCTATCGAATTTTGATGAGAACAATAATCCAACAGCACACACTAATATTAATTTCTTTTCATTCGGTGTGAATGAAGCAGGTGAGGATCAATATTTATCAGATGAAGACTATAAAGGTGCAGCTAGTCTCATTCAAATTACAACAGATATTAAAGAATCGACAAATAATATTGCAGCTTCATTTGCAGAGCAAGGTCAAACTGCTGAAGTTGGTAATGGGAGCAATGCGATAAAGCTTGCCGAAGTTAAAAATAAAACGCTCAATATTGACGGAACGAAAACAACGATTCAAGAATTTTATGAGGGCGTTATCGGTGGTATGGCGGTCGATGCACAGCAGGCTGAAAGACTCACAGCGAATAGTAATGTATTACGTGATTCTGTTGAGCAAAGAAGACAATCTGTTAGTGCAGTATCGTTAGATGAAGAAATGACGAATATGATTCAATTCCAGCATGCATATAATGCAGCAGCAAAGATGATCTCTTTACAGGATGAACTTTTAGATACGATTATTAATAATATGGGAATCTAGTAGGTAGGTGAGAGGAAATGCGAGTAACGCAAAGTATGTTAGCGAGTAACTCATTACGAAATTTAAGTAAAAGTTATTCGAATATGGGGAAATATCAAGACCAATTAGCAACAGGGAAAAAAATCAGCCGTCCATCAGATGATCCTGTTGTCGCGATAAAGGGTATGTTCTACAGAACAAATTTGACTGAGGTTGAACAGTATAAGCGAAATCTTAATGAGGCATATACATGGATGGAAAATTCCGAAGCGGGGATAGAACAGGCTACGCAGGTTATTCAGCGTATAAGGGAACTTACGGTACAGGCTAATAACAGCACAAATAGTCCAGAGGATTTAAAAGCAATCGGTGTAGAAATCTCTCAATTAAAAGAAGATTTAATGGGAGTTGCAAATACTCAAGTTGCTGGGAATTATATTTTTAATGGTACGCAGACGAAAAATCCGCCGATCCCTTTAGATGCAAATGGTAATCCGGATTTTTCGCAAATAAACTCAACAGCTTATAATATTGAGGTATCAAAGGGTGTTCAATTAAAGGTAAATGTCGATGCGAATAATGTATTCAGCCAAGAACTTTTTGATACATTATCAGCATTAGAAACAAATCTCTTAGACGGAGAGGGGACGCTTGAAAACGGTGATGAGCTTCTTGCTGATCTAGACAAGCATATCGATTCCATGCTGGCAGAGCGTTCTGAGCTTGGTGCACGTTATAATCGTCTTGAACTTGTAGATAGTCGCCTTAGTGACCAAGAGGTTATTGCAAATCGTATTTTATCTGACAATGAGGATGCTGATATTGAACGAGTGATAACAGATTTGACAATTCAAGAAAGCATTCATCGTGCTTCATTATCTGTTGGAGCTAGAATTATTCAACCTTCTTTAATCGACTTTTTAAGATAAGCTATCTATCAAATAGATAGCTTTTTTACTAGGAGTGGTCAAATGAGAATTCCGCAAATCCGACTTGAAAGTACAAATGC
>k87-1600262_pt1 | contig 15124 bp, 12 predicted proteins | sample MGYA00084031_6733416 | MGnify analysis MGYA00084031
GCTGGTGCGGGTGTCGTTCACCTCGGCTCCCGCTCAGATCTACCAGGTGCCGTTGGGATTCCGCCGTCGCACGGTCGACGAGCTGCAGCAGTGGGCGATCACCGGGCCCGATGGTCCGGCCGGACGGTCCCTCTTCGTCTACGACGGTCTGCGGGATCAGGAGATCCTCGATCGCTACGCGCACAGTCTCGCGACCGGCGGTACGCACGGCACGCTCGAACTGCACCACGTCCCCGGGTCGACGATCGAGGAGGGCCTGCGGGGCCGGGCACTGAACGCGGAACAGTCCAACACCTCGGTGGTGCTCGGAGAGCAGTTGCTGCTCAAGCTGTTCCGCCGGGTGACGCTCGGCGTCAATCCCGACGTGGAGCTGCCGCTGGCGCTCGGCGAGTCGGGATGCCGGTCGATCGCCCCGATCCGGGCGTGGATCGAGGCGGAGATCGACGGGGTGCGCACCACTCTCGCGATGGTGCAGGACTTCGCCGCGAACTCGGCGGACGGCTGGTCGATGGCGCTCGGCAGTGTGCGTGACCTGATGATCGAGGGCGATCTGCGGGCCGACGAGGTGGGCACCGACTTCGCCGGGGAGTCCCACCGGATCGGCGCGGCGGTCGCCGACGTGCACGCGCATCTGGCGTCGGCGCTGGGTTCGTCGGAGCGACCGGCCGTGGAACTGGCCGGCGAGATCGGGCACCTCGGCCGCGGCCGCCTCCAGCCGGGCCGTCATCTCGCCGAACCGGCCGGGGCGGTGCGGGCCGCCTTCGAGCAGGTCGCGAGCCTGGGCCGGATACCTGTCCACCGGATCCACGGCGACCTGCACCTGGGTCAGGTGCTGCGCACCCCGGAGCGGTGGCTCGTCATCGACTTCGAGGGCGAGCCGGCGAAATCGCTGGAGGAGCGGCGCCGTCCCGACAGCCCGCTCCGGGACGTGGCCGGGATGATGCGGTCGTTCGACTACGCCGCACACCATTCGGTGGACGAGGGCGAGTCCACCGAGGTGTCCTCCCAGCGCGGGTTCCGGGCGAAGGAGTGGGCCGAACGCAACTGCGCCGCCTTCTGCGAAGGGTACGCCGCCGCAGCGGGTCTCGACCCGCGCGAGTCGAATGTACTGCTGCGGGCCTACGAACTCGACAAGGCCGTCTACGAGGTGGTCTACGAGGCGCGCAACCGGCCGTCCTGGCTGCGGTTGCCCCTCGACGCGATCCGACGTCTCACCGAGGACTGAGCGCACGCCACACCGCCGCACCGGCACGACCGGAGGGGAGGCACATCGAATGTGCCTCCCCTCCGGTCGGTTCCGGGAACCGGTGCGGTTGCGGGGGATCAGTGCGTCTGCAGCGCCGGTTCGGCGTCGCGGGTCACCTGCATCTCCAGTTCGGCGTCGCGGACGTCGACCAGGATCCGGTCGCCCTCGGCGATCCGGTCGTCGAGCAGCATGTCCGCGATCCGGTCGTCGACCACGCGGGCGATCGACCGGCGCAGCGGCCGGGCACCGAACTCGGGCTGATGCCCGTGGCGGGCGATCCAGTCCACCGCCTCGGGGGTGAACTCGATATCGATCCCCTGCGCCCGCAACCGCTTCCGGCTGTCGTCGAGCATGAGGTCGGTGATGCGGTGCAGCTGGTCGTCGTCCAGCTTGCGGAACATCACGATCTCGTCGATGCGGTTGAGGAACTCCGGCCGCATGGACTCGCGCAGCCGGCTCATCACCCGGTCGCGCAGCGGCTTCTCGTCGGCCTCGGCGTCACCGGTGGTGAAGCCGAGTGCCCCGCCCTTGCTCGAGACGATGTCGGACCCGATGTTGCTGGTCATGATGACGACGGTGTTGGTGAAGTCCACCGTGCGTCCCTCACCGTCGGTCAGGCGACCGTCGTCGAGGACCTGCAGCAGCGTGTCGAAGACGTCCGGATGTGCCTTCTCGATCTCGTCGAGCAGCACCACCGAGTAGGGATGCCGGCGCACCTGTTCGGTGAGCTGACCGGCCTCGCCGTAACCGACGTAACCCGGAGGGGCGCCGACGAGCCGGCTGACGGTGTGCCGTTCGCCGAACTCGCTCATGTCGACGCGCAGCAGGGTCCGTTCGTCGCCGAACAGCGCCTCCGCCAACGCCTTCGCGAGTTCGGTCTTACCGACACCGGTCGGGCCGAGGAACAGGAAGCTGCCCACCGGCCGGCTCGGGTCGCCCATGCCGGAGCGGCTGCGCCGGACGGCGCGGGCCACCGCGTGGACCGCCTCGTCCTGGCCGACGACGCGCCGGTGCAGCTCGTCCTCGAGGGTGCGCAGCCGTTCCTTCTCGACCCGGGTCATCTGCGTGGCCGGGATTCCGGTGGCCCGCGAGACGATCTCGGCGATCAGGTCCGGTTCGACGGTCGGGGTCTCCCCCGCCCCGTCGGCGCCCTTCTCGATGCGTTCCTGCAGCCGCACGATCTCGTCGCGCAGACGCGAGGCATCCTCGTAGCGCTCCTCGGCGACCGCGCGGTCCTTCTGCTCCTCGCACTCGGCGAGCTGCGCCTGCAGCTGTGCGACGTCCGCACGCGGGGTCCGCAGCCGCAGCCGGGCACCGGCCTGGTCGACGAGGTCGATCGCCTTGTCCGGCAGGTGCCGGTCGGGCAGGTACCGCATCGACAGGTCGACGGCTGCCTCGAGCGCGGCGTCCGAGTAACGGACACCGTGGAACTCGGCGTACCGGTCGGCGAGTCCGCGCAGGATGGCGACGGCGTCGTCCCGTTGCGGTTCCCCGACGGTGACGGGCTGGAAGCGCCGCTCGAGCGCCGGGTCCTTCTCGATGTGTTTGCGGTACTCGTCGAGGGTCGTCGCACCCACGACGTGCAGTTCGCCGCGCGCCAGTTTCGGCTTGAGGATGTTCGCCGCGTCCATGGCGCCGTCGTTGCCCGCACCGGCCCCGACGACCGTGTGGATCTCGTCGACGAAGACGACCAGCTGCCCGTCCTGCGCGGTGATCTCGTCGAGGACGGTGGTGAGCCGCTCCTCGAAGTCCCCGCGGTAGCGGGTGCCGGCGACCATGCCGGTGAGGTCGAGCTGGACGATGCGCTTGTCCTTCAGGACGTCGGGGACGTCGCCGTCGACGATGCGCTGTGCGAGGCCCTCGACGATCGCGGTCTTGCCGACACCGGCCTCGCCCACGAGGACGGGGTTGTTCTTGGTGCGGCGCGACAGGATCTCGACGGTCTGTTCGATCTCCTCGGCCCGCCCGATCACCGGGTCGATTCCGCCGGTGCGGGCGCGTTCGGTCAGGTCGATGCCGAACTTGTCGAGCATCGGGGTCGACGATTCCGTCTGCTCGGCGACCGCGGGCACGGGCTGCAGCGCCGTCTGCAGCGACTGCGGGGTGACGCCGAGGGACGCGAGCAGCCGCCCGGGGGCGCGGGTCTGGTCCGCGGCCAGGGCGAAGAACAGGTGCTCGGGATCGATGTAGGTGGATCCGAGCGCCCGCGACAGCTGGTGCGCCTCGAGCAGCGCGGTGCGCATGGCGCCGGTCAGCGCGGGTGCGGCGACCGTTTCGCCGCTACGGCCCGCGGGCAGACCCTGCTCGACCGCCGCGATCACCGCGGCGGGGTCGGCACCGGCCCGCTGCATGACCGTGCGGACCGGATCCTGCTCCGCCATCGCGCGCAGGACGTGCAGTGCGTCGAGTTCGGCATCGCCGCGCTCGGTGGCGTGTTGCGCCGCGCGGGCCAGCAGGTCCTGGGTCCCACGGCTCATGAAACGCGTGATGTCGATTCGGCCAGGGCCACCAGGCCCGAAGAATGCCGGCATTCCGAAGCCTCCCTCTCCAGGTTGAGTCTTTCTCACTCAACTAACGTGCCGACCCCGCGGTCAATTCCCGGTCCCGAGTGATGTGGATCACCTGATAGGCGGTGGGCATTTATATTGTGCGCAACAAAACTGTGCGCTACTTTGATTTCCGTGCCGTCCCATCTCGATCTCGATCAGCAGGTGTGCTTCGCGCTCTACCGCGCGTCGCGCGCCACCACCGCGCTCTACCGGACCCTGCTCGACCGGTTGGGCATCACCTACCCGCAGTACCTGGTGCTCCTGGCCCTGTGGGAACGCGACGGACGCGGCGTGCACGATCTGTGCACGGCTCTCGACCTGGACACCGGCACACTCTCCCCACTGCTCAAACGCCTCGAAGCCGCCGGCTACGTCGAACGCCGGCGGCAACGGACCGACGAACGCCGCGTCGTCGTCCATCTCACCGAGGCCGGCCGAGCACTCCGGGCAGAGGCCGAGGACATCCCCGGCTGTGTGGCGCAGGCCAGTCGATTCGACCTCGACGAACTGGTCGCGCTGCGCGACATGCTCCATCGCCTGACCGCCGCGCTGCAAGACGCACCCGGCGACACCCCCACGAAAGGCAGGACACCGTGAAGATCCTCTACACCGCCGAAGCACTCGCCACCGGAGCCGGCCGCGACGGCCATGCCCGCACCAGCGACGGAAAGCTCGACCTCGACCTGGCCCTGCCGGTGGAGATGGGCGGCAGTGGCAAGGGCACCAATCCCGAGCAGCTGTTCGCCGCGGGCTACGCCGCCTGCTTCCACTCCGCGCTGCAGCTGGTCGCCCGTCAGGAGAAGGCCGACGTCTCCGACTCCGCGGTCGGCGCCCGCGTCGGCATCGGCCCGACCGACGGCGGCGGGTTCGGTCTCGCCGTCACCCTCGAGGTGACGCTGCCCGACCTCCCCCGTGAGAAAGCCCTCGAGCTGACCGAGAAGGCCCATCAGGTGTGCCCGTATTCCAACGCCACCCGCGGCAACATCGACGTCACCCTCGAGGTCACCGAGGACTGAGTCCTCGAAGTTCCACCGAGGACCGAGTCCTCCGAACCTCACCGAGGATCGAGTCCTCGAGGAACACGCCGTCTGCGCACGTGTCCGCGCCACCCCGTAGCGTGGACACGTGCGCACGCAGGACCGGTCGCAGCTCTCAACGTTCTCGACCGAACTCGGTTTCTCCCTCGACGACTTCCAGTCGCAGGCCTGCCGCGCACTCGAGGACGACCGCGACGTGCTGGTCTGCGCCCCCACCGGCGCCGGGAAGACCGTCGTCGGCGAGTTCGCGGCGTATCTCGCGCTCGGGGCGGGCGGACGCTGCTTCTACACCACCCCCGTCAAGGCGCTGAGCAACCAGAAGTATCTCGACCTGTCCCGCCGCTTCGGCGACGACCGGGTCGGGCTGCTCACCGGCGACGTCTCCCTCGACTCCCACGCACCCGTCGTGGTCATGACCACCGAGGTGCTCCGCAGCATGCTGCACGGCCGGTCCCCGCTCCTGGACGGGCTGACCCACGTCGTGATGGACGAGGTCCACTATCTCGCCGACCGCGAGCGCGGCGCGGTGTGGGAGGAGACCATCCTGTCGCTGCCCGGCGACGTGCGGCTGACGAGCCTGTCGGCGACGGTGAGCAACGCCGAGGAGTTCGGCGGGTGGCTGCGCGGGCTCCGCGGTGATCTCGCGATCGTCGTCGAGGAGACCCGCCCGGTCCCCCTCACCCAGCACATGCTCGCCGGTGGCCGCCTGTTCGACCTGCTCTCCCCCTCCGGCCGGGTCGACGAGACCCTCGACCGGTACATCGCGCACCGCCAGCTGGTCGAAGCCGCCCCCGGACCGTCCACCCGGCGACGGCGACGCCGGCGCGGCGCCGAGACGTCCGGGGCCGGCGACCTGCCCGGCACCGTCACCCGCCTCGAGGCCGAACAGCTGCTGCCCGCCATCTGGTTCCGGTTCAGCCGCAAGGGATGCGACGAGGCCGTCGCCGAATGCCTCCACGCGTCGGTGCGGCTCACCGAGGCCGCCGACACCGCCGCGATCCGCGCGATCGCCGAACGTCACACGGCCGCACTGCCGCCCGCCGACCTCGACGCGATCGGGCACACCGAATGGCTCGACGGTCTCGAGCGCGGTTTCGCCGCCCACCACGCCGGCCTGGTCCCTGCCTTCCGGCACGCCGTCGAGGAACTGTTCGCCCGGGGACTGGTGCGGGTCGTGTTCGCCACGGAGACCCTCGCCGTCGGCGTGAACATGCCCGCCCGCACCGTGGTGCTCGAACGTCTCGTCAAACCCACCGCCGACGGGCCTGTGCGCCTCACCCCCGGGGAGTACACCCAGCTCACGGGCCGCGCGGGTCGCCGCGGCATCGACGACGAGGGACACGCCGTGGTGCTGTGGACCCCCGAGTCGGCTCCCGCGACGGTGGCCGGGCTCGCCGGGGCGCGTTCCTATCCGCTGCACAGTTCCCTGCGCGTCGGCTACAACACCGCGATCAACCTGGTCTCCAGGCGCGGGATCGCCGGGGCCCGAGCGCTCCTGCACCGTTCCTTCGCCCAGTTCCAGACCGAACGGTCGGTGGCCGCCCTCGACGACGCGGTCCGCGCCAACACCGCCCTGCTGCGCGATCTCGACGCCGAACTCACCGAGGTGGAGGGTTTCACCGAGTACCGGCAGCTGTGCGAACGGCTCGCGGCGGCGCGACGCGGCGCGGACGCCGGGACCGTCACCGCGCTGGCGCGGGCCGTGCGGTCGCATCCGGCGCACCGCCGCGGTGACCGCGACCGGCTGCTCGCCGTCGCGGCGCGACGCGCGGCCGTACACGAGGACACCGAACGGATGCGCGACCGGATCACCGCGGCGACCGGCCGTCTGGTGGAGACCCTCGACCGCACCCTGGCGCTGCTCGACGAGCGCGGCTACGTGCTGCTCGACCCCTACGGGGAGTCCGTCCACGTCACCGACGACGGTCGGCGTCTGGGCCGGATCTACTGCACCAACGACCTTCTCGTCGCCGAGTGCGTGCGGACCGGCGCGTGGTCGGGTCTCGACCCGGCCGAACTCGCCGCCGTCGCCTCGAGCGCACTCGGGGAGAGCCGGCGCCGCACCCCTGGGGTGCCGGGCCGCACCAGCCCCGCCATCGACGAGGCGCTGCGCGCCACGATGCGGTTGTGGAGCGAGCTGGCCGCACGGGAGGAGCACCACGGCCTGCGGGTGAGTCCCGATCCGGATCCCGTGGCGGTCGCCGCGATCCACCGCTGGGCGCGGGGTGACGGGCTCGCCGCAGCCCTGCGGGTCGCGTCCGAGGGCGGGCTGTCGGCGGGCGATCTGGTCCGCCGTTATCTGCGCACCCTCGATCTCGTCGACCAGACCGGGCTGTGCCGGCGCGACGCGCTGCCGCCGGTGTCCTTCTCCCCCACCTGATCCGGGCTCAGGAGACGGGGAAGCTCACCCCGCACAGCTGCTCGGACAGTTCCCACAGCCGGCGGGCGAGTTCCGGATCGCGCGACCGGGCCGAGGACTGCACCCGCTTCGGGTGTCCGCGCATTTCGAACGGCCCGTCGGGGCCGTAGAAGGCGCCCGATTCGGCCTCCGGCGCGGTCGCGGCGTACAGCGACGGCAGGGCACCCTGATCCGGCGGCTGGCCGAGGAACGGTGTGGTGAGCTCCATGATCTTCCCGTACCACGCCTCACTGCGGTACTGCAGATTGGTCGACGAGAAACCGGGGTGCGCAGCAAGGGATTTCACGTCCGACCCTGCGGCGGTGAGGCGCCGGTGCAGTTCGTACGCGAAGAGCAGGTTCGCCAGCTTGGACTGCCCGTAGGCGAGCCACCGCTCGTAGCGTCGGCGTTCCCAGTCGATGTCGTCGAGATCGATCCTCCCGATGCGGTGCATCGCACTGCTGACCGTGACCACCCGATCGGTGATGCGGTCGAGCAGCAACGCGGTGAGCGCGAAGTGCCCGAAATGGTTGGTGCCGATCTGCATCTCGAACCCGTCGGCGGTGCGGCGCAGTGGTACCGCCATGACCCCGGCGTTGTTGACGAGCACGTCGATGCGTTCATGCTCGGCGCGCACGCCCTCCGCGAAGGCCCGCACGGACGCCAGATCGGCGAGGTCGAGTGCGCGCACCTGCGCCCGGTCGCCGAGTTCGCCGGCGACGGTCCGCCCCTTCGCGACGTCGCGACAGGCGAGGACGACGGTGGCACCGGCGCGGGCCAGGGCGCGTGCCGTCTCGGCGCCGAGTCCGCTGTTCGCCCCCGTCACCACGGCGGTGCGACCCGTGAGGTCCGGAACATCCTTCGTAGTCCACCCCATGTCTCGACACCCTACGGTCGTCCGCGCCATCGCGACAGGCCTTGTCCGGATTGCCCGTCATGCGCGACTCCGCGCCGTCACGCACCCGAGACGTGGACGTAACATCGCCGCCCTACCGTCGCGAGGTCGGCAGGGTGACCGGCGCGAGGTCCCCACGTCGCGAGGTCCCCACAGCCGGGACCCATACGGACGGAAAGGAGCGCGAGCGTGCCGCCACGTCGCAGATCGATCCTGCTCGACCGGCTCCGCGTGGACGCGCCGGGACGACCGCAGGACGCGATCCTCGACGAGCTCCGGCGTGCCTTCCTCTCCGGGGCCGCCCCACCGGGCACCCCGATCCCCGTCGGGGACATCGCCGAACTGTTCGGCGTGAGCCGCATCCCCGTGCGCGAGGCGCTCAAGACCCTCATCGGCGAGGGCCTGGTCTCGCATCGCCGCAACCACGGGTACACCGTGGCCCAGCTGACCGCCGCGGAACTGCGCGAGCTCTATCTCGTCCGCGAGACACTCGAGTCCGCGTCGCTCGCCGCGGCGGTGCGCAACGCCACCGAGGAGGACGACCGGCGGGTCCGCGAGACCCACGCGATCCTCGAAAAGGCGGTGCTCGAATGTGATTCGCTCACTTACCATCGGGAGAGCCGCACCTTCCACATGGCGTTGACCCGGCCGTCGCGGATGCACCGTCTGCTGCACATGCTCGACTACACCTGGAACATGACCGAGCCGGTCCAGCCCATGGTGCACGTCGGCGACGCCGAACGGGCCGAGTTGCACCACGAGCACGAGGTCATGCTCGAGGCCTTCCTCGCGCGCGACACCGAGGCGCTGCTCGCGGCGTCCGAACACCACAACCGGCGGCTCGACGAGGCCATCGCCGGTCTCTCCGTCGAGGCGGGATTGTTGGCCGCCGACGAGGACGACCCGCTCCGGCCGGAAGATATACAGTTCGGGTAACTCTCCGGCAATATCGCCCCGATAGCGTTCGATGCATCGGAATTCACCATCGCCGTTGATCTTCCGTCGATCGATTCGATTCCGCCCCTCTCCTCCCACGGGATCCGGGCGGCTCCCCTTCGCACAGGAGCAGGCATGACCGAAGTGCTGACACCGAGCGCCGGTAGCGTCCCCGTCGCACCACCTCCGGCCGCAGCCGCGTACGACCCGCGACTGACCAACGAGGACCTCGCCCCGCTGAAGAACCAGCGGTGGGGGTCGTACAACATCTTCGCGTTCTGGATGTCCGACGTGCACAGCGTCGGCGGATACGTCACGGCCGGCAGCCTGTTCGCGCTGGGCCTGGCGAGCTGGCAGGTGCTCGTGGCCCTGCTCGTGGGCATCACCATCGTCTACTTCTTCTGCAATCTCGTCGCGAAGCCGAGCCAGGTCACGGGTGTCCCCTATCCGGTGATCTGCCGCAGCGTGTTCGGTGTCCTGGGCGCGAACATCCCGGCGATCATCCGCGGCCTGATCGCGGTGGCCTGGTACGGGATCCAGACCTTCCTCGCCTCCGCGGCCCTGGACGTCGTCCTGATCAAGCTGTTCCCCTCGCTCGCTCCCTACGCGGTGGTCGAGGACTACGGTTTCGCCGGGCTGTCCGCGCTCGGCTGGGTCAGCTTCCTGACCCTGTGGGTGCTGCAGGCCTGTGTCTTCTGGCGCGGCATGGAGTCGATCCGGCGCTTCATCGACTTCTGCGGTCCCGCCGTCTACGTCGTGATGTTCCTGCTGTGCGGCTACCTGATCTCGAAGGCCGGCTGGGGCGCGATCGACCTGAACCTCGGTGCCGTCACCCACACCGGCTGGGCCTCGGTGCCCGTCATGCTCGGCGCCATCGCGCTGGTCGTGTCGTACTTCTCCGGCCCCATGCTCAACTTCGGCGACTTCTCCCGCTACGGACGGACGTACGCGGCGGTGAAGCAGGGCAACTTCCTCGGGCTGCCCGTCAACTTCCTGGTGTTCTCCCTGCTCGTCGTGGTCACCGCCTCGCTGACCATGCCGGTCTACGGTGAGCTGATCACCGATCCGGTCGAGACGGTCGCCCGCATCGACTCCACCTTCGCCATCGTCCTCGGCGCGCTGACCTTCGCGATCGCCACCATCGGCATCAACATCGTCGCCAACTTCATCTCGCCCGCCTTCGACTTCTCCAACGTCAGCCCGCAGCGGATCAGCTGGCGGATGGGCGGCATGATCGCGGCCGTCGGTTCGGTGCTCATCACTCCGTGGAATCTGTACAACAACCCCGACGTCATCCACTACACGCTCGAGACGCTCGGCGCGTTCATCGGCCCGCTGTTCGGCATCCTCATCGCCGACTACTACCTGGTGCGCAAGCAGAAGGTGATCGTCGACGACCTGTTCACCATGTCGGAGAAGGGCACCTACTGGTACCGCAAGGGATACAACCCCGCCGCGGTGATCGCAACGGTCGTCGGTGCCGCCGTGGCGGTGGTCCCGGTGCTGTTCAACAACGCCCCCGGCATGCACACCGCTGCCCAGTACAGCTGGTTCATCGGGTGCGGTCTCGGATTCCTCACCTACTTCGTGCTCGCGACGCGTACGCGCCTCGCGGTCCGTCTCCCCGATCCCGTCGCACAGGAAGCAGCCTGATCCTCCATGTTCGTCAAGGTCGTCAACCCGAACACCACGTGGTCGATGACCGCCACGATCGAGGCGTGTGCCCGGGCCGTCGCCGGCCCGGGCACACGTGTCGAGGCGGTCAGCCCGTCGATGGGACCACCGTCCATCGAGAGCCACTACGACGAGTCGCTCGCCGTCCCGGGCATCCTCACCGAGATCGCGAAGGGAGAACGCGAGGGCGCCGACGGCTACGTGATCGCGTGCTTCGGAGATCCGGGGCTGGACGCAGCCCGCGAGGTCGCGAGCGGACCGGTGGTGGGGATCGCCGAGGCGGCGATGCACACCGCGAGCATGCTGGGCCGCAGCTTCTCTGTCGTCACCACCCTGGCCCGCACGACGGGCCGCGCCTGGGAGCTGGCCCACCGCTACGGCATGCGCGACGCATGCCGGGGCGTGCACGCCTGCGACCTGCCGGTGCTGGCCCTCGACAACGACCCCGACGCCCGCAAGATCGTCACCGAGGCGTGCCTCGACGCGCTGTACGCGGACGGCTCCGACGTGATCGTCCTCGGCTGCGCCGGCATGGCCGATCTGTGTGCGCAGATCTCCGCCGAGATCGGCGTGCCGGTGGTCGACGGGGTCGCGGCCGCGACACTGACCGTGCAGTCGATGGTGACGATGGGCCTGGCGACCGGAAAGCGCGGCGAGTTCGCCCCGCCCCCGCCGAAGCGGTATTCGGGTCTGCTCGAAGGGTTCACCACAGAGGGGTGAGCTCCCCCTAGGATCGGACGGGTGCCGTCCGTTCATCACGCACCGCTGAGGAAGATCGACCCCGAGAGCCTCTACCGGATCGTCGCGCTGCGCACCGACGTGTTCGTCCACGAGCAGGGCATCACCTGCGAACCGGAGCTCGACGGCCGCGATCTCGAACCGACCACGGAACTGTTCTGGACGCAGGAGGGCGACGAGGTCCTCGCGACCCTGCGGGTGCTCCACGACAGCGAGGACATCGCGCACATCGGCCGCGTCGCCACGGCCCGCCACACCCGCGGACGCGGCCTGGCCGGTGAGCTGCTCGAGGCGGCGCTGGCGACCTGCCCGGGCATCGTCGACATCTCCGCCCAGGCCCATCTGGAGAACTGGTACGCCCGTTTCGGTTTCGTGCGGACCGGCCCGAACTACATCGAGGCCGGTATCGACCACGTGCCGATGCGCCGGTCGCGCTGACCGGCGCATCGGAGATCCGTATCGGCGGATCCCTGCCGCGACCGACATCCGCTCAGCGGATGTCCGTCACCACCGACATCCGCTCAGCGGATGTCGAAGTGCACTCCGGTGAGCTTCTCCGACAGCTCCCACAGCCGCGCCGCGGTCTCGCGGTCGCGGGCGCGGCGCCCCACGCGGGCGACGCCGGGCGGGCCGTACAGCAGGAACCGGGGCCCGACGTATCCGCCCGAGAGGGTCGGATCCGAGGCGGCGAGCACGACGGATTCCGCACCCTGGTCTGGGGTGCGCTGCAGGATCCGCTTGCCGAAGCCGAACAGCCGGTCGAACCACGTCCCGGTGTGGCTGCCCACCTCGGTCGCCGCGTAACCCGGATGGGCGGCGACGGCCCGCAGCGGTGAGCGGGCCGCAGCCAGCCGGCGTTCCAGTTCGAGACTGAACAGCAGGTTTGCGAGCTTCGACTGGGCGTAGCCCGCGGCCCGGCTGTAGCGGCGCTGCTCCCAGTTCAGGTCGTCGAGGTCGAGCCGGCCGATCAGGTGCGCAGCACTGGACACCGTGACGACACGCCCGGTGATCCTCGGCAGGAGCAGACCCGTCAGGGCGAAGTGCCCGAGATGGTTCGTGCCCATCTGCATCTCGAACCCGTCCGCGGTACGCCGCAGCGGGACGGCCATGACGCCGGCGTTGTTGACGAGCACGTCGATCCGCCGGTCCGTGAAGGACTCCGCGAAGGCGCGGACGGACTTCAGGTCGGCGAGGTCGAGGGCCTTCGTCTCGGCCCGTGGACCGATCTCCTCCGCGATGCGGCGGCCCTTGTCGACGTTGCGTCCGGCGAGGACGACGTGGGCTCCGGCGGCGCCGAGAGCACGTGCCGTTGCTTCCCCCACGCCACTGGTGGCTCCCGTCACGACGACGGTGTGGCCGTTCAGCGGCGTGGTGGCCTCAGGCGCCAATGGAGGCCTTGAGCATCGGGAGCATCGCCCACAACTCGTCCTGCCAGTAACCCCACGAGTGGGTGCCGGCGATCGGGTACGAGAAGTGCGCGGTGTCGATCCCCAGGGACAGCAGGCGGATCTGGAACGCGCGGTTCTGCACGCGGGCGAGGGTCTCGAGTCCCATGGCGCTGCCGGTGTTGAAGCTGCCGATCAGCGAGTCGGGCCGGTCGTACTGGCCGGGCAGGCCGCTGGCCGAGGAGATCCACATCGGCAGACCGCGCATCTGCGGGGCCGCGACGAACGGGTCGTGGCGCAGCCAGGCCGGATCCCAGGGCGGACCCCACATGGCGTCGGCGTTGTAGCCACCGGCGTCGAGCATCGCGAGACGGATGGCCTCCCGCATGCCCGGGGCGGAGAGGTTCAGGTAACCCGACAGCGACCCGGCGAACCGGAACTGGTCGCGGTGGTAGGCGGCGAGGATCAGCGCCGCGTTGCCGCCCATCGACAGACCCACCACGGCGTTGCTGCTGCGGTCGATGCCGTAGGTGCGCGCCAGATGATCGGGCAGGTTCTGCGTGAGGAAGGACTCCCACTTGTAGGTGTAGGGCTGTCCGTTGAAGTTGCTCGGGGCGTACCAGTCGGCATAGAAGCTGGACTGCCCGCCCACCGGCATGATCACGTTCACGCCGTGATCGGACAGCCAGGCCGCGTTGGTCTCGTGCTCCCAGCCACTGACGTCGTCGGTGGCCCGCAGGCCGTCGAGCAGATAGACGGCCTTGTTGCTGCCGTTGTTCGCCAGCCAGATGCGTACCTTGATCGCTCCGACACCGCCGGGCGCGGGAACCCAGTCCTCACGCAGCCGGCTGTACGGATCGGCCGACGCCGTGCCCGCACCGAGACCGGTGAACACCAGCGCCAGCGGCAGCACCAGTGCCGCCACCAACAGCCGCACGAGAGTGCGCGCCCCCCTCGGACGTGTTCGGGTTCGTACCGACGTCGTCACTCCATGCTCCCCTGCAACTCGAACATCATTCGTCACTTCCGCCCCAGGTTATCCGTGTGACGGAAACCTCCTGAAGGCTTGCACACAATCGTTATCGTGAAAAGCCGGGGAAATGCTTCACGGGACCGGCGGCTACCGTACGAGCCGTGCCCGACGCCCCGCTCCCCGTCCGCGACGGACTCAATCCCACGCGCCTCCGCCTCCCGGAGAACGCCTGCTGGGATACGGTTTCGGAGTTCCTCCTCGCCCGGTTCCCGGACGACGCCGTCCGCATCGCGGAAAAGGTCGAACGGGGCGAAGTGGTCATGCACGACGGAACCGTGATCTCCCCGTCCACGCCCTACCTCCCGCGCGGCTTCGTGTATCTCTACCGAGACCCGCCGGTCGAGACCCGGGTGCCCTTCGAGATCGACATCCTCCATCGCGACGACACCCTGCTCGTGGTCGACAAACCCCATTTCCTCGCGACCACGCCGCGCGGCTCGTGGGTGGCCGAGACCGCACTCGTGCGCCTGCGGCGGGAACTGGACCTGCCGGAGCTGTCGCCGGCGCACCGGCTCGACCGGCTCACCGCCGGGGTCCTGGTGTTCACCGTCCGGAAGGAGGCCCGGCGCGACTACCAGATGCTGTTCGACCGGCGGCTGGTCGAGAAGGAGTACGAGGCCGTGGCCCCCGCCGCGCCCCATCTCTCCTTCCCGCTCGAGGTGCGCAGCCGCATCGTCAAGGAACGCGGGGTGCTGCAGGCCCGCGAGGTGGAGGGCCCCGTCAACGCCGTGACCCGCATCGAGCTCCTCGGCACCGCCGGGGACCTCGCCCGGTACCGATTGCGCCCGGAGACCGGCCGGACCCATCAGCTCCGCGTGCACATGAACTCGCTGGGAATCCCCCTCCTCGGCGACAACTTCTATCCGAAGGTGTACGAGGTTGGGCCACAGGATTATTCGAATCCGTTGCAGCTTCTCGCCCGGTCCGTGGAGTTCGACGATCCCATCTCGGGTCTGCGGACTCGCTTCGTGAGCCGACGAAACCTGGCAGCATGGAGTGACAGCACACCAGGACCCCGCTGACCAGCGGGTTCACGTCTTGGAGGTTCCCATGGACATCGGCAGCATCTCGCGTACCTACGACGGGAGGGTGGCCCTGCGCTTCGAACGTGCGTTCCCCCATTCCCCGGAGAGGGTGTGGAGCGTCCTCACCGATCCGGAGTGCCTCCGACAATGGTTCCCGGCGAAAGTGGAGATAGCCCTGCAACCGGGTGCGGAACTCGAGTTCCGCACC
>k87-1614296_pt1 | contig 15124 bp, 7 predicted proteins | sample MGYA00084031_6733416 | MGnify analysis MGYA00084031
GTCCGTGGGTGATCCGTGCGTGTCACACGAATGGCCGGGAGGCGTCGATGATGCGGCGCACGCAGGTCGCCGCGGCGAGCACGACGGCCGCAGCCGACGGGCTGGGCCAGGGGGTCGCGTCGATCCGCGCGAAGCAGCGGTCGAGCCCCTGCTCGGCCGCCGCGAGCCGCACGGGGGCATCGTCGTCGTGCTCCGGCGTGTCGACGACGTCCGCTACCGCTCGAACCGCCTCGGCCAGGCACTGACGGAGGTCCTCATGCTCGGAGAGCAGCTGCGGGTCGGCGCTCAACAGCACCTCGGCGAGATCCCGGGTGCAGAAGGCGGTGCGCTCGAGCGCCGCCATCCGTCGCTCGTTGCGTTCGCGTTCCTCGCGGTGGCGGCGCACGCGCGGGTTCGCCCTGCCGCTCTCGTCTGCCTCGCGCACCACCTCGGCGACGGCGGCGCCGGTGTCGGACAGCTCGCGCAGGCCGCGATCGACGTCCTCCGGCGACGGCGGACCGCCCTCCGTCAGCGAGTCGGCGATGGCGCGCAGCTGCGCCGTGATCGTGGCACGCAGGAACGAGAGCCGCTCGCTGGCGCGGCCGAGATACAGCGGCGGCACGATGAGGAGGTTCACCACGACGCCGACCACGACGCCGAACGCCATCGTCACCAGGTACGAGATCGAGAATTCCTCCACGCTGCGCCCGCCGAGCAGCAGCGTGAACAGTCCCGCCATGGCGATCCACTCGCGGCCGGCGCCGAGCGCGCGGATGCCGCCGAGCGCCACACCCGCGCCCACCACGAGCGCCACCGCGACGACACCGGGCACGTCGGCCCAGACGAGCCCGAGGCCGCACAGGCCGATGCCGATGCCGATCGCGAGCCCGACGAGTGCGAGGGCCCCCGACCGTGCCGAGCGCGCGAGTGTCGGGTACATGCTCACGAGCACGCCGAGCGGCGCGTAGTACGAGTACTCGTCCTCCGCGAAGGGGATGAGGGGTGCCAGATACCAGGACAGCGCCGATGCAACGGCCGCCTTCGCAGCCAGGAGCAGGCGAGGCTGATCGGCGATGTCGCGCCCCCATCCCGCGACCGTGCGCAACACGGGCCTCACCGGATCACCTCCGCAGCGCGTCGAAGTCCGTCGCCCGCCACGCTAACGGCGCCGCCTTCGCGCGGTCGAGCGCTTGCGCGACGGGCGGCGATGTGGGAAGGCGCGGCGCCCGTGAAGGGGCGGGTGGCGCCGAAGCGGGCGGAGCCGACGCCGACGGTCGGACGCGGGTCAGGCGTCGGCCGCTCGGTGCGCACGACCCGACGAAGCCGGGTCCGCGCGGCCGACGGGCTCAGAGCGTGGCGGTGTCGATCACGAAGCGGTAGCGCACGTCGCCGCGCACGACTCGGTCGTACGCGTCGTTGATCTCGTCGGCCGAGATCATCTCCACCTCGGGGGCGATGCCGTGTTCAGCGCAGAAGTCGAGCATCTCCTGCGTCTCGCGGATACCGCCGATGTTCGAGCCGGCGAAGTTGCGGCTGCCCATGATGAGTGCCCCGGCGCCGATCTGCAGCGGCTTCGACGGCAGCCCGACGATCACGAGCGTGGCCTCCGGCTTCAGCAGCTTCAGATACTGCGCGATGTCGAGGCCTTCGCTGACGGTGTTGATGATGAGGTCGAACGTGCCGCGCAGCGGCTTCATGTCCGCCTCGGGCACGAGGTCCACGGCGCCGAACTTCAGGGCGTCGTCGCGTTTGCGGTCGGTGCGCGAGATGACGGTGACCTCCGCGCCCATCGCGACGGCGATCTTCACCGCCATGTGGCCGAGGCCACCGAGGCCGACGACGGCGACCTTCTTGCCGGGGCCCGCGCCCCACCGTGCGAGGGGCGAGTACGTCGTGATGCCGGCGCACAGCAGCGGCGCGGCCGCCTCGTACGGGATCGACTCGGGCACCTTCAGCGCGAACTTCTCGTCGACGACGATGTGCGTCGAGTAGCCGCCCTGGGTGGGGGTACCGTCGACGTCGATCGAGTCGTAGGTGCCGACGTTGCCGTTCAGGCAGTAGTGCTCGTTGTCGGCGAGACACTGCTCGCATTCGCCGCACGAGTTCACCATGCAGCCGACGCCCACGCGGTCTCCGACCGCGTGCCGGGTGACGTCGGATCCGACCTCGACGACCTCGCCGACGATCTCGTGGCCGACGACCTGCGGGTACGTGATCTTGCCCCATTCCTCGCGCACCGTGTGGATGTCGCTGTGGCAGATGCCGGCGTAGCGGATCGCGATGAGCACGTCGTGCGGGCCCACATCGCGTCGCCGGATCTCGAGCGGGACGAGCGGATCGGTCGCGGACGTCGCGCCGTATGCCTTGACGGTGAGCATGAAGCCTCCTGTCGTCTGGATGGGGACAGTTCAGGATCGCACGAGCGGGGGAGCAGGGGGCTTCCTGATTCGGCACGCGCCCGCCCCGGTCCGTCCGTCCGCGTGCCGGCGCCACGGCGTCGATGGGCTCGCGCGAAGCAGAGCGTTCCCGAACGCGTTCCCGACGCGTAACCTGCGTCCGCCGTCTCGTTCACCCCTGCGGCGCAAGGTGAACGCATGGGGCGGGAATCGGTGGTCGCATGGGTGGAATCCCCGTTGCAGCTGCTCGGGGCGGCCGAGTGGGCAGCCGCTCACGGGCGCAGCATCGATCTCGCCGCCCGCGTCACGCCGCAGATCCCCGAGACCGCCGAGGAGCTGCTGCGACGCGGCGCGGCCTTCGCCGAGAAGCAGCCGTATTTCGGGATCCCGTGGCGCATGCTCGCCGCGCACGAGCACTGGCTCGTCGGCGACGGCTTCTCGGGCCAGTTCCGGCTGGCCGCCGCGGTGCTGCGCCCCCGGCGTGTGACGTTCCTCGATGACGGGCTGAACACCCTCGCGCTCGCCGACGCCGTCGCCGGCACACGCCCGTATCGGCGCCCGGGCGTGAACGAGCACGGCCTCACCACGAGGCTCGCGCCGCTCGTGCTCGACCACGTGCGGCGCACGGCCCTGGCCGGTGCTGCCGAGCTGTTCACGGCATTCTCGCTCGGCGACGCCAGGGCCGCGGCGATCGCCGAGTACGGGATGCAGGCGCGCCGGCACGCGTTCGACTGGCTGCGCGACACGGCACCGGCGCCGCGGATCGCAGACGCGCTCGGCGAGGGACGGATCCTGCTCGGCTCCGCGCGATACGTCGACGGACACGAGCCCGAGGACGGCTACCTGCGCTGGGTGGCGCGCGAGGCCGCGGCGGCGCCCGTGACGTACCTGCCGCACCGGCGCGAGCCCGCCGAAGCGCTCGAGCGGGTCGCGCGCATCCCCGGCGTGCGGGTGCAGCGGCTCGACATGCCCGTCGAGCTCGCGCTTGCCGGCATCGGCCGTCCGCTCGAGATCCGGAGCCTGCTGTCCAGCACGCTCACGACCTTGCCGATCGTGCTCGCCGGCACCGGCAGCACGGTCACCGAGACGACGATCGCCGGTGCGGGCAGGACGCGCGGCCGGCACGTGGAGACGAGCTCATGAACCGACCTGAGAGCCAGACGGCGGCCGGCGAGACCGTCGCGATCATCCCCGCGCGGGGCGGATCGAAGGGCGTGCCCGGCAAGAACCTGCTGCGCGTCGGCGGCATGCCCCTCATCGCGCGCGCCGTCGCCTCGGCCCGCGCGACGGCCGGCATCGATCGCGTCGTGGTGACGACCGACGATGACGACATCGCCTCGCTCGCCGGCGAGTGGGGCGCGCAGATCGTGCGGCGCCCTGCGGCCCTCGCCAGCGACGGCGCGAGCTCGGAGAGCGCCCTCCTGCACGCGCTCGACGAGCTCGCGGCGCGGGCCGTCGACGTCGCGGCGATCGCCTTCCTGCAGGCCACGTCGCCCTTCATCGACGTCGGCGCCCTGGCTGAGGCGGTGCGGCGCGTGCGCGCGGGCGAGGCCGACAGCACGCTGTCGGTGATCGAGACGTACGGCTTCCTCTGGGCCCGCGGCGCGGACGGCGCGACCGGCGTCAACCACGACCCCGCGCGGCGCCCGCTGCGGCAGGAGCGCGAGCCGCACTTCCTCGAGACCGGCGCGTTCTACGTCATGGACGCCGCCGGCTTCCGCCGCGCCCGGCACCGCTTCTTCGGGCGGATCTCGCTCGTCGAGGTCCCCGAGCGCACGGCGCTCGAGATCGACACGCCGGAGCAGCTGGAGCTCGCCCGGACCACGGCGCCCATCGCGGCCGAGCGCGGGCCCGACCGGATCGACGTCGACGCGGTCGTCACCGACTTCGACGGCGTCCACACGGATGACACGGTCGCGGTCACGAGCGACGGCATCGAGCAGGTGCGCGTGAGTCGTTCGGACGGCATGGGCGTGCGTCTCCTGCGCGAGGCAGGCATCCCGCTGCTGATCCTGTCGACCGAGACGAACCCCGTCGTGACGACGCGTGCCCGCAAGCTCCGCGTCGACGTACTGCAGGCACAGGACGACAAGGCCGCGGCGCTGCGCCGCTGGGCCGCGGAGCAGGGCATCCCGCTCTCGCGCGTCGCGTACCTCGGCAACGACGTCAACGACCTGCCGGCCCTCGAGATCGTGGGCTGGCCGATCGCGGTCCCCGACGCGCACCCGCTGGTCATCGCGGCCGCGCGCGTCGTGTTGGATCGCCCCGGCGGCGCGGGTGCCGTGCGCGAGCTCGCCGAGCGCGTGCTGCGTGCGCGCGACATCCGCCCCGCCATCCGCGCGTCGCGGCCTGCGACCGCCGAGCCAGCAAGGGAGACACCATGACCGTCCGGATCGGATCGCGCGTGATCGGCGGGGGCCGCCCCGCGTATGTCATCGCCGAGATCGGCTTGAACCACAATGGCGACGTGGAGCTCGCGAAGCGGCTCATCGACGTGGCCGCAGACGCGGGCGCCGACGCGGTGAAGTTCCAGAAGCGCACGCCCGAGATCGCCACCCCCGAGCACATGCGCGACATGCCGCGCGAGACGCCGTGGGGCACAATGTCGTACCTCGAGTATCGCCACCGCGTCGAGTTCGGCCGCGAGGAGTACATCGCCGTCGGCGACCACGCGACCCTGCGCGGCCTCGACTGGTTCGCATCGCCGTGGGACGTGCCGAGCGTGGAGTTCCTCGAGGAGCTCAACGTCGTTGCCCACAAGGTCGCCTCCGCCTGCCTCACCGACATCGAGCTGCTCGAGGCGCTGCGGGCGACGGGCAAGCCCGTGATCCTCTCGACCGGCATGTCGACGATGGAGCAGATCGACCGCGCGATCGAGGTGCTCGGCACCGAGCGGCTCGTGCTCATGCACGCCACCTCGACCTACCCGATGGAGCCGGAGGAGGCGAACCTCCGCATGATCCGCGTGCTGAGTGAGCGCTACCCCGGCGTTCCGGTGGGGTACTCGGGCCACGAGCGCGGCCTGCAGATCTCGCTCGCGGCCGTCGCGATGGGCGCCGTCGCGGTCGAGCGCCACATCACGCTCGACCGCACGATGTGGGGATCGGATCACGCCGCCTCGCTCGAGCCGACCGGGCTGACGCACCTCGTGCGCGACATCCGGGTGATCGAGCGGGCGTTCGGGGACGGCGTCAAGCGCGTCTTCCCGGGCGAGGAGGCGCCGATGGCGAAGCTGCGGCGCGTCCCGGCGTGACACCTGCCGGAGCCGCGCGGGCGCCGCGCATCGTCGCGATCGCCGACACCGACTCCTACGTGAAGTGGGCCGCGGCGCTCATCGCGCCGGTCCCCGGGGCCGAGCTGCTCGTGCTCGAGACGCCGCTTGTCGTGAGCCCCGCGCAGCAGCGCGCGGCGCTCGTGGGCAGCGGGCTCGGGCGCGTGCGACGCGTCCGCTACGAGCAGCTGCCGGCGCTGCTGGCGGGTACCGATGCCGTGCTGCTCGCCGCCCGCGGGCCGCTCGTGCGCGTGCTCGCGCGCCTCGTCGCGCAGCTCGAGCCGCGCCCCGTGCTGCTCACCGGGCTGCCGGGCATCTCGGTGCCGGCGACGTGGCTGGCGCTGCACTTCCGCCGGCAGTGCGACCTGTTCGTCGTGCACTCGACGCGCGAGGTGCGCGAGTTCACCGACCTGGCGGCCCAGCGGCGCATCCCGCAGCGCTTCGCTCTCGCGACCCTGCCGTTCGCGCGGCGCGTGGCGCGGACCACGGAGGGCGGGCACGAGGATCGCGACGGCACGGATCTCGTCTTCGCGGCGCAGGCGATCGTGCCGCGGGGCCGGGAGGACCGCATGCGGGTGGCACGGCTCCTCGTCCGCGCCGCGCGGGCGAACCCGGATCGCCGCGTCGTGCTGAAGCTGCGCGGCCGCCCCGGCGAGGCCGAGACGCATCGCGAGCTTCACCCGTATCCCGACCTGCTGGCCCAGCTGGGGGAGCTGCCCGGCAACCTCGTCGTGTCGACGGCGCCGATGTCGGAGGCGCTGCGCACGGCGGAGGGCCTCGTCACCGTCAGCTCGACCGCCGCGATCGAGGCGGCAGCTGCGGGCGTGCCGGTGATCGCGCTCGACGCGTTCGGCGTCTCTGCGAAGCTCATCAACGTGGTGTTCGCCGGCAGCGGGCTGCTCGCGGGGGAGGACGACGTGATCGGCCGGCGCTTCCGGCGTCCGAATGCGGCATGGCTCGCCGACAACTACTTCCACGATCCGGCGCAGGACGATTGGCTCGAGCAGACGTCGCGACTCGTGGCCGAGCGCCGCGCCGGCGCGCTCGAGCCTCGGGCCCCCTACGCGCGGATCGGCGGGCGGCTGCGCGACGCGTGGGAGCGCAAGCTCGCCCTCGGCGAGCACGACCGCTCCATCTCGGGCGCACTTGCCTACGCGATCGGCGTGCCGGCGCGGCGCGTCGTGCGGGCGGTGCGTCGCCGCCGCACGGTCTGAGCCTGGCGGGGCGAGGTGCAGCTCGAGCGACCTGCTGCGGCACCGGCCCCGGCGTCGTCAGAGCTCGATCGTGCGACCGCGATCCCAGGGCTCGGCCCATCCGAGCCTCGTGAACAGCCCGTCGAGGATCCCCGCCGTGAACCCCCACACGAGATGCTCGCGCCCGTCGATCGTCAGCAGCCACGCCGGTCCGGTGAAGACTGCGCCGTCGCGACGGACGCGGGTCGTGTACCGGTTGGCCGGATCGAGGAGGTCGGCGACCGGCGCGCGGAAGACGGATGACGACTCGCGCTCGTCGACGACGCGCACGGGCGTCGGCCGGGCCCACCAGCCGAGCACGGGCGTGACGCGGTGCGCCGAGTACGGCAGCGGCAGCTCCGGGAGCGTGCCGAGCACCTCAACGCCCGTCGCGTCGAGCCCGGTCTCCTCCACCGCCTCGCGCAGCGCCGCGGCGACGGGGCCGTCGTCCTCGGGATCGATCCGCCCGCCGGGAAAGGCGATCTGCCCCGCGTGGCTGCGCAGGGTCGGGGCACGCGCGAGCAGCAGCACGTCCAGATCCGCCGACACCGCGGCGGCGGCGTCGTGCTCGGCGGCCAGCCGGTCGAGCACGCCGAAGAGCACGAGCACCGCCGCCGGCCGCGCGCCGGGATCCAGCGGCGCGGGACGGACGGCGGACGCGTCGGCCTCGACGAGCGCGAGCAGCTGCTCGCGCTCGTCGAGGCCGACGCGTCCGCCGTCCGTCCCGCGCCGCTGGATCCCGGCGCGCGGCCGGCGGCGGTGCTCGTGCTCTTCGGCGTGCTCGACCGGCTGGCCGCCGAGCACGACGCCGCCGCCGCGGTGTCGGCGGATCTGGACGTGCTGCTGCTCGCGCGTGCCCCGACCCTGCGCAGCCACGCGGGGCAGATCGCCTTTCCCGGCGGGCGGATCGATCCCGAGGACGACGGCCCCGTCGCCGCGGCGCTGCGCGAGGCGGTGGAGGAGACCGGGCTCGACGCGACGGGCGTTGAGGTGCTCGGCACGCTCCCGGAGCTGCCGCTGCCGTACTCGGCGCACCGCGTCACGCCCGTGCTCGGCTGGTGGGCCCGGCCGACGCCCGTGCGCGTCGTCGACGAGCGCGAGTCGTCATCCGTCTTCCGCGCGCCGGTCGCCGACCTCCTCGATCCGGCCAACCGGTACACGACCCGCGTCCGTCGCGACGGCGCAGTCTTCACCGGACCGGCGTGGCTGCTGACGATCGACGGGCGCGAGCATCTCGTGTGGGGGTTCACGGCGGGGATCCTCGACGGGCTGTTCACGAGGCTCGGATGGGCCGAGCCCTGGGATCGCGGTCGCACGATCGAGCTCTGACGACGCCGGGGCCGGTGCCGCAGCAGGTCGCTCGAGCTGCACCTCGCCCCGCCAGGCTCAGACCGTGCGGCGGCGACGCACCGCCCGCACGACGCGCCGCGCCGGCACGCCGATCGCGTAGGCAAGTGCGCCCGAGATGGAGCGGTCGTGCTCGCCGAGGGCGAGCTTGCGCTCCCACGCGTCGCGCAGCCGCCCGCCGATCCGCGCGTAGGGGGCCCGAGGCTCGAGCGCGCCGGCGCGGCGCTCGGCCACGAGTCGCGACGTCTGCTCGAGCCAATCGTCCTGCGCCGGATCGTGGAAGTAGTTGTCGGCGAGCCATGCCGCATTCGGACGCCGGAAGCGCCGGCCGATCACGTCGTCCTCCCCCGCGAGCAGCCCGCTGCCGGCGAACACCACGTTGATGAGCTTCGCAGAGACGCCGAACGCGTCGAGCGCGATCACCGGCACGCCCGCAGCTGCCGCCTCGATCGCGGCGGTCGAGCTGACGGTGACGAGGCCCTCCGCCGTGCGCAGCGCCTCCGACATCGGCGCCGTCGACACGACGAGGTTGCCGGGCAGCTCCCCCAGCTGGGCCAGCAGGTCGGGATACGGGTGAAGCTCGCGATGCGTCTCGGCCTCGCCGGGGCGGCCGCGCAGCTTCAGCACGACGCGGCGATCCGGGTTCGCCCGCGCGGCGCGGACGAGGAGCCGTGCCACCCGCATGCGGTCCTCCCGGCCCCGCGGCACGATCGCCTGCGCCGCGAAGACGAGATCCGTGCCGTCGCGATCCTCGTGCCCGCCCTCCGTGGTCCGCGCCACGCGCCGCGCGAACGGCAGGGTCGCGAGAGCGAAGCGCTGCGGGATGCGCCGCTGGGCCGCCAGGTCGGTGAACTCGCGCACCTCGCGCGTCGAGTGCACGACGAACAGGTCGCACTGCCGGCGGAAGTGCAGCGCCAGCCACGTCGCCGGCACCGAGATGCCCGGCAGCCCGGTGAGCAGCACGGGGCGCGGCTCGAGCTGCGCGACGAGGCGCGCGAGCACGCGCACGAGCGGCCCGCGGGCGGCGAGCAGCACGGCATCGGTACCCGCCAGCAGCGCCGGCAGCTGCTCGTAGCGGACGCGTCGCACGCGCCCGAGCCCGCTGCCCACGAGCGCCGCGCGCTGCTGCGCGGGGCTCACGACAAGCGGCGTCTCGAGCACGAGCAGCTCGGCCCCGGGGACCGGCGCGATGAGCGCCGCGGCCCACTTCACGTAGGAGTCGGTGTCGGCGATCGCGACGATGCGCGGCGCCCGCGCGGCTCCGGCAGGTGTCACGCCGGGACGCGCCGCAGCTTCGCCATCGGCGCCTCCTCGCCCGGGAAGACGCGCTTGACGCCGTCCCCGAACGCCCGCTCGATCACCCGGATGTCGCGCACGAGGTGCGTCAGCCCGGTCGGCTCGAGCGAGGCGGCGTGATCCGATCCCCACATCGTGCGGTCGAGCGTGATGTGGCGCTCGACCGCGACGGCGCCCATCGCGACGGCCGCGAGCGAGATCTGCAGGCCGCGCTCGTGGCCCGAGTACCCCACCGGAACGCCGGGGTAGCGCTCACTCAGCACGCGGATCATGCGGAGGTTCGCCTCCTCCGGCTCCATCGGGTAGGTCGAGGTGGCGTGCATGAGCACGAGCCGCTCGGTGCCGAGCACCTCGATCGCGCGGTCGATCTGCTCCATCGTCGACATGCCGGTCGAGAGGATCACGGGCTTGCCCGTCGCCCGCAGCGCCTCGAGCAGCTCGATGTCGGTGAGGCAGGCGGAGGCGACCTTGTGGGCAACGACGTTGAGCTCCTCGAGGAACTCCACGCTCGGCACGTCCCACGGCGATGCGAACCAGTCGAGGCCGCGCAGGGTCGCGTGGTCGCCGACGGCGATGTACTCCTCGCGGCCGAACTCGACGCGGTGGCGATACTCGAGGTACGACATTGTGCCCCACGGCGTCTCGCGCGGCATGTCGCGCATGTGCTCGGGGGTGGCGATCTCGGGCGTGCGCTTCTGGAACTTCACCGCGTCGGCGCCCGCGTCTGCGGCCACGTCGATGAGCCGCTTCGCGAGCTCCACGTCGCCATTGTGGTTCAAGCCGATCTCGGCGATGACATACGCGGGGCGGCCCCCGCCGATCACGCGCGATCCGATCCGGACGGTCATGGTGTCTCCCTTGCTGGCTCGGCGGTCGCAGGCCGCGACGCGCGGATGGCGGGGCGGATGTCGCGCGCACGCAGCACGCGCTCGGCGAGCTCGCGCACGGCACCCGCGCCGCCGGGGCGATCCAACACGACGCGCGCGGCCGCGATGACCAGCGGGTGCGCGTCGGGGACCGCGATCGGCCAGCCCACGATCTCGAGGGCCGGCAGGTCGTTGACGTCGTTGCCGAGGTACGCGACGCGCGAGAGCGGGATGCCCTGCTCCGCGGCCCAGCGGCGCAGCGCCGCGGCCTTGTCGTCCTGTGCCTGCAGTACGTCGACGCGGAGCTTGCGGGCACGCGTCGTCACGACGGGGTTCGTCTCGGTCGACAGGATCAGCAGCGGGATGCCTGCCTCGCGCAGGAGACGCACGCCCATGCCGTCCGAACGACTCACGCGCACCTGCTCGATGCCGTCGCTCGTGACCGCGACCGTGTCATCCGTGTGGACGCCGTCGAAGTCGGTGACGACCGCGTCGACGTCGATCCGGTCGGGCCCGCGCTCGGCCGCGATGGGCGCCGTGGTCCGGGCGAGCTCCAGCTGCTCCGGCGTGTCGATCTCGAGCGCCGTGCGCTCGGGGACCTCGACGAGCGAGATCCGCCCGAAGAAGCGGTGCCGGGCGCGGCGGAAGCCGGCGGCGTCCATGACGTAGAACGCGCCGGTCTCGAGGAAGTGCGGCTCGCGCTCCTGCCGCAGCGGGCGCCGCGCGGGGTCGTGGTTGACGCCGGTCGCGCCGTCCGCGCCGCGGGCCCAGAGGAAGCCGTACGTCTCGATCACCGACAGCGTGCTGTCGGCCTCGCCCGCGCGCACGCGCCGCACCGCCTCAGCCAGGGCGCCGACGTCGATGAAGGGCGACGTGGCCTGCAGGAAGGCGATCGCCGCGACGTCGACGGCCCGCGCCGCGAGCTCGTCGAGCGCGTGCAGGAGGGCGCTCTCCGAGCTCGCGCCGTCGCTGGCGAGGGCCGCAGGGCGCCGCACGATCTGCGCGCCCCACTCGCCGGCGAGCGAGGCGATGTCGTCATCGTCGGTCGTCACCACGACGCGATCGATGCCGGCCGTCGCGCGGGCCGAGGCGACGGCGCGCGCGATGAGGGGCATGCCGCCGACGCGCAGCAGGTTCTTGCCGGGCACGCCCTTCGATCCGCCCCGCGCGGGGATGATCGCGACGGTCTCGCCGGCCGCCGTCTGGCTCTCAGGTCGGTTCATGAGCTCGTCTCCACGTGCCGGCCGCGCGTCCTGCCCGCACCGGCGATCGTCGTCTCGGTGACCGTGCTGCCGGTGCCGGCGAGCACGATCGGCAAGGTCGTGAGCGTGCTGGACAGCAGGCTCCGGATCTCGAGCGGACGGCCGATGCCGGCAAGCGCGAGCTCGACGGGCATGTCGAGCCGCTGCACCCGCACGCCGGGGATGCGCGCGACCCGCTCGAGCGCTTCGGCGGGCTCGCGCCGGTGCGGCAGGTACGTCACGGGCGCCGCCGCGGCCTCGCGCGCCACCCAGCGCAGGTAGCCGTCCTCGGGCTCGTGTCCGTCGACGTATCGCGCGGAGCCGAGCAGGATCCGTCCCTCGCCGAGCGCGTCTGCGATCCGCGGCGCCGGTGCCGTGTCGCGCAGCCAGTCGAACGCGTGCCGGCGCGCCTGCATCCCGTACTCGGCGATCGCCGCGGCCCTGGCGTCGCCGAGCGAGAATGCCGTGAACAGCTCGGCAGCACCGGCCAGGGCCGTGCGCCGCACGTGGTCGAGCACGAGCGGCGCGAGCCTCGTGGTGAGGCCGTGCTCGTTCACGCCCGGGCGCCGATACGGGCGTGTGCCGGCGACGGCGTCGGCGAGCGCGAGGGTGTTCAGCCCGTCATCGAGGAACGTCACACGCCGGGGGCGCAGCACCGCGGCGGCCAGCCGGAACTGGCCCGAGAAGCCGTCGCCGACGAGCCAGTGCTCGTGCGCGGCGAGCATGCGCCACGGGATCCCGAAATACGGCTGCTTCTCGGCGAAGGCCGCGCCGCGTCGCAGCAGCTCCTCGGCGGTCTCGGGGATCTGCGGCGTGACGCGGGCGGCGAGATCGATGCTGCGCCCGTGAGCGGCTGCCCACTCGGCCGCCCCGAGCAGCTGCAACGGGGATTCCACCCATGCGACCACCGATTCCCGCCCCATGCGTTCACCTTGCGCCGCAGGGGTGAACGAGACGGCGGACGCAGGTTACGCGTCGGGAACGCGTTCGGGAACGCTCTGCTTCGCGCGAGCCCATCGACGCCGTGGCGCCGGCACGCGGACGGACGGACCGGGGCGGGCGCGTGCCGAATCAGGAAGCCCCCTGCTCCCCCGCTCGTGCGATCCTGAACTGTCCCCATCCAGACGACAGGAGGCTTCATGCTCACCGTCAAGGCATACGGCGCGACGTCCGCGACCGATCCGCTCGTCCCGCTCGAGATCCGGCGACGCGATGTGGGCCCGCACGACGTGCTCATCGCGATCCGCTACGCCGGCATCTGCCACAGCGACATCCACACGGTGCGCGAGGAATGGGGCAAGATCACGTACCCGCAGGTCGTCGGCCACGAGATCGTCGGCGAGGTCGTCGAGGTCGGATCCGACGTCACCCGGCACGCGGTCGGAGACCGCGTGGGCGTCGGCTGCATGGTGAACTCGTGCGGCGAATGCGAGCAGTGTCTCGCCGACAACGAGCACTACTGCCTGAACGGCAACGTCGGCACCTACGACTCGATCGACGTCGACGGTACCCCCACCCAGGGCGGCTACTCGACGCACATCGTCGTCGACGAGAAGTTCGCGCTGAAGGTGCCCGAGTCGATCCCGTACGAGGCGGCCGCGCCGCTGCTGTGCGCCGGCATCACGACGTACTCGCCCCTCGCACGGTGGGGCGCGGGCCCCGGCAAGAAGGTCGCCGTCGTCGGCCTCGGTGGCCTCGGCCACATGGCGGTGAAGATCGCCGTCGCGATGGGCGCGGAGGTCACCGTCATCTCGCGCACCGACCGCAAACGCGACGACGCCCTGAAGTTCGGCGCCGTGGACCTCGTGCCCGAGGCGGACATGAAGCCGCTGCGCGGCACGTTCGACCTCATCATCAACACCGTCAGCGAAGGCCTCGACATCGCGCAGTATCTGAAGCTGCTGAAGCCGGAGGCCACGCTCGTGATCGTCGGGCTGCCGTCGAAGCCGCTGCAGATCGGCGCCGGGGCACTCATCATGGGCAGCCGCAACTTCGCCGGCTCGAACATCGGCGGTATCCGCGAGACGCAGGAGATGCTCGACTTCTGCGCTGAACACGGCATCGCCCCCGAGGTGGAGATGATCTCGGCCGACGAGATCAACGACGCGTACGACCGAGTCGTGCGCGGCGACGTGCGCTACCGCTTCGTGATCGACACCGCCACGCTCTGAGCCCGTCGGCCGCGCGGACCCGGCTTCGTCGGGTCGTGCGCACCGAGCGGCCGACGCCTGACCCGCGTCCGACCGTCGGCGTCGGCTCCGCCCGCTTCGGCGCCACCCGCCCCTTCACGGGCGCCGCGCCTTCCCACATCGCCGCCCGTCGCGCAAGCGCTCGACCGCGCGAAGGCGGCGCCGTTAGCGTGGCGGGCGACGGACTTCGACGCGCTGCGGAGGTGATCCGGTGAGGCCCGTGTTGCGCACGGTCGCGGGATGGGGGCGCGACATCGCCGATCAGCCTCGCCTGCTCCTGGCTGCGAAGGCGGCCGTTGCATCGGCGCTGTCCTGGTATCTGGCACCCCTCATCCCCTTCGCGGAGGACGAGTACTCGTACTACGCGCCGCTCGGCGTGCTCGTGAGCATGTACCCGACACTCGCGCGCTCGGCACGGTCGGGGGCCCTCGCACTCGTCGGGCTCGCGATCGGCATCGGCATCGGCCTGTGCGGCCTCGGGCTCGTCTGGGCCGACGTGCCCGGTGTCGTCGCGGTGGCGCTCGTGGTGGGCGCGGGTGTGGCGCTCGGCGGCATCCGCGCGCTCGGCGCCGGCCGCGAGTGGATCGCCATGGCGGGACTGTTCACGCTGCTGCTCGGCGGGCGCAGCGTGGAGGAATTCTCGATCTCGTACCTGGTGACGATGGCGTTCGGCGTCGTGGTCGGCGTCGTGGTGAACCTCCTCATCGTGCCGCCGCTGTATCTCGGCCGCGCCAGCGAGCGGCTCTCGTTCCTGCGTGCCACGATCACGGCGCAGCTGCGCGCCATCGCCGACTCGCTGACGGAGGGCGGTCCGCCGTCGCCGGAGGACGTCGATCGCGGCCTGCGCGAGCTGTCCGACACCGGCGCCGCCGTCGCCGAGGTGGTGCGCGAGGCAGACGAGAGCGGCAGGGCGAACCCGCGCGTGCGCCGCCACCGCGAGGAACGCGAACGCAACGAGCGACGGATGGCGGCGCTCGAGCGCACCGCCTTCTGCACCCGGGATCTCGCCGAGGTGCTGTTGAGCGCCGACCCGCAGCTGCTCTCCGAGCATGAGGACCTCCGTCAGTGCCTGGCCGAGGCGGTTCGAGCGGTAGCGGACGTCGTCGACACGCCGGAGCACGACGACGATGCCCCCGTGCGGCTCGCGGCGGCCGAGCAGGGGCTCGACCGCTGCTTCGCGCGGATCGACGCGACCCCCTGGCCCAGCCCGTCGGCTGCGGCCGTCGTGCTCGCCGCGGCGACCTGCGTGCGCCGCATCATCGACGCCTCCCGGCCATTCGTGTGACACGCACGGATCACCCACGGAC
>k87-3935_pt1 | contig 15108 bp, 14 predicted proteins | sample MGYA00084031_6733416 | MGnify analysis MGYA00084031
GAGGTCAAAATGCATTTTGCCCTCCACTAGGGATCAAACAAGCGAAGCGCATTAGGGGTCTGGCGACAAAAAATTAAGGCTTCTGATCCTTTTTCCTATAAGGTCGTCGAGTAAAACTTTACACATACATTCTACATTTTGGACTTGATACATTACATTTTTTAATGTTATTATAAAAATAAATTTAAATTTAGCTTATTGATCGACAACATAGCTATACCAAATTCCCTATATCGTGCTTTTCTACATACCTATACGTACTGTAATTAGGGTCTGCTGAATCATTCCTAAATAGCTATAGGGCGATTTAAGGTCCTTACAAGCCATCCGAAAAATGGGTAAAAAAGAACTCGTAATCCGTGTTCCAGGTTCATCACCAGGAATTGAAGAGCAATCACGGTCTCACTGGTTTGTTGAAGGCGTGCTTGAATGAGCCTCAGCCCATACTGGCGCTCACCTTCACCTAGTTTGCCTTCGATTGCGTTTCGTTCGGAGGCAGCGATCTTTTGTCATACATCTTGCTTTGTTGTCTGTACAACTCTTGGATGACCAGAAGTTGTTTGTATTGTGGCTTGGTAAGCAGACGGAGGCTGCTTTGCTCCGCCAGTTTGGCGATATGTTTCAAATTCCGCTCAAATGTAGCGAAGTTGCTGACCAATGGCTTTGCGAACGTTGCGTGTCCCCGGACGCTTTTGTTTGGCTACTTTCAGGTAATCCCGCCGAGCCTTCTGGCGGTACGTGCGGGACTTCTGCTTTTGACCACGGAAAGGGGCGTGCAGGGTATCGATGATGCCTTCCAGCTTTTCGCGCGCTTCGTTGAGCAGGGGCAGGTCCCCTATTTATGGTAACTTGCGATCTTAAAATACAAATAATTAAAGGAAACTGTGGACGAGGTGAATGTTTTGCTTAAAGAATGGAATATTTTGGTGTATGAGAGACCAAAGTATTTTTCGAGGATTTTCTTTGCAATATTATTTCTGTTAATTCTTATAAATATAAATTTAGGTATAGATTATACTGGTACTGATTTTAACGATGTGTTTTGGCTTTTATTTGGCTTAATGCTTGTGATTACTGCTTTAATCGTATGGATCAGTGTTTTTGTAGTATCGCTGTTTGTAACATTTTTAGTTAAAGCAATTTCAAAAAAAAATGTTGTGAACTTTCGTCACTTTTTCTGTTTAATTAGTTTAGCAAGTATTTTTCTTACTATTGGTGATATATGTGTAGTTTTATTAATAGGAGATATAAATTATCCTTATATTTTTAGAATTTTTAACCCGTTTTTTTTCCTTAGTTATTTAGTCATCTATCAATTCTTTATTAAAGCTTATAAATTAGTTCAAAAACAAGCTCTTCTGATCATATCTATTTTGGTGTTATTTCATGTCACCATAATAATTTTAGGAGGATGATCTAAATGTCAACTATAATCAAAAACAATCTAATGACAATTGTATATCTCTTTATGGGATCAATGTCTTTAGTGCTGTTAAATGTTTTTTCAGGAACGTTAGACTTTGAAATATCAAGAATATTAGGCGTCCCGATGGGTGTTGCACTAGGGTATGTTGGAGCTGCTTATGCAGCTTGGAAAGCAGGTAAAAGCATAAGGAGAGCATTAACCATAGCTGTTGGAGCTGTCGGGGCTTCCTTGATTTTGTCCGTCCTGGCTGATGCTGCCATTGAATGGGCCTTGAAAAACAATCAAGAATGGCTCGCTAACTGGTAATAACTTAACGACTAAGGCTATAAGATCAGAAGAGCTTGTTTTTTACTAGCTTATGATTATCAAGTCTAAATTAGGGTGTGAGTGTTGCTCAGCACTGTACTAAGTGTCAATTGCGATATTGGACCCACCTGACCAAAAGGAAAAAAAGAAAGCGGAGGCGAGCGACACTCCAAATTCATCACCATGAATTGGACAGCGATGACCGTTTCACTGGTGTTTGCAAGCCGCGCCCGAATGCTTGCGTTCCGCTGCATCTTGCCGTTTTTGCTTCTGGTCAGCTTTTCGTCCCTCTTTCGGTGGCCTGCCAAGTTTCGGACCGCTTAGCCGGATCCCACGTTCTTGGCAATACCTACGATTTTCCCGGTTTCGGTAAAGTTTATCTGCAAGAACGGCTTCAGGGTAATAGCCGAACCGCTGTATAAAGGATTCGACGGATGCTTGTAGTGTCTTGGCTTCATTGAAGTTGTCCCATTGCATGTTTTCGATACGGACATAACCATCGATCAAACTGGCAGCAATCTTGGCACCGAATTCCACTTGCGCACCGGCTTTGCCACGGACAATGGGGGGGACATGGGGTTGGTCAATATTCACGATGCGGTCTTCAATCCGGTGTTGCTTCTGTTGGTACATTTCCCACTGTTGACGGCACAGCTCTTGGACCACCATCAAACGACGATATTGACGATGGCTCCACACGGTAAGCGGGGTGTCAACCATCTGCTTTTCAATGGTTTTGAGGTTTCGCTGCACATAGGACAGTTGCTTTCGAATCGCTTTTCGCGTCGCCTTGCCACGCGATTTTCGTTGCTTGGCCACGCTCAAATAGGCCTTACGAGCTTGGTTGCGATAGGTGCGTGGTTTTTTCTTTAACCCGATGTGGGGTTCATGCAAGGTATCGATGACGTCTCCGTGATCTCGCGGGCATGGTTCAGCAAGCCAAGATCTGTCGGATATTTAAAAAATCCTCCTGTAAAGAGGAGGAAGATTCATGGGGTGGAATAAGGAAACACTTGTCCCGCCTGCCTCGGCGAATGCCGAGAGGCTATCTAATTTATAAGAGGTGCTAAGAATGGGGTTATGGTTAAATGAGTTCATTATAATGACAAATATAAAGTATAAATTGTTTTTAAATAAAATTTATTATGTAATTAGAAATTTTGGATTCACATCTGAGAAAAAGGATGTATTCTATAAAGAAATTTATAAATTAATCTTCATAGGTTATGTGTTATGGTTTATTTTTACAACTGCCGTACAAATCATTTTTTTGGACCCTTTATTTTTTGATGCAGCAATATTCATCTCTATATTATTATTTGTTATAGCCATAATGTTTTTAGGAACACAACTGTACTCAGAAGAAGTTAGATCATTTATTAAAAATTGTCCTTTACAACCTGAAGTTAAGGTTAAGTTATTTATCTCCAATGAACTAAGTAGTAGTTTATTCAGTTGGTTTATAGTTCTTCTACTAGCGGTACCTTTAATACTATTTCAATCATTAAAAAACGGAATTGTAGGGTTAAGCTACTTAAGCTACTATTTGTTTATTCTTTTAGTGATTTCATTTATATTTTTCCTTTTTCGCTATCTTCATTTCTTAATATTCTATTTATATAATAAAAACATTCTGAACCCTATAAAGGTTATATTTATAATTTTGTTTTTTTTACTCGCCCCCCCTGTGTTAAGTTATGTTATCCATTTTATTAAATCTTATTATACTAAGGACAATAGGCTGCAATTTTTAAGTAATTTCTTAAGAGAGTTAAATATTAAACATTACATAGCTTACTTTTCTCCAAATATTCCCTACACAGTGATTGGAATTATAATAATAATCATAGTAATGTGTATTTGCATACTCTTAACAAAAAGAATACATGTCTATGAAAAAAAATTATATATGGATTATAAGAAAATTGCATTATTAAAAATTGATAACAAATGGTTCTATGTATTGAACAACTATTTACGAGAAAACAATTTAATAGATAACAGCTTATTCATTACATACTTTATATTTTTAATTATTTATGAATTTATGGAGGAAATTAGTACTAATACCTACTGGAGTATCTCAGTAATATTGTTGGCTTTCATTATGCTTCCTAATTACATAAATTCAGATTACGATAACAAATTATTATTTTTAAAAAGAAATGGCGTTTCATTGATGCAAAGTACATTTTTTTATTCTACATATCCCTTGCTTCAGCTTTTGATTTGGTTTTCTATATTATACTTGCTCAAAATTTTATTTCTAAATTCAGATGCGATCTCAACTATAATGAGCGGAATTATGTTTTTTATATTCGGGTCTATTATGAACATTTCATGTATTCTGTTCTACAATGCAATTACATACATTTTGGAAAGATACATCGATGTCAGTTTGTTTAAGGATTTGAAACGGTTTTTTATAGCCTTTATTTTAACCCTTGTAATATTTGTTTATCATCTATTTAATGTTCTACTTAAAGAAAATATATTTCTCTCTAATATAATAATATCCATTTTATTAATAGCAATAGCTATGTTATTGAATAAACTGTGTAAATTAAATTAACAACGAGGGGTTATTCCCCTGTAAGAAAAAACCCTCTTGGTATCGTACGGGAATGTAGATTGCGATCGACTAATTCCAAAACCAAGGAGAACTCAAAATATAACCGTAAGGTAACAGGAACCAGAAGACAACTCCCCCAAGATGAATGCGGAAGATGCCTACGTTATCTGCCGATCAAAGAAAAAGGCACGCAAACCAACTTGCAGAAAGGAGTTTACGCCGGAACTAAGTGAAGGCTTGAATTCGCCATCAGCTGTCTAATAATGTACAAATCACCACTGCGTATTGACAACTGACTCAGCTATACCGTCTTTTAAAGACTAGGATGGAAAACTACCGTATACGCCTTTGCCGGATAAAAAAATCAAGCGATGTACGGCTCAAACGATCTTGAACCAGTGGAAAATCGTCGTCCAAAAGGGCCGTTCACGTTGACATCGACAAAAGCTTTTGGAACAAGACGTCAGAACGAGGAAAATACAGAAAATCATTAATTAGTGGAGGGATTAGAGGAAATTGATTGATCTTATTAGTAGAATTATTTTTAGAAATAGCCGAATATTCCTTTTGGCGTTTTTCATATGGTTCACCATAACGGTGTTCCCCTATCTCATAGTTTTATTTAACATCGAATTGGATATACCAGAACAGCTACGATCATTTGACAATTATTTAACTAATGATATTACATGGCATGAAATTTTTATTCATAATTTTATTTCGGCTACAGCTATGATAATTTTGGGTAATTTATCTGGTGGTCTCATTGCTGTTCTTTTATTAGTTTATAATGCATCAATTGTTGCAATTGCTGCATACATAGCGTTTCTCAAAGGGGATTCTATTGGTTATTCTATTATGATTTTTTTACCACATGGTATATTTGAAGTCCCAGCAATTTTTTGTTCTTTTTTACTGGGAATGAGTACTTTTAAAGCTCTAATAAACAAAATTTATTCAGAGGAGGTTATTCCAAATGATTCAACGAAAGATAAAATTGCAATATTGATATTCATGCTGCTTTCCCTTCTGGTAGCTTCAATTATAGAATCAACTGTAACACCAAAATTTTCAGCTGTGTTTATTAATAATTAGAGGCAACGAGTAATTTACCAACAAGAAGGTCACTTTTTGTGTTTTTAAAACAAACATTTGCCATCTTTTATTTTCAGCTTCTTCGCTATGTGAGTATGATACACGCCTATGGCGTATATTTCGCCATTACGTACAGAAGGCGATGGATCAACTTGACCTGTCCAATGTAAGGCGAATCGCGATAGACGAAACCTCCTCCCGCAGAGGCCATCAGTATATCACGCTCTTCGTGACGCCGATCGCGATTGATGTTATTTGCGGCAGAAGGCAAGGGCACAGAAACCCTTGCCGGGATCACTTATCCAGTAAAGGTGTGGATGCGGATCAAATTACTGGTCACCAGGTTTTTATTAGCGGTATCCCAGACACTTTTCCAAACGCACAGATCACCTTTGACAGGTTTCATGTGATCAAAATGGTCAATGAGGCTGTCGATAATGTCCACAAAGAAGAGCAAAAGCAGGCGCAAGAGTTACACAAAACCAAATATATTTGGCTTATAACAAGTTAACAAGTGATCAAAAGCAAACATTAGAGCAGTTAAAAGATGGCAAGCTTAAAACGGGACGCGCCTATCGCACGAAACTGGCCCTGCAGGATTTATGGCACGTTAACCAGCTTTTTGCCGACTTCGAATGGTTAGGTTGGGTGGCACGCTCACAATTACAGCCCTTGATGCGTGTTGTTAAAACAATTAAGAAGCATAAAGAAGGCATACGCTGGTTTACGTCCCGTATGACAAATGGGCTTTTAGAAGGGCTCAACAGCCTCATGCAGGTAGCAAAACGAAAGGCGCGTGGTTACCGTAATACCCAAAACCTCATTCACATGGTGTATATGACGGCAAACAAATTGTACATTCAAGCGCGGGCGATGAGTGGCGCATAATGAGCCTTTCCGCTTAGCTGACCAATCTCATAGTCAAAAGGCAAGGGTCAAGCGGTTTTCTTGACGGCTGCTTTTGGCTATGAGAACCTTTTAAAAAGCGGAAAAGCTGTCATAATTTTATACCCACGCGATAGAGAGAAGAGCCTATTTTCACTGATTCATAAAAGCGAAATCGATTAAAAATATTTTCTAGCAGGATTACATGTATTTAGAAGTTAAGGGTCAGAAGAAAAAAGACGAAACATTAGTTTTAAAAAATGTTTCATTTAAATTAGAGTCGGGTAAGGTTTATTCACTACTTGGACAAAATGGCGCTGGCAAAACAACCTTAATGAAAATTCTTTCCGGTATTATAGGATATGATGAGGGAGAGATATTGCATTCGGCAAAAGATTTGAAGAAAATAACGTATTATGTACCGGATAACCCTGTTTTTTTTGAATATTTAACGGGAAGGGAACACCTGACATTCATTTGTAGATTACATCGAATCCAAATTAACAATAAAAAAATGGAGATGTTTTTAGAGGAATACAATTTATCCGATATATCCGATAAATTTGTTGTAGATTATTCCTATGGTATGAGAAATAAGCTTGCTGTTGCGATGGCTATTATTACTTCGCCAAAAATATTGTTGCTCGATGAACCATTAGCATCATTGGATCCCCTTGTATTTAATTCATTTAAAAAACAGTTGATTCAATATTCAAGGAAAAATAATATTGTTGTAGTTTCGACCCACATTCTTTCAATAGCTCATAACATTAGTGATGAGATATTGATCTTAAATAATGGCACCATTGATCAAAAAATTAATGATTTTACTGAAAAAGAATTTAAAGATTATGTATTAAATAATATTTGAACCTAGTTTTCGCAAGTAAATCTCAAAAATCATTCTAAAAAATTGAAAAGGTGCACCAAATCAAGGAAAATGGAAGTTGCATAACAACCAAAATACCTTGAAAGGAGCACCCATAAGGTGAATGATAAACGAAACTTATCCACAAGTAAAGAACTACATGTAGAATTTTCGCTTCCCAACGCCACATTATTTGGCGGGGTATGCTCGATTACATCAAGAAACAGGATCTTGAGAATCAATTTTCCGCTGCACTTGAAATGACCAAGCCCCTCACTCTACGTACTCACTACCTCAAATATGTGTTACTCAGATCGTAGGGCGATTGCTTGGCAAAGAGCGAATTTGTCACTTTGAAGAAATCGAACAGGTTCTGGCCAGAGAACTGGGACTTGTGGGCGGAAAGTTACCCGACACCACGATCCTTTATAAAGACCTGGATCGATTCGACTCTCAAGAAAAAATCCATGGCCTTAAGCAAGTCAATGATCAGGTGAATGCTAGACAACTAAAAGATCAAAAAACGGTCATTCTTGATTTTGATTCATCTGTAGAAACTCTTTATGGCCAACAAGAAGAAGAAGGCGCTGCCAACGGCTGGAGCATTCCACGACGCATTGTCACTGTTCGTACCAAGGAAGTCATCGATGAAGAACAAATGGAGCTCTGTCCCGAGTACGGTTGGGCATACGAATGGATTGTGACCAACCTGTTATGGGAAGGAGAAGACATATGGCGTTTCTATAACCACCGCTGTGGAATGGAAAACTACATTAAGGAAGCTAAAAACGGTTTTGCTCTGGATGCCATCAGTAATGACGGGTTTTACCCGAATGCCGCTGATGCTCTACTTAAACTGATTGCTTACAATGTGTACCAGGGTTTCACGAAAGAAGTGACACCTCAAGAAGCCAAAACGTTCACAGTTTCCCGTATGAGACGTATCTTCTGGATGATTCCAGCCGTCCTCGTTTCACATGCCAGGCAATGGACACTTAAGCTGTGGAACGGTTTTGCGAAACAAGACCTGTGGATAAGTATGCTCCACCGTTCCCGCCAAATTGAATGACAGAGATCTAACAACTGGAAATCCTCTTCTTACCCAGTATGGGGAGGGGGAAATTGTGTCTTCCGAGCGTAAAACAATAAGATTGTACTTCCATAAATGGATTATTATGGAATAAACCCTGTGGATAACCATTTGGCTTTTAAAAGTTATTCACAGTGCGAAATCTAGGGTAAATAGACATTTTTGGTTCATAATTTCAGCATTATTGGTTTTCTTATATTAATTGTTGGGGTGGCTTTTAGCTACATGGTTATCAAAAGATTGTTAAGACATTTTCAACAACAGAAACCAAACAGAAAAAATAACTAATTTTTAAATAATCTTTAGGGGAGAGAACCGTTGAGACAGTATCGTATTCATCAAATTCGAGTCCGTTTCGCGACGGCCCCGCCAACGCTGTCTGGCTTTTTAACGGATTGAACACAACTCCACAATCTAAACTGTTGTCCTTTTTCCCCACGGCTTCAGGTACGAAATTCCAACCAAGAAAAGTAAAATGACGAGACAAATAGTAATGCCTACAAATAACATTATTCGATTATTGAGATATGCTTGGTTTTGTAACGGATACAGATCAAGGGAAAGGATTTTCGGAATCGAGTTGTGGATGCGAAGGCCAATAATTGCTGAACCCAATAGAATAGCCACAATGTTCCCAATCCACTTTGCAATAATCCAGTAGTATTTTGCGAATCCCCAATTTGTTCGGACCGCAATCCAAATTCCCGTTATTAAACAGCCAAAGCCGCCGGGTATAATCAGGAAATTGTCAAAGAACAAGATATACAAATGGGCCGCGTATATGTGCTCTTCAAAATTGGAAAGAGTCGTAGAAACGGCCATCACAAGTTCTCCTAATAATCCAGCAAAGTACATAATGACAAATATAACGTGAGCAATGACCCACCACTTTTTTTTATTGCCACTTAAATTTTTCGACATCCGATTTCCGACAAAAACCAATAAAGTGGTCAAAGCCAAAATCGTTAACGCGATTGAACCTACTACAATAATGCCCATAAAGTATAATACTCCTCTCAAGCTTTTTATTGTGGATTAAACCGTTTTTTTCAACTTTCTCAGTTCACGTAATAACCAATCCAGCCACTCTCTCTCCATTTCGTAATACGATTTTAAAAATCTCACATTAGCCCTTCGGCCTATATAAATATCCGTGTCCTCTACATCTTCTTGCGAAAATTGGTGAATAATTTTTTCTACAAAGCTTTTCCTTTGGATAACTTGATCTATGACTAATTGTGTAGGCAAAACCTCCAACCATCCGATCGCGATCGAATAGTCAAAAGTGACAATTTCTTGTGAAGCAAGGCCAGCGAACACCATTTCTTGTAAAGCTTTTTTTCCTTTAGGCGTCAGTGTATAAATTTTTCTTCTCGGCATATTTCCTACGACTTCTGTTTCACTCGTTACCCAGCCTTTCCTTTCGATCCTCTGAAGAGCTTGATAAATTGTGGCTCGATTGGTTTTAGTCCAATATCTAATTTTCATTTGTTCCATGTATTTATCTATTTCGTGACCGTATCGTGCACCAGAATGCAACAACCCCATCACAAGACATTCAGCGGGTGAAAAGTTCATCTCAAAACCACCTTTATGCAGTTAATTAACTAGTATGTATAACACTAGTATTAAACATACTAAATAAATTAACCTTTTTCTTTTCATTTGTAAAGTGCTTTTTCAAAACTGCTAGTGTTTACTGGAGCGTTGCCGATTCTGCGCCCTGAACGGAATACACGATACAGGACAACCCACTGGTGCAGATGTGATCGTTGTCCTCCATTCAGGTAAGGTTTTTTTGTAAAGTGGATCCGGGGCAGAAGAAGATTGAGCGGATACCATATAGGCGTCGAAAGATTTATGCAGAAGGATAAACTGTAAAAGCTCTTTAAAATAAGGACTTACAGATGATTTAGAATGGGGGAGCATCGTTTACATACTACTCTTTACAAGGTAAGGAAGAGGTCACCAGTTCGAGTCTGGTTGGGAGCTTCAGTAAAACCCTTGTTGTTACAACAAGGGTTTTGTATTTAAAGGAAATGTATGATTGGGGGCGAATTGGGATCATCTTAAGGAGACAGATTTTTAAGATTGCTGAAGGCATAGGCAGATCCCACAACAAGTTGCTTGACAAAATGGGGGTGCAGTGTTGTCATTGAGTGTTGGAAAGTAGACAGTCAGGCGAAACACGTGGTCCATCCACCAATGATGTTAGGTCCACCGAAAAGAATAGATCTGCCTTTTCTTGAGCATTAATTTGTTAATGCCGTTCGCTATTTTTTGAATGCCACGATCGATCAGTTCTTCTTCCACTTGAGAAATACTCAGCCTTAGGACGTTATCTTTTGCAAATTCGGGTAGGAACATTTTGGATGCATCGTCGATGTACACATTTTCCTGTTCTAAAAGTTGAATGAGCTGCTTGGCCTTTAGCGGTTCAGGTAATGCGATCGTGGAGTAGAATCCGGATAGCGATTTTGAAAAGGAAACGATAGAAGGCAAATGGTCCCTATACGCTTGTTGTAGCAGCGCGGCCTTTTTGCTGTACATCAGTCTCATCTTATGGATATGGGCATCAAACATTCCACTTTTCAGATAAATTTCAAGTGCTCCTTGGGTGAGTACCGGAGAGTGCAAATCTTGCGCGAACTTGGCCTGCAAAAACCTCTCTCTTATGGCATCAGGAATGACGGCGAGTCCCAGGCGCAAGCCAGGCAGCATCACCTTTGAGAAGCTTTTCGTATAGATGACTCTCCCAGAAGGATCATAAGCAAACATAGGGTCGTGTTTCAAATTCAGATCCAGATCCCCCATATAGTCGTCTTCGATAATGTAGACGTCGTATTTTTGAGCCAATTCGACAATTTTTCGCTTCTGTGTATTCGTGTAGCTGTACCCCGTAGGGTTGTGGAACCGTGAAACAGTATAGAAAAACTTGACATCACCGCGCTTAAAAATCTCCTCCAGACGTTTCAAGTCGATTCCCTTGCCTGTGATCTCAATACCGATGGATGCTGTTTGATGTACTTGAATGGATTCGATAAAACTGGCATGGGTTGGCTGTTCCACGCATATTTTATGTTTCCCGTTGGGAAACGGCAGTGAAACGAAGAGATTTAAGGCCTGCTGGGAACCGGAAACGACACATATCCGCTCCGGAGTGGTAAAAACTTGATTGTTTCGCAAATACTGGACCAGTTGCTCCCGCAGGGAGTACAACCCTTGGGGCTCCGAGTACACAAACATCTCATGCTTATATGTTTCAATAGCCTGGTTGATGCAGTGTTGAAAATCACGAAAGGGCATTACGTGTCGATCTGGACCGGCAGATAGAAAATCAATCTTTTTGTTCTCTGTCGAATGGCTTAGTCGGAAACGATGGTTGTCTACAACGTAGTAACCGCTTTTAGGCACCGAATAGATTAAGTGCTTGCTCTCCAACTCCTGATAAGCTCTGATAACCGTATTTTTACTGCACGCAAACTCCTTGGATAGAGCGCGAATGGAAGGCAACTTATGGCCGGGCTTTAAAAGACCTTCTTCGATTTGTCGAATAATTTCATCCACAATGTGTACGTATTTCATTTCCTGATCCTCTCCCATCTGTACGGGTACAAAGCGAAAAAAAGCGCATTTCAATGTGACCTCAACACCAGTATACTGACTTTACATAATAGAGAGAAAGGAGGTAAGAAAAAGTCCAGCCGCGTTTTTGCTACATTTTATAATGATTAGGAGGTATCCTACGTGAAAAAAATGAAAAAGTTAGTGATCGTGCTTCTTACCTTGTTCATGGTTGGAGCAACGGTTGGTATCCTGACTGGAGCCAATACAGCTGACAACAAAATAAAGGAACTTCAGGCCGATCGCCTTTTTGCTGACACATCAGGGACGATCGTTATGAAAAACCTAAAGAATAACAAAATGTACGCTTACAATTTTAAGCGAAGCAAGGAGAGATTTACGCCGGAATCCACGTTCAAGGTGCCTAACGCGCTGATCGGTTTAGAAGAAAAGGCCGTAGAGGATGAATACGATGTCAAACGCTGGGATGGGACCGTTCGGCAATTCGAAGAATGGAACAGAGACCATACTCTAGGTTCAGGAATGCGGCATTCGGTTATATGGTATTACCAGGCAATGGCTCGAGATATTGGGGCAGAGAAGATGCAAGATCACCTGAATCGCATAAATTACGGCAATCGCGACATTTCAGGCGGCATCGATACGTTCTGGCTTGACAGCAGTTTAAAAATATCCGCTCTAGAACAGATCGCGTTCATGGAGCGGCTTGTAAAAGAAACATTGCCGTTTCATAAGCAAACGATGAAAATCGTCAAAAGGATCATGATCGAAGATGAACAGGATACTTACACGATTCACGGCAAAACGGGCACCAGGTTATCCGATACAGGTCTTGGGTGGTATGTCGGGTTTGTGGAGACGAAGAAGGACATTTGGGTATTTGCCACAAACGTTGACGGGAGTGGCTCCACCGCGAAAGACATTACACTTAAGTGTTTAAATAAACTGCGGATTATTAAAAGTCACGTGGATTGAAAAACGTTTTTTCGGGAGCTTTCGTTCATCCGTCGCAAAGCTCCCTTCGCATCCAGATTTCATGTACAACAGGGTATCCCCTTTGTGCACACGAGAGCAAACTATTGGACCTATTTGGCAGAAAGGCCCACGTCACACGATTGCGAAATAAGGGGCCTTGTTGTATTTATTTTTTATAAACTAAGTGTCGCATGAGGGATTCAAGTGGTCCATTCATGTGGTACCTTTCCAGTACATAAGCAATAGCGACGGCTAAAACCCATATGGAAATTGCAACAAACGTGGCTCCAGTGTTGTCTAATACTCCGCCTAAACCTAATGCAACAGGTGAAAATAGAAGGACTAATAAGGTTTCATTGAGAACAAAAAATGTGAGTGAACGTTTTCCTAAAGAAGTTAATGATTTAATGAACCAACCAGGATTTTTAAGAAGGTTGCCAAGAATTCCAAATAACGCTGCATATCCTATTCCGCCAGCAATGCCGGTTATGATGTGAATTCCATAAACGATGCCAGCTAAAAACAAACTTGGCTCCCACAGTTCACCGATCAGTACTAATGGAAGGGCACCTAGGATGGAGATGGCAATACCAATCGCAGCCACCGTTTTTAATCTTCTACTTGGTTGAAGCACTTTCGTAAACAGTTGTTTTCTTCCAAACCACATCCCTGCCAGAACAGAGGGGAGAACGGGGAAAAGGAAATGAATGAGGAGAGGGATCATGGGAAAATAGAACATTGCTTCCATTACCGACTGCATATAATCATGATTCGTGGAAAAGACAGTGCTAAAGCCATAACGGCCGTTTTGATACAAAAGGAACCCCCACACAAATGGGAGATATGATACAACGATTAGTGTGACAAACACTGTAACCGTGATTAAGACTTTATTCTGGCGTAATAACAACCAACTCACTAAGAGGCCGGCAACACCGTAAGTCATTAAAATATCTTGGCCGCCAATAAATACGGTTAATATAAATCCGAACAAGATTAGATATAGAGAACGACGCCTAATTGTTTTCTTTGCTTCCTTTTTTGAGCAACCCTTTGAAAGTTGGTTTTCGAACATCATCACTAATCCGTATCCGAATAGAACTGAAAATAAAGACCGTGCACGATTATCTATAAAAAGTTCACCAATGGAATTAAGAAGTTTATCCAAAAAGGTAACACTTTCTGGCCGGCTCATGATCCCTGGGCCAGATCCGTACAGCAATAGTGGGGCATGTGCCATTACGATGAGCAGAAGCATAAAGCCTCTCGCTAAATCAAGTGAAATAGCCCGTTTTTTAGAAAATGGTCCGTTCATGTTGCCTTTCTCCCTCAGTGGATGAACTACTGGTTTTTTCTTTTTCCGCCAGATGGTATGCGAAAATGACCGCATCAACTCAATGACCTTCTTCTAACCTTTCTGCATAAACGTCCATGATATCGTCGATATACTGAATGACATCTTGGTCCAAAACAATTAAGGCAAGTTCCTCGGGTGAGCGCTTTTGCAGCTCCCAATACTTGTTAATCAGGGCGTCATCTCCGTGAAAGGCGTCATTTAAAAAGCGCGCCAAGCGCTCAGCCAATGCCTGAGACTTTGGGGCGTACGGGTCTTCGTGCTTTTGTTCATGTGCTGTTTTTAATAAATCTACCAACGCCATCGCTTCCTCTTCACCAATATCTAACAAAGGGTTATTTAAAATTTCCAATTCCCTTTCGTCAAAGTATTCGTTTAAAAATTTCGTTTTCTGTCTTTGCCCCTCTCGGGACTGTCGAACATAGCGAAAAATGTTGTCCCAGCTTATGTCCTGTTCCACAATGGAAAGTTGTAAACAAAGGCGAGACAATTTCTCCAGATAGCTCAGCCGTTCCCTTTCCTTTGCGATATACGCTAAATGTTCTTCAAAAACATTTTTCCATTGATTTTGATCGAGAATCTCCTTAATTTGATTCAAATTAAAGCCGAGTTCCTTCAATGCAAGAATTCTGTGCAATTTCAGAACATCTTTTTTCGAGTAGTAGCGGTAGCCTGATTCTGCAACATGGGATGGCCGCAACAAATTTATTTCGTCGTAATACCTGAGTGTGCGAACGGTCAAGTTCGTTTCGGATGCGACTTTACCGATACCGTACATACAACGCAATCCTCCAACACTTTTGCTAATCTCATTATAAACTCTAACGTCAACGTGAGAGTCAACACCCGTTTTCTCTTCTTTCGCATATGCGAATCCCGTCACGGTTCGTCTCTAACAGATGATCTCTTTTTAGTTGATTGAGCGTACGGCTAATCGATTCGCGCGAAGTGC
>k87-86965_pt1 | contig 15068 bp, 12 predicted proteins | sample MGYA00084031_6733416 | MGnify analysis MGYA00084031
TGACTCGCAACAGCACCATATCGACAGGCACGGTTGGGCCGACCCGCTTGCTGACGTTATCGAAAATCAGGGCATTACTCATTTGGCAGTTTCTACCTCGTTCTTCCAGATCTTCAGGGCCCGGTCAAGGTTGGCCGCCATCCACTCGGGATCCAGCTCGATCGCACGCTGGTAGTAGTCCTCCACCGTGTAGAACGCCCCAGGCGGCGTGGGGGCGCCGGGGATGACCGGGTACATGAACCCATACTCCGACAGCACCCTCTGGCCTTCCATGGTCATCAGGAAGTCCATGAAGGCCTTGCCCACTTCCGGGTTCGGGCCGCCCTTCACCAGGGCCATCGGCTCGGCCATAACGAGCGTCTTTTCGGGCAGGTAGAAGGCGACGTTATCCGGGTTACCGCCGGTGCGCTGCGCCTCATCCCGGAAGATGAGGGCCGTGTGCTCATAGGTGATGCCCAGGTCGATCTCGCCGCGGGCGACGCTGGCCGCCGGCGAACCTTCCGCGGTATAGCGAGCCACGTTCTGGTATACCGCCTTCAGGTACTCCCAGCCCTTCTCTTCACCGAGGCGGGCGAGGTTCATCACGACGAAGGCGGCCGACGTGCCGGAACTGGCCGGATCCCACATTTCGATGCGGCCCTTCCACTTGGGATCGGCAAGGTCGTCCCAGGTCTTGGGCAACTCCTCTTTGGAGATGCGGTTGGGGTTGTAGACGATGCCCATGGCGATCAGGTTGGGCGCGACCCAGCTCCAGTCGTCCGCGTGCCAGATGATGGAGTCGGGCAGGGTGTCGAGTACCTCGGAGCCCTTGGGCTGGTAAGGTTCAAGCAGTCCTTCCTTGGCCAACGTGATGAACGGGACGATGCCGCCGCCGCCCACCCAGACGTCAGCCTGCGGGTTGGCCTTCTCCGCGCGCAGCCTGCCGATCAGCTGCGTGGTGCCGATACGCTGTGTCTCCACGCTGAGGCCCGGGTAGGCTTCCGCGAAGGCCGGCCCCCACTCCTCCAGCAACCGCCCCTGGTGTGGGGTGTACACGAGGGCGGTGCCGGAAGGCTGCGTGGGCTCCGTCTGTGTGCTGCTCTGGGAGTCGGTGGCCGACGGGGCCGAGGTCGACGATGTCGTGCCAGAGGTGCTGCCGGACCCACATGCCGTTAGTGCCATAGCGGCGCACAAGACTAGGGCGAGGAGCTGCGGACGACGCATGCCGTAAGCCTCCTTGAACAGGATTTGTTCATTATTAGACCACATCATCAGCCTGAATTCATATAGTCACTTGGGCGGGTGTTCCTCCGGTTCCATTGTCCACCGGAGCAAAGTGGGGGCGCAAAGCGCATCGACTCCTGCGGCTTACCCGGTCTCCAAATCCCCGTGGGGTGCCCCCACCAGCGGCCCCTCCGGCCCGTGGACCAGCATCCGCTGCACCCAGGCCGAGGTCGCCAGCAGGACGAGTCCCGTCAGCACGAAGACGGCCCGGGGGCCGAAGGCGTCGGCCACCCATCCGCCCAGCGACGGGCCCAGCACCGACCCCAGGTTGTTGGCGCTCGTGTTGATGCCGTACGCCCGGCCCCGGAACGAGGGGTGCACCTCCTCCGCCAGGGCGGCGTTGACCGAGGGCAGCGCGGCCGCCGTGGCGATGCCGAAGGCGAAGCGCAAGAGGATCATCCAGCCCACGGTCCGCACCAGCGACTGCGGCAGGATCAGCAGGCCGGCGGCCAGCAGCCCGGCGGAGAGCAGCCGGGCGAAGCCGATTCGCTCGCCCACCCGGGCGAGGCGCGGCGCCATCAGCACCGTCGCGATCGCCGGCAGGGAGAAGACGAAGCCGACGATGAAGTCCGTGGCCTCGCCCTGGCCGAAGAGCGCGCGGGTGACGGCGGTGATCCACCCTTCACGGGCCAGGGTCGGGATGAAGTTCGAGAGAATCGGCTGGAGCGACTGCAGCGAGGCCTGGATGAGCAGGGCCGAGACCAGCAGCGCCAGGAGCCGCCGGTGCGAGACGGCGATCTTCAGGTCCGCGACCACGCTGGTGCGGGTCTGCCCCGCGCCGAGGACCCGCTCCCGCACCAGGAAGATGACCAGCAGCACCGCGGCGAAGATCAGGCAGGCGGCCACGCGCATCGTCCAGCGGATGCCCACGATCTCCGCCAGGGTGCCGCCGAGCAGCGGCCCCAGGATGGTGCCGGTGGCCATGCCGGTCTGCAGGATGGCCAGGTAGCGGCCCACCCGGTCCTCCGGCGTGTTGGTGGCGACGAGCGCCACCGCCGACGGGATGAACCCGGAGAAGGCGCCGTTCAGCAGGCGCAGCCAGAAGAGCTGCACGTGGGTTTTCACGAGGCTCATCAGCACGTACACGATGCTGATGGCGACGCCCGCCCGGATCAGCATGGGCTTGCGCCCGTACCGGTCCGCCAGGTTGCCCCAGACGGGCGCCATGATGGAGCTGGAGAGGAACGTGATCGAATAGATCAGCCCCGACCAGGTGTAGAGGTTCTCCGTCACGCCCAGCTCCGCGATGAACCGGGGCAGGAACGGCATCACCAGCGAAAAGCTGCATGCCGCGAGGAAGTTGCCGACCCAGAGCACGTAGAGGTTCCGCCGCGCCTGATCCATAAGAGCTTCGTTCGCCTCCCCTAACAGTTAACTGTATTAGTCGTGCGGAGGCGAACTCCTCCCGCCCGCCGGTCCCACGACGGCCGCATCCGGGCCATGCGCGGCTCCGCACCCGGCTCCGGCATGTCCTCCGGGGCCCCCGCATACCCTCCTTCGGAGGGGGGACGAGCATGACCCGGCGCGAGTCGGTGCTGAGGGGCGCTGCCGCCCTGGCCCTGGCGGGGCTCCTCATCAAGGTCGGGAACCTCCTGGTGCGGCTGCCCCTCACCCGCCTGGTGGGCTCAGAGGGCCTGGGCATCTACCAGATGGCCCTGCCGGCGTACAATGCCCTGCTCCACCTGGCGGTGGGGGGCGTGCCCGTCGCCGTGCAGAACCTGGTGGCCGAGTATCACGCGCGCGGCCGGCGGGACGTGATGCAGGCGGTCCTCCGGCTGGCGCTGACGTACGGCCTCCTCGCCGGCACCGCCGCGGCGTGCCTCCTGCTCATCGGCGCGCCGCTGCTCGCCCGGGCCCTCGGCGACCCCCGCGCCTACTGGCCCCTGGTCGCTCTGGCCCCGGCGATCATCCTGAACGGGCTGGACTCCGTCCTCCGCCACTACATGCAGGGCCAGAAGCGGATGACCCCCTCCGCCCTGGCCTCGCTGATCGAGCAGGGGACGAAGATCGCCGTCACCATGGGCGCGGCCCTGCTGCTCATGCCCTACGGCCTGGAGTACGGTGCGGCCGGGGCCGCCCTCGGGATCACGGTCGGGGCCCTGGCCTCGGTGCTCTTCATGCTGCGGCGGGTCCGCGGGGAGCGGGCCCGGGAGGAAGAACAGGCGAAGGAGGGGCGCCGGATCCCGCCGGGGCTGGGCCGGCGCATGCTCCACCTGGCCTGGCCCGTCACCCTGGGCTCCGTGACGATGCCCCTCCTCAACGTCCTGGACGTCTCCATCGTGCAGCGGGGGTTCCTCCGGGCCGGCTACCCGCCCGCCGAGGCGACGGCGCTCTACGGCGCCTACGCCGGGATCGCCGTGCAGGTGGTGTGGTTCCCCTTCGTCCTCACCAACGCCGTGGCCAACGCACTGGTGCCCACGCTCACCGCCGCCCAGGCCCGGGGGGACCTGGAGGCGGTGCGGCAGCGGGTGGTGATGGGGCTCCGGACGGCGAGCCTGTCCTGCCTGCCGGTGGCCATCGGCGCGATGGTGCTCGCCACCCCGATCGCCCTGCTCTTCGGGGAGCCGCTGGCGGCGGATCCCCTGCGCCACCTGGGTCCGGTGGCCCTGCTCGGGCCGCTGACCTGGATGACCGTCGCCCAGCTCCAGGCGCTGGGGGAGACCGGCGCGCCGATGCGCAACCTCACCCTGGCCATGGGGCTGAAGCTGGCCCTGGACGGGCTCCTCGCGCCGATCCGGGGCGTGGACGTAAACGGCGTCGCGGCGGCCTCGGTCGCCATGTTCTTCACCGCGCTGTGGCTGAACGCCCGGGCCCTGGAGCGGCTGTTGGCGGAGCCCCTGCCCTGGGGGCGGATCCTGATGGGGCCGATGTTCGCCTCACTGGTCATGGGCGCCGGCCTGGCCGGGCTGATCGCCGCCCTGTGGGGTTCGGCCGGACGGATCGAGGCTCTGGCCCTGGCGGCGGTGGCCGCTCCCGTGCTCTACGGCGGGACCCTGATCGCCACCCGCAGCCTCACCCGGCGGGAGCTGCTGGCGATGGCGGGCCCCCTCGCCCCGCGCCTGGAGCGGTGGCTGGCGATCCTCTGGCCCTGGAGCTGACGCGCAGGGACCACCTGGCGGTGCCCAGGTGGTCCCTGCTTACATCGCTTCGGTTGCCGGCTTCTCGCCGGTCGGCCGGGCGGCTTCGCCTTTGAGCTCGGTGTAGAGGCGTTCCAGCGCACGCAGCATGATCGTCATCTCGTCCGGGGACCAGATCTGCGCGATCTCGGCCATCTCCCTGGCCAGCGCGTCCCGGATCTCCCAGACCTTCTTGCCCTTCTCCGTGAGGCGGATGTTGACCACCCGCCTGTCTTCGGTACTGCGCTCCCGCACCAGCCAGCCGTCCCGCTCCAGGCGGTCGGCCACTCCTGTGAGGTTGCCCCGGGAACAGTTGAGCTCGTCCGCCAGGCTGCCGAGGGTGGTCGCGCCGCCGCTCATCGCCGCGAGGAGCAGCTGGTACTGGGGCATGGTCAGCCCGTAGTTCCGGCTGAGGAATCGGTGACAGCGCTTCTCCACCAGATCGGCGATGGTCTGAAGGAGAGGGAGGACGTTTTCAGGCGTGAAGCGATCCGCGGGGGCCGAATCGGCCTGCTGTTTCAATCCCTTCACCAACCTTTCCTTTCGTTGGTGGCACGGCGTAGACCAAGGGGCCGCCGGCCGGTCCAACGTTTGCAGAACTCATTATCCCATGCCACCCAAATATTGTCAATAAAGGGAGAAGATGAAATCACCCTTCTTTCTCCCCGGGCAGGTTCACATGGGACTGTTTGCTCCGTCATCACTATAGTTCCCATTTACCGTATACTCATACATATTCGCCGGGCCCAAATCGGATACCGAGCCGGTCGCCCTGCGCGCGGGAGATGTGGTAGAATGACCGCAACCATTTTGTTTTGGGAGTGAACAGCATGCCGGTCGTCGCCTTCCAGGGGGAGCTGGGGGCCTACGGGGAAGAGGCGGTGCGCGCCCGGTTCGGCCCCTCGGCGGAGCCGTATCCGTGCAAGTCCTTCGTCGACCTCTTCGAGGCGGTGGCCAGCGGCAAGGTGGATTACGGGCTCGCGCCGGTCGAGAATTCACAGGCCGGGTCGATCAACGACGTGTATGACCTCCTGCGCCAGTACGACCTGTACGTCGCCGGGGAGGTGCTCCTGCCCGTCAACCACGCGCTCCTGGCCCTCCCCGGCCAGACGCTGGCCGACATCCGCCGGGTGATTTCCCATCCGCAGGCGCTCGCGCAGTGCGACCGCTTCCTGCGGGAGCTCGGCGTCGAGGTGATGGCCACCTACGACACCGCCGGGGCGGCCAAGATGATCCGGGAGCAGAACCTGACCGGCGTTGCGGCGGTGGCCGGCCTCGGCGCCGCGCAGCGGTACGGGCTGGCGGTGCTGGCGGAGTCGATTCAGACCATCCGCGACAACGTGACCCGCTTCGTGCAGCTGCAGCGGGATCCGGCCCCGCGGGAGGAGGGGCCGCAGAAGACGATGCTCGTGCTCGCCCTGGCGCACCAGCCCGGGTCGCTCTACATGGCTTTGGGCGCCCTGGCCAGGCGGAACATCAACCTGCTCAAGCTGGAGTCGCGGCCCTCGCGCCACCGCCCCTGGGAGTACGTGTTCTATCTGGACTTCGAGGGTCACCGGGACGACCCGCCGGTCCGCGAGGCGCTGGCGGAGCTGGCGAACTATGCCAACTATTGTAAGGTATTGGGTTCTTTCAAGCGAGCAACAGTCCAGGAATAGCAGGAGTTCCAAGGCGCGGAAGCGAACAGGAGTCTCTTGGCGCAACCCCCGCAAGGAGGAAAGCCGGTTGGTCAAGAAAATCCTGATCGCCGACGCAGACCCTTCGCGACGCAACCTGCTGCGTGCCACCCTTCAGGATCCGCGGTACGAGATCATCGAGGCTTCGGGCGGAGTACAGGCGCTCGCGCTTCGGGAGAAGCACAAGCCGGACCTGGTGATCGTGGACGAGTCCGTCCCGGGTCTCAGCGGCGTGGAGGTGTGTCGCGCCATCAAGCAAGGCATGGGCGGCAGCACCCCGGTCATCCTGCTGACGGAGCGGGAGACGCCTCCGGAGGTCGGCGAGGCCGGCCCCGACGTCTTCCTGCCCAAGCCGTACAGCCCCCTGCGCCTGCTGGGGGCTGTCGAGAAGCTCCTCGGGCAGGTGGGGGACTGAGACGACATGTTCGACGACATCGCCGGGCTCTCGCGCGCCGAGCTGGAGCGGGAGGTACGCTACTGGCGCAGCCAGAGCCTGCTTCTGGCTCGGGACTTTGCGGACGTGAGGGCCGACCTGGCCCGCCACGCGGCGGAGATCGGACAGCTGCGCGCCCAGCTGCTCTCGTACGCCGAGGATCTGAACCGGGAGTACCAGCTGGTGCGGCAGCGGACGATCGAGCTGGAGCGGCTGCTGGTCGCCACGGTGGGGGCGTTGGCGAACTCCATCGAGGCCCGCGATCCCTACACGCGCGGCCACACCGACCGGGTGGCGCGCATCACGATCGCGTTCTGCGACCGGCTCGGATGGAAGCGGGAGCGGCTCTCCATCGCCCGCATGGGCGCCCTGCTCCACGACATCGGGAAGATCGGCGTTCCGGATGCGATCCTGCGCAAGCCCGGGCGCCTGACCCCCGAGGAGTACGAGCTGATGAAGCAGCACACGACGATCGGGGCGCAGATCCTGCAGGGCATCGACGCCCTGGTCCCGGCGATTCCGTTCGTGCTGTACCACCACGAGCGCTGGGACGGCAAGGGATACCCGCACGGGCTCGCGGGTGAGGAGATCCCTATCGAGGGGCGCATCCTGGCGATCGTGGACACGTTCGACGCCATGACCAGCGTTCGGGTCTACCGCGAACCGCTGAGCATGGAGGCGGCGGTGGCGGAGATCCGCCGCTGCGCCGGCACCCAGTTCGACCCCGACCTCGTGCCAGAGTTCGTCGGGCTCTACGAGGACGGGCTGATCCACCGGGCGCTGCAGGAAGAGGTGACGCGGGAGCTGTACGCGATCTAGGCCCGTCCGGGGGTGCGGGTTATCTCTTTTTTTTTTGCCTTGTCCCGGGGTTTTCGCGCGCTTTTTCCGGGCCCGGTCCGCGCCGATCTACCCGGTAAATGTGAAAATGTGTGCAAGGGGTGTTGACAGAGCGCGGAGGCGTGGTTACAATCGCAATCAATACGCTGGCACGTTAGCTTAGTAAAGTGCGATCGGTCAGCGCAGAAAGCGAATAGGGCGCAAAGCCATGATGGGGATAGTAGGACCGGTCCAACGGGTCCCAGAGAGCGGCCGGCGGTGGGAAGGCCGTACTCGTCCCGGTCCGAACTCACCCCTGAGCTGCCCCGCTGAACCTCTGTGCGCGATCCGGGCCACGGACCGCACAGTCAGTAGGCGGGCGCCGGCCGCAAGGCCGTTATGCCAAGATGAGGCTCTTCCCCTCCGCGGGGAAGGGCGAAGTAGGGTGGTACCACGGCGTCAGTCGTCCCTATCGCCAGGCGTGGAACCTGGCGGTAGGGATTTTGATTTTCACGGACTGCGAGGCGGAGGAGGTGAGGTCGGGTGAAGCGCATCCTGGCGGTCCTGGTGGAGAACCACCCGGGCGTGCTCGCACGGGTGGCGGGGTTGATCCGGCGGAGGGGGTTCAATATCGAGAGCCTGGCGGTCGGGGTGACAGAAAACCCGGCCATCTCCCGGATGACCCTGGTGGTGGAGGGCGACGAGGCCACCCTCGATCAGGTCTCCAAGCAGCTCGACAAGCTGATCGAGGTCATCCAGGTCGCCGATCTGGACGCGGAGCACAGCGTGGCCCGCGAGATGGCCCTGATCAAGGTCAGCGTCGACCCGGAGCGCCGGCCGCAGGTGCTGCAGCTGGCGTCGGTCTTCCGGGCCAGCGTGGTGGACGTGGGCCACGAGGCGGTCATCCTCGAGGTCACGGGCACCCACGACAAGGTGGAGGCCCTGATCAGCCTGGCGCAGGAGTTCGGCGTCCAGGAGGTCGCCCGCACGGGGATCATCGCCCTGGCGCGCGGGGCGCAGTCGATGACGGTACCGAAGGAGGAGCGCTGCGATGACGCGGCTGTATTACGAGTCTGATGCGAACCTCGCGGTCCTGCAGGGGAAGAAGATCGCGGTCATCGGTTTCGGCAGCCAGGGGCATGCTCACGCCCTCAACCTGAAGGATTCAGGCCTGGATGTGACCGTCGGCCTGCGGGAGGGCAGCCCCCGCTGGGCCCAGGCCGAGGAGGCGGGCCTCCGGGTGGCCCCGGTGGCGGCCGCGGCCGAGGAGGCCGACGTGATCATGCTGCTGATCAACGACGAGCAGCAGGGGCAGGTCTTCGCAGAGCAGATCCGGCCCCATCTGAGGCCGGGCAAGGCCCTGGGCTTCGGCCACGGGTTCGCCGTCCACTTCGGCCAGGTGCGGCCGCCGGCGGACGTGGACGTCTTCATGATCGCCCCCAAGGGCCCCGGCCACCTGGTCCGGCGGCAGTACCTGGAAGGCCGGGGCGTGCCCTGTCTGATGGCGATTCACCAGGATGCCACCGGCCGCTGCCGGGATGTCGCCCTCGCCTGGGCGAAGGGCATCGGCGGCACCCGGGCCGGCGTCATTGAGACCACGTTCAAGGAGGAGTGCGAGTCTGACCTCTTCGGCGAGCAGGCCGTGCTCTGCGGCGGTCTGACCCAGCTCGTGAAGTACGGTTTCGAGGTGCTGACCGAGGCCGGCTATGCGCCGGAGATCGCCTATTTCGAGTGCCTGCACGAACTGAAGCTGATCGTGGACCTGATGTACGAGGGCGGCATGGCCGCCATGCGCTATTCCATCAGCGATACGGCCGAGTACGGCGACTACGTCAGCGGACCCCGGGTGATCGGGCCCGAGGTGAAGGAGCGGATGAAGCAGATCCTGGCGGAGATCCAGAACGGCACCTTCGCCAAGGACTGGATCCTGGAGAACCAGGTGGGGCGTCCGCGCTTTACCGCCCTGCGGCGGCAGAACGCGGCGCACCCGATCGAGCAGGTCGGCGCCCGGCTCCGGGCGATGATGCCCTGGCTCCCCAAGCCGGTCGGGGCGGTAGGAAACGAGTAGGGGAGGGTGATGGCGATGCGGCGGATTCGGATCTTCGACACCACCCTGCGGGATGGTGAACAGGCTCCCGGGTTCGGCATGACGCCGGAGGCCAAGCTGGAGGTGGCCCGCCAGCTGGCCAAGCTGGGCGTTGACGTCATCGAGGCCGGGTTTCCCGCCGCTTCCCCCGGCGACTTCGAAGCCGTGCGCAAGATCGCCGAAACCGTCAGCGGGCCCACGATCGCCGGCCTGGCCCGGGCGAACGAGGACGACATCCGGCGGTGCTACGAGGCGGTGAAGGTCGCCAAGAAGCCGCGCATCCACACCTTCATCGCCACCTCGCCGATCCACATGGAGTACAAACTCCGCAAGAAGCCGGAGGAAGTGGTGCGGGCGGCCCGGGATGCGGTGGCCTTCGCCCGCTCCCTGGGGCCGGAGGTGGAGTTCTCGGCCGAGGACGCGACCCGGTCGGACTGGAACTTCCTGGTGCAGATCTTCACCGTGGCGGCCCGGGCGGGGGCCACGATCCTCAACGTCCCCGACACCGTGGGCTACACCACGCCGAAGGAGTACTACGACCTCATCCGCTTCCTCATCGAGCACGTGGACGCCCCCGACGGGGTCCAGTTCTCCGTGCACTGCCACAACGACCTGGGGCTGGCGGTGGCCAACACCCTGGCGGCGATCGAGGCCGGCGCCACGCAGGTGGAGTGCACCATCAACGGCATCGGCGAGCGGGCGGGCAACGCGGCCCTGGAGGAGATCGTCATGGCGCTGCAGGTCCGGCGGGACCAGTGGGGCGCCGAGACCGGCATCAACACCCGTGAGATCTATCGCACCTCCCGGCTCCTCCAGAGCGTCACGGGCGTCCCGGTGCAGCCCAACAAGGCCATCGTCGGGGCGAACGCCTTCGCCCACGAGTCCGGCATCCACCAGGACGGCATGCTGAAGCACCGGGCCACCTACGAGATCATGCGGCCCGAGGACGTCGGCGTCCCCGCGTCCTCCCTGGTGCTGGGCAAGCACTCCGGGCGGGCGGCCTTCCGGGCCCGGCTGGAGGACCTGGGGTACCAGCTCAGCGACGCCGAGATCGACGCCGCCTTCCGGCGGTTCAAGGAGCTGGCCGACCGGAAGCGGACGATCACCGACCACGACCTGCTGGCCATCATCGGCGAGGAGCAGGCGCACCGGACGGTGGTGGAGGTCTGCCGCCTCGAGTCCTTCCAGGTGGTGGTCGGGAGCGACCGGATGGCGACGGCCTCGGTCCGGCTGGTGCGGGACGGCGCGGTGATCCAGGAGGCCGCCTCGGGCGACGGGCCGATCAGCGCCCTCTACCACGCCATCGACCGGGCCGCCCGCTTCGAGGGGGAGCTGCTGGACTACCGGCTCAACGCCGTGACCGAGGGGCAGGACGCCCTCGGCGAGGTGACCGTGCGGGTGCGCTCCGGCGAGCGGGTGGCCTCGGGGCGGGGCACCTCCACGGACGTGATCGAGGCCTCCGCCAGGGCCTACATCAACGCCATGAACAAGATCCTGTCCGGCGCCGCCCTGGCCGTGTCGGACGACCCGGCCCCGGGCTGGCAGATGCGGGCGTACGGAGACTGAAACAGGGGAGGGGTAGGCCGTGTCGATCCAGATCTACGTGGACGGGGAATGGTACCCCAAGGATCAGGCCAAGATTTCCGTCTTCGACCACGGCTTCCTGTACGGCGACGGCGTCTTCGAGGGCATCCGGGCGTACGGGGGGCGGGTTTTCCGGCTCACCGAACACCTGAACCGGCTCTACGACTCGGCCAAGGCCATCTGGCTCGAGATCCCGCTCTCCTGGAAGGAGATGGAGGAGGTGGTGCTGGAGACGCTGCGCCGGTCCGACCTGCGGGACGCCTACATCCGGCTGGTGGTGTCCCGGGGCCGGGGCGACCTGGGGCTCGACCCCCGCAAGTGCCCCCGGCCGACGGTGGTCTGCATCGCCGACTCCATCCACCTCTACCCCGAGGAGGTCTACACCCGGGGCATGCAGGTGATCTCCGTCTCCACCCGCCGCAACCCGCCGGATACGGTCTGGCCGCAGGTGAAGAGCCTCAACTACCTCACCAGCATCCTCGCCAAGATCAGCGCGGCGACCCAGGGGTACCCCGAGGTCATCATGCTGAACAAGGAAGGGTACGTCTGCGAGGGCACCGGCGACAACGTCTTCATCGTGAAGAACGGGCGGCTGATCACCCCGGCGGTGCACCTGGGGATTCTGCCGGGCATCACCCGGGCGGCGGTGATGGAGTACGCCCGGGACCTGGGGTACGAGGTGGAGGAGGGCACCTTCACCCTCTTCGACCTGTACACGGCAGACGAGTGCTTCCTCACGGGCACCGCGGCGGAGATCGTGCCGGTGGTGGAGTGCGACGCCCGGAAGATCGGCGCGGGCGTGCCCGGCGAGGTCACCAAGCGGCTGATGGCCGAGTTCCGCCGGCGGGTCCAGGAGGAGGGCACGCCCATCTACCCGGAGGGATAGACGTTGCGCAGCGACATCATCAAGAAAGGGCCGGACCGGGCGCCGCATCGGGCGCTGCTGAAGGCGACCGGCGTGACCGACTCCGACCTGGGAAAGCCCTTCATCGGCATCGCCAACAGCTACACGGACATCGTGCCGGGGCACGTCCACCTGAAGGAGTTCGGCGACTTGGTGAAGGAGGCCGTCCGGGAGGCGGGCGGAGTGCCCTTCCTCTTTAACACCATCGCCGTCGACGACGGGATCGCCATGGGCCACTTCGGCATGCGGTACAGCCTGCCCAGCCGGGAGCTGATCGCCGACGCCGTGGAGACGATGGTCGAGGCACATCAGTTCGATGCCCTCATCTGCATCCCCAACTGCGACAAGGTCACCCCCGGCATGCTGATGGCGGCCGTGCGGGTGAACATCCCGACGATCTTCATCTCCGGCGGCCCGATGGCCGCAGGGCGGCTGAAGGACGGCCGCAGGGCGGACCTCATCACGGTCTTCGAGGGGGTCGGGGCGCACAGCCGGGGGCTGATGACCGACGAGGAGCTGAAGGAGCTGGAGGACCTCGCCTGCCCCACCTGCGGCTCCTGCTCGGGGATGTTCACCGCCAACTCGATGAACTGCCTGTCCGAGGCCCTGGGCCTGGCCCTCCCGGGCAACGGCACGGCCCTGGCGAAGTCGGCCGAGCGGGAGGCCCTGGCCCGGGCCGCGGCCCGGCGCATCGTGGAGATGGCCCTCGCCGGAGGCCCGAAGCCCCGGGACATCGTCACGCCGGGGGCCATCGACAACGCCTTTGCGCTGGATATCGCCATGGGCGGCTCCACCAACACCGTCCTGCACACCCTGGCCATCGCCACCGAGGCCGGGATCGAGTACCCGCTGGAGCGGATCAACCAGCTCTCCGCCCGGGTGCCGTACCTCTGCAAGGTCTCGCCGGCCACGTCGGAGGTGCACATCGAGGACGTCCATGCGGCCGGCGGCGTGATGGCGATCCTGAAGGAGCTGGCCCGCAAGGAGGGGACGCTCCACCCCGGCTGCCTGACGGTGACGGGCCGGACGATCGGCGAGCTCTGGGCGGAGGCCGAGAACCGGAACCCGGAGGTCATCCGCCCGGTGGAGAACCCGTACGCCGAGACCGGCGGGCTGGCGATCCTCTTCGGCAACCTGGCCCCGCACGGCGCGGCGCTGAAGGTGGGGGCGGTGGATCCGTCGATCACCACGTTCACCGGGCGGGCGATCTGCTTCGACTCCGAGGAAGAGGCGCTGCGGGGGATCTTCGGCGGCCGGGTGCAGCCGGGCCACGTGGTGGTGATCCGCTACGAGGGCCCGAAGGGCGGCCCCGGCATGCCGGAGATGCTGGCGCCCACGTCGGCCATCGTGGGGATGGGCCTGGGCAAGGAGGTCGCCCTGATCACCGACGGCCGGTTCTCCGGCGGCACCCGGGGCATCTGCCTCGGCCACATCTCCCCCGAGGCGGCCGAGGGCGGGCCGATCGCCCTCGTGCAGGACGGCGACGTGATCACGATCGACATCCCCGCCCGCCGGCTCTGGCTGGACGTGCCGCCGGAGGAGCTGGAGCGGCGCCGGGCGCGGTGGGTCAGGCCCGCGCCGAAGGCGCGGCGGGGCTGGCTGGGGCGGTACGCCGCCCTGGTCACCTCCGCCAACACGGGTGCGGTGCTGCGCACGCCGGAGGAGTGAGCAAGGGAGGACGGAGCGATGGAGATGCAGGCGGCTAGAGCCCTGCTCAGGGCCCTGGAGATGGAGGGGGTCGAGGTCATCTTCGGGTATCCGGGCGGGGCGAGTCTCTACATCTACGACGCGCTCTACGACAGCCCCATCCGCCACGTGCTGGTCCGGCACGAGCAGGGGGCCATCCACGCGGCCGAGGGGTACGCCCGGGCGACCGGCAAGGTGGGGGTGGTGCTGGTCACGTCCGGCCCCGGCGCGACCAACCTGGTCACCGGCCTCTGCGACGCCATGATGGACTCGACGCCCATCGTGGCGATCACGGGGCAGGTGGTGCGCCCGCTCATCGGGCGGGATGCCTTCCAGGAGGCGGATGTCACCGGCATAACGATGCCCGTGACGAAGCACAACTACCTGGTGACGGATCCGAACGACCTCCTGCGGGTGGTGCGGGAGGCCTTCTACATCGCCCGCACCGGCCGGCCCGGGCCCGTGCTGATCGACATCCCCAAGGACGTGACGAACGCCCCGGTCCGCTGGGAGTACCCGCCGCGGATCCACCTGCCGGGCTACCGGGTCCCCCGGGAGGCCAGCCCTGAGGCGGTGGCGGCCGCGGCCGAGGCCATCAAGGCCGCGCAGCGGCCGGTGCTGATCTGCGGCGGCGGCGTCATCTCGTCCGAGGGCGCCGACGGGCCGTTCCGGGTCCTGGCGGAGCGCATGGACGCCCCGGTCGTCGAGACCCTGATGGGGCTCGGCGGCTTCCCGATGGACCACCCCCTCTGCCTGGGGCTCGTGGGCATGCACGGGACGTTCGCCGCGAACCGCGCGGTGGCCAACTCCGACCTCCTGATCGCCTGCGGGATGCGGTTCGACGACCGGGTGACCGGCATGGCCTCCCGGTTCGCGCCCAAGGCGCGCATCATCCACATCGACATCGACCCGGCGGAGATGTCCAAGAACCTGCCGGCGCACATCCCGCTGGTGGGCGACTGCGCCGCCGTGCTCAGCCAGATCAACGAGGCCCTGGGCGACTGGTCCCAGACCCTGCCGGAGTGGCGGGCGCAGGTCCGGGCCTGGCAGGAGCAGTTCCCGCTCTGGGGCGTGCGCCGGGGCGAGGAGATCCCCACCGAGCCGGACGCGGTGCCGAAGCCGCAGCAGGTGATCCAGGCGGTGCAGGCCGCCTTCGGGCCGAAGGCCATCGTGGCCACGGACGTCGGCCAGCACCAGATGTGGGCGGCCCACTACTGCACCCGCACCGAGCCCCGGACCTGGCTCTCCTCCAGCGGGCTCGGCACGATGGGCTTCGGCCTCCCGGCGGCGATCGGCGCGGCGATCGGCCGCCCGGACCGGGAGGTGGTGCTCATCACCGGCGACGGCTCGTTCCAGATGTGCATCCAGGAGCTGGCCACCGTGGTGCAGGAGCGGCTGCCGATCAAGATCGTCCTCATCAACAACGGCTACCTGGGCATGGTGCGCCAGTGGCAGGAGATGTTCTACAAGGGCCGGTACAAGGAGGTCGACCTGCGGCCGGGCA
>k87-448712_pt1 | contig 15048 bp, 16 predicted proteins | sample MGYA00084031_6733416 | MGnify analysis MGYA00084031
GATATGGACCATCAAATCAGGCCGTTTTTTTGGAGCAACATCATCTAACTCGTTTAGCATCGTATCTAATAAGCTATCGTACTGCTGCACTTCGATATCCGTTACCCGACCTAAATCCGCGTTTAGATGGAACAACAGACTATCTTCGTAGATGGAGCGGTCTAGCACATTGTCATCGTTCACTAAAGCATTTTTCATTGCTAAAAATCGCTTATTCAAAAAGAAGATTTGCAATAAAAATGCGTACTGCTCAGGATTTGAATAAAAAAGCGGCAATACTTCGTTATCCTCGACATTTTCATAAAATGGTTTAGAATCAATCTCTTTTGCAAGCATATCCGTCAAACTGCTCTTACCTGCACCAATCGTTCCTGAAATCAAAATCACTGACATACAACCCTTCCTCTTCTATAAGTACTCGCCTACGTAAGTTTCAACAGGCAATGTTTCAAAATCATATTCACGTACAGCTTGGTCTGATTTTAAATACGTATGGAGACTTTGTGTAATCATCAAGTTCGTAGGTACCGTCTCTTCTTGTACAATGATCATCGGTTTTTTCAACATAGTTGCCACACCTAATTCGTAAGCCGTTCCTGGATCGATTGTTTGATGCTCAAAGTCAAGGATAGCAACAACAAATTCTGCATTTGTCAACTCTTCCATATCTTTTTCGTATACTTCTTGCGCCCAACCAGCACTGAATAGTTCATAATTGCTTTCTTGGTGATGACGTGGAGAGTAGAAACTTGTAACTGTTTTGTTTTCCTCCAACGCTTTTTCGATACGACTTACTCGATCGATTTGCTCCTCTGAAAAAAATGGTCCTGCTAAATATATTTGACTCATTATTTTGCCTCCTTCAATAATAACTGATTTTTAATAGATACTGCTCGTAATTCATTGACCAGTTCCAATGGATTGTTGGAAAAGATCACTTGATCCAACCATTTTTTATCCATAAAATCCTCTTTTGCAAAAGTTTCTAATAATTGTTGCAAGCCGCTGTAATAACCGCCAATATTCAATATTCCGATTGGCTTATCAGGCGTCAGGCCGATCGCTATCCAAGAAAGAAGTTGCGAAAATTCCTCCAATGTACCTAGACCTCCAGGGAAAACGAGGACAGCATCTCCTTTTTCAAATAATAATACCTTTCTTTCATCGATCGTCTCTGTAGGAATGAATGTAGTAACATCTTTCCCAGGCAGCTCAGTTTCAAAAAGGCCATTTGGATAGATACCTGTGACTTTTCCGTTATTTTCCAGTACTGTTTTACTAATCACTCCCATAATCCCGGAGTATGAACCACCGTAAACCAGTTCGATTTCTTCTTGTGCCATATATTTTCCTAACGTTTGCGCAATAAATTTGTAACTTTCTTTATTGCCAAAACGGGAACCGCAAAAAACAGTAAGTTTCATAAAAAAACACTCCCTAACTCAAAAGTCTAACTTCATTCTACACGTGTTTTTTTAAAATAAAAGACTAGATTTTGTAGTTTTTTAGTGGTATATAGATCAAGCACCACTATATATAGTATTTACAAAAAAAGAATTTTTCAGCTATTTTACAGTAACAAAAAAAATAAATAACTAGTAAATATAAAATTGAAACGACTTACTTATAGAAGAAATTGGGATTTCGTCCTACATGTCAATAACACGCATTATTTAAATCGTCACACACTTATTTCTCCTATTAATGAAAAATCCATTTTATTCTCGTGTTATGTTTCACCAACGCCTGATGTTTCTCTAAATAAAAAAGCCGACGAACCAAATGATCGAAATTTGATCATTTTGGTTCATCAGCTTGTTCCTAAACCTTTGTATTAACGATAAATAGCTGGATTCGTAAAACTATCACTTGGATCATCACTGCTGGAAGAACATTCGGTGATAACCGCGCCTGTTGCACCTGCCTGGAACCAGTGTTTGATAGTTGGTTCGATCGTGTACTGGTCTCCAACGTGAAGTATGATTTCTTTTTTTGCCGTATAGTAACTTTCTTGCCCCTTTGGAATAGTACAGGAAAGTTTTTTTGTTTCTTTTCCTTCGACATAAAGATATACTAAGCCTTTTCGATACTAAAAACTGTATATTCGATTTTTTCTAGTGTTGTTTCTTTCAATACTACTCCTGAATCTAGGAACATTTGTTGTACTCTTTTCTTGTAATCCATTCTGTTCCGTCTCTACCTTCCTAAATGATCGTCAAATCATCCCAAGATACCTCTTTTTCTCCTTGAATGATTTCTGCATTTGGGGCTACTGGCTTTTTCTATAATAAACAGGATAGAAAACAGCCAAATAAAATCTGCTTTCATAATATGATACGCAAAGGCTGATTTCTTTGGCGAAAAACATCTTTTTACACTGACCGGATCTGCTGGCTGTAGCTCTATTAAAAGAAAAGTTTAGGAGATCTTCGAATAGAGCAGATTTATCTTCGGGTGTATGTTCAGACAAAAAAGGTATTGAACACACTGTCCAATACCTTTTGCTCAGCAAATAAAACGCATACATTTTGTTAAAATTTCTCCTCTAAAGGGTAGATTTCTCCTTTTAGATTCGATACAATAAACAAGGTTGATGTATTTACATTGACTATGGCAAACTTGGACGGTCACGTGTGATGACTTTTCAAGGCCTCTACTTCTAGCTGCCACTAGAAGTAGAGGTGCCTTTTTTTATTTGGCTGTCTCTATCTGCCATTTATGATACTGATAGCGCCATCAGTAGTCAAGAAAAAACGAAAAATCACGAAAATGTGTACTGTTTTTCGACCAGGTTTTTGTAAAAGCAACATTTCTTATTCTTTTACGACCCATTTGCAAAATACACTTGTTTCTAGTGCCCCTTCTCTTCTTCTTTCTTCTAATAGTTTCAAGATGAGAGGTGAGGCGTTTGGTTCATTTAATGGATCTATGGAGTACCTTATCGTAGCTTTAATGAATTAAAAGCTTCGTTTAATCACTAGACTTATTATGACAATAATAAGTAGGTTTCTCTCATGCATAGAAGCCTATTTTTTCGGTTAATGCAGTTACTTATATGTTTAAAATATTTCGAAGTGCTAAAGTTATAGGGAAAGAATACCTAAAGCGGAGCCAATGTGTGCACCTGCAAGTAACTGTTGTTTCGCTTGTCGTTGTAAACTGGTTTTTTCTGGATAGTCTTGTACTTGAGCATCTACTCGTCCAAAGATCCATGGAACTCCACTATTATCTTGTTCATCCACTGACAAAAGGCGATAATCAGCTGCAAAAAGTCGGATTTTTGAATCTTGTTTCAACCATTTAGTAAGATTTGGCGACAGTAACCAAGTATCTGTGTACATCACTTGGTAATGATAATCAGAAAAATACAATTCAAAAAAACGAATGGCGCTTTCGTAACTATCTCTTATCTTATTTCGGGATAAATCTGCATCGGAAGGAATATGAAGAGAAAGACACTGCTTCCCCTCTAATTTTAGCTCTTTGTGCCCCTTTGGAAAATATGTCCTTTCGTATTCCAATTCACCAATCCGAAAGATCAATCCGCTAGTGTAACGCCAAATCCAAAAACCACGGTCAAAGCGATACTTTCCTGTTACTTGAAAATGTTCATGAATAAATCTAGTAAAAGCATTCATTGTTGCCAAATAGATAGTTCTTGGAATCTTCAATAGTTGATAAATTTTTAACCAACTTTGAGAAGCTGCATATAGATAAATTGTTAATGCTACAAACGGCTCTTCTCCATAAACTTCGTCTATTTTTTTGGCAGCTGCTTTTGCTTTATTAGCATCCAGTAATTCACGACTATATTGTTCAAGCACTTCACTAGAAATACTTTCTAATTCCAGCATCATTTGTTCTATCACGGCTTCTGGGAAATCTAAGTCACCCGCTAGATTCTTGATTTTATACATTATTTCCTCCATCAAAATTCTTTCTTCATTCCCCTCTTCTTAAGTGTGTGGCTCAAATGATTAATTATCGTTTTTCGAATCTTTAATCAACTTCTTTATTGTACATCATTTGAAAGATCAGATGCCGTCACTACTTTGATTCGCCCAGCATCACGTTGTTCTTTTACATAATCACAAAGTGCCAAATAAATATATATCAAAAACAACAACTTTATGTAAAAAAATAATACTTATGCTAAATAATTTGATTTCCATACTAAGTAAAAGAATAACTTTGCTGTGTCATATGGTTATAAAAAAATTCTATTCAGATTAGCTTTTAATTTTCATCTAATTCTCTCCAAACCAGAGAGATTTCTTAACCAAATATCCTTTTCCTCTTTATTATACAGGAGTACAATAAAGAGAAATAAAAACGTTATTTTATTTTCTTAGATAATTGGAGGTTAATTTCATGAAAAAAAGGATATTCATTTTACTCCCTCTCGTACTTCTGTTTGTTGGTTGCGAGCAAAAAAACACTCGCCAGTCGACACCTCATTCGACTGTTATTGAAAACACTACTGCTCGTGAAGCAACAACTGACAGTAAAACGAATAACGAATCAAGCGCTACTGTTAAAAGCAGTAGTGAATCAGTTTCACACACCACTAGTTCTTCCATCGTTCCATCAACTACTTCGTCGTCAACTGTACCGTCAACAAATAGTAGTGAGACTTATGCTTCTGTCAGTGAATCGACAAGTCCACAAGTCAGTAATTCAACTGATTTGTTAAGTAATTATTCTGATCTAGAAATAGAATACGCTAGAGTTTGGCTAGCTGTGATGGGCACACAATATAAACAATGGTTAGCTGATCCAAGTACTGGTTTTGAACTGCATGTTTCTAAGTCTCCAGCAGGAACACCAATTGACCCTTATGACCAAGGAAGTGTCGCTTTTCCAGCTGAAACAGTCACACTTAGTGGAAATATAACTTTCCAAGGTTTAGTAGTTTATTCTAGCAATCATAACGGTACAATAACTCAATACCCTGTTCCTTCTCATTGGCAACATGATGAAACTTCTGATCATCCTGAGCTAGTCAAAGAAAAGACTAAAAAAATACTAGATGAAGCTTCTACAATCAGTATCCCGACCAACACTCCTGAAGATATCAAACAGCTTATTGATGTCATGGTAATCGACAATTGAACGAGGGGAACAAAAGACATACATTAAACAAGTTAACTTTCTTCGATTGAGACAGGACGTCTACAAAAAGGCGTACCCTCCTTATATGGATTCAGAAACCTTCTGTTAAAAGATAGATACATCTAGTACTCTCAAACTAACAGATCATTAATTTGTCATGTACTAAGAACTATTACATGAATGCAACAAAGTACTGAAGATTAAACAAAAAGGAACTTTGACAAAAACGTGTCACAGTTCCTTTTTCCGAATAAACGGTGTCCTCCTGACAACTCCTCGGTCACAAGTCACAATAGCCATCAAACATAAGAAGCTGTTTTTTGAAATTGTTCCTTGTGACTCAGAGCTGAACGGCAGGCTCACAACCTCTTCCTTAAAGGGTATTCAATCATCTGACCCTCGGCATTAGCTCAAAACACTGATTTCGCAACTTCTTTTCCAAGTATGCCATTCCTACCAATTATAAGTATTTTCATTTTTATTTCTCTTTTGTCTTCAACAATACTTTTCCGATGTTTTTTCCCGATTCAAGATATTCGTGGGCTGTTTTTCCATCCTTTAACGAAAAAATTGTCGGTTCATGGATCACTATCTTGTTATTTGTAAGATAAGAAAAGAGACGTTGACTCCTTTTTTCTCTTTCCTCAAAAGAAGAAAGATAATCCCAAAGGTCTCCTGTAAGGATACTTTTCGAATGAGCAAGCATATCTACTAGATCAATAGCTGGCGGATTGCCTCCTGCCATTCCGAAAAAGATTACTTTTCCCCTGTTATGCAATAATTCAATACTGCTTTCCAATGTTTTGCCAACGCCATCAAATACTGTGTCGAAACGATTGTTGTTAGCTGCTTGCCAATCGGTTTCTCTTGAGGAAAATACTTCTTCTACTCCTAAAGAAAGTGCTATTTCTTGCTTCTCCTTTGTAGAAGCTGAGCCAAATACTCTGACGCCATCTGCAATCAGAATTTGAGAAAGAAGCTGTCCGACACCACCACTGATACCAGTAATAAATACCTTGTCTCCTGGTGCATTGTTTCCAAGATCATGAGCCAAAAAATCGGCCGTTAATCCTTGTAAACCAATTGTGGCTGCTTCTTTCATTCCAATCCTGTCGGGGAGAAAAATCAACTTTTCAACAGGAACTGCTACAAATTCAGCATTTGCAAAAGGAACGTCTACAAAAAGAACTTTCTTGTCAATCAACGCTTTCAGTTCTGATGAACCAGCATCTACAATTGTTCCTGCCCCTTCATATCCGTTGATATATGGTGAGTGTTTCTCGATATGATAAGTGCCTCTTCTACGATAGATGTCTGCAAAATTTAATCCAATATACTCGGTTTGTACCAATACCTCTTGTTCACCTAACTTCGGTTTTGGAAGCTCTCCATACCTTAACACTTCACTTGAACCAAAAGTTGAAAAATATAATGCTTTCAAAAAAATACGCCAGCTTTCTTTTTCATTTCACATACTAAAAATACCAATGTACTTGCTTTACTATCAGCAAAAGTTCTTTCAAATCATAACACAGGAAAAAGGTATAGTGAAACATAAAAATCTAGTGATTCTTTAACTGCCCTTTTCTTTTTGGATGGAAAAAAACTGGGTCAGAATGATGTTCATCCTGACCCAGTTTTGATTTTACTCAACTCATCGGTTTCTATTAACCAAAAGCTTTTTTATCTATGCACACTTCGTTTATTTTTCATACATTTCTTTTACCATGATCGATTTTACAAATCATTCGATAGACGCCCACTCGATAACGCCACTTACTAACATAAATACCTAGCAACTGTTTTTCGAATGCCTTGGGATTTTCGCAGTCTTCTAAATTTTTAAATAGCCAGTTCAAGATGTTTTTTGTGACGAATTTATCCATTTTTTCGATTTGCTTCTCAAATTTTTTCGTGGTCTCTACATGACACCTCATATTACTTTTCGATACCCATTTCTTTCATCCATTCACCTAATGAGCGAGAAACAGGATCGTTCAAATATTCTTTGTAAGCAATCTCTCCTACATGAGTATCATACGCATTTTCTAGAGAATCTAATGTTTTTGATTTCAATAAATCAGATAAACTTTTTCCTTCGTTCATTCACTTAAATAAATAGCTTATTATTTTGATGTTTGCTTTTTTTCCAAACAACTCATGCGTTTTTCAAGAATCTCCATTTCTTTTTTCTGAGTAGATATCACTAAACTATTGGAAACAACTGCAATACTTAACAGTAAAATAGCTAGAATCAATCCGTTTTCAATAAAGATTATATGAAAAGCTGTGCGAATCCATTCCATTATATTCCTACTTTCAACGTTTTTTTCATTAGTTGCGGTCGTACATGTCGTTATCAAATTCGTTCATCTCAATAGTTTGACTATCGCTTGTTTCTGCTGAATTTTGTATCGTGAAAGCAGAGACACTTGGACTGAATGATACACCCAACATACTTATACTAGTAAGAGTTAAAATTATTTTTTTCATTCTTTTCACCTCATTCTTTTGATAATTCTATTTTGCCTATTTTGTTCTTGACTGAATAGATAAAATCTTTTTACAATGAGTTAAACGAATGTAAAAGCGCTTTTACATAATGAGAGGAAGAGTATTTATGAGGGATCTTTTTCCAAAAAAATTAAAACAACTACGAAAAGAACATGGACATACGCAAGAAGAATTAGCAAAAAAGCTCGCGATTACTAGACAGACAGTCTCAAATTGGGAAAATGGCCGCTCGTTTCCAGATCACGAAAATGTTTATCGCTTAGCTAAATTATATGGTCAAACACTCTCTATATTTCTTCCTGATCTCCCTGAAGCGCCCATGGAATCAGAGAAAATATCTTCGGAAAGAATACAATTGATTCGATTTTTCATCTGTTTACTCGTTGTTCTGTCTTTCCTGATCCCTTTTGTTTCTGTGATTGCTCTATTTCTTTTCAACATGTGGAAAAAATACATTCATTCGCATTTTCTTCGCCTGTGTTATCCTTTCATGTACTTTTTAGCTTTATGTAATTGTCTTGGTGTACTCCTTTTATTTTACTTTCAGCTCCTTTAGCAAAAACAAGGCTAGGACAACAAATCATCCTAACCTGTTTTATCCCTGAATCTTTTTACCGGATCAAGTCTGTTTCAGGATCATTCAGCAGACGTTCGACTTGTTCTCTTGTCGTTAACGGAACATCTCCTTGGATCGAATGAGCTAATCGAGCATTTCCTAAAGCAAAATAAACGGTCTTCTGTAAGGACCACTTTTCAGAGAAACCGAGTAAGATCCCTGCAGCAAATGCATCCCCTGCCCCGATTCGATCGAGTACATCCAAGGGATAAACAGTTGTTTTCTTTGCTTCTTGCTGTGTGATCAAATAACCACTTAACTGTTTTCTTCCATCTACACTTTCTCGCCTTGTCCCAGCAAACCATTGGATATCGTAGTGGTTCATAAAGGACTGGATATAAGAAATAGGATCATGTTCGTTTTCTACATTGGCTGTTTCCTCCCACTGCACTAGCTCTGTCAGATCTCTGACTGAGCCAAACAAGATGTCGCAATAAGGTAACATTGTATGATAACGCTTCTTCATTTGTTCTTTTTTTCCATCTTCTTGATTCAAACTAGGACGATAATTGAAATCAAAACAAACTTTTTTCCCTGCTTTATGTGCTTGTTCTGCTAATTGGATAGCCGTTTCAGCTGTCTCATCGGACAAACTTAAACTGATCCCGCAGATATGGATCAAGTCGATCTCATCAATAAACGCTACGCAGTCATAATCCTCCATCACAGATAAACCAAATGAGCTATGTTTTCGATTTTGATAAGTGACTTCTGTCGGGCGGACACCATACCCCATTTCCGCAAAATAAGTGCCGATGTGTTGATATTGATGGATCACATACTTCGTCTGGATACCTAGGCCGTTCAAATTAGTGAGTGCTGCTTTTCCTAGCCGATTGTCTGGCAGAGCCGTCAGTAAATAACTTTCAACGCCAAAATGGGCAAGATTCCCTACCAGATTTACGCCAGTCCCTGTATAAGCCATGCGTAAGGTATGGGTTTGTTCCAGCATCAAATGTTCAGGAGGAGTGAGTCGCAGCATGACTTCCCCAAATGCACCGATTTTCATTCTTCTCACCTTATTCCACGATTTTTTTCATCAATTGCAACAGTTGACGTACCTCTTCTGGGCGTGTATTCCCTGTATCCTTGTCGATAATTGCACTATATACATGAGGGATGACCTTTTTCACTCCTGCGTCTATTGCGATCTGTACGATTTCTTCCACATTATCAAGGTCGATCCCACCAGTTGGCTCTAAATAAAAATCATTGGCAGCACAAGCTTCTGCTAGTGCTTTATATTCTTTGATATGGGCAAGTCCCTTCATAGGAAAATATTTGATCGAGCTGCCGCCCATATCTTTCAACAATCGAATAGCTGTTTCAAGTGTCACGACTCCTGCAGGTCCTTGTGAACTTAAAGGACCAGTTGCGATGTTCACGTACCCTTCTTTACCCGTGGGAGAAACCAAACCGTTGATGACCGTTTCTGTCTGTTTCAATACTGCTCTGGAAGCTCCTACTCCTGTAAATACTTGATTGACATGCTGAGGCTGCAATACTTCGGCTAAACGAGTGACCATCTGGCTCTGGTTTGGGTCTCCCGCGCCTAGACCGATGGACAAGGCGTTATTTGTTGCTTGTTGGTATTTTTTCATTTCTGCAATAGCTGTTTCGTCGTCAGAAAAGTTCTTTGAAAGTACACCTAAAACGATATGGCCTTCTGCTGCCTCATAGCATTCTTTTGCGTTTTCTACAGAATTTGCTAACACATTTAAACAGATCTTATCTTTTAAATAATTGGGACTTAATCTCATTCCTTTTTCTCTCCTAGTTCTTCAAGATTTCTTTTAAACGATCAATGATTTTTGCCATCTCCTGTTGATTGACAGAACGGATATCGAATTCGATGATGCCGTTGTTTGCCTGATATTCTCTTGTATAGATGGCAGGATTTTTTTCTTTCAATGCTTTAATCACTTGTTTTGCTGATTGATCTCCTGAAACTTTCACACTTGCTCGATAGATTGCTCGACCTGCACTATCTTGAACGATCTTAGCTTCTAAATGATTGATCTGATTAAGTTGTTCGATGAATGGCTGTAGTCTTTCTTTCATTGCAGAGCCAGACTCACTGCCTTTGTTCAAATAGTCTTCCACTGCTTGGACAAAACCAAGGATATTTTCCTTTCCGATTTTCATGGAACGTCCAATTCCTTTTGATTGCATCCGGACCCATGAAACATACATTTTTTTCCCAATGACCATTCCGGCACTTGGTCCTTCGATTGCTTTTGCCCCTGAATAAATAACCAAATCGGCGCCCATTTGCACATATTTTTTCAGATCTTCTTCTGCCGCGGCATCAACGATCAACGGAATCTGGTGCTTTTTGGCAATCTGTGCTGCCTCTGACACGTCAAGCATACTTTTTTGTACCGTGTGATGGCTTTTTATATAGAGAATCCCTGCTGTTTCTTCTGTGATCATCATTTCAATCTGTTCCGGCGTACACATATTGGCGTAACCTGCTTCGACTACCTGACCGCCTCCTTGCTGTACCATGATTTCCACAGCCGTTCCGTAATCTACATTGTGTCCTTTCGGCAAAATGATTTGTCGTTTTTTGATGGATTCTGCATAAGGGTGATAAAGGGGATACAATTCTCCTTTGCCTATAACAGCAGCTACCGATTGAGCAATTCCTGCAGAAGCGGATGAAACGATCTGGACATCTTCTACTTCTAGCAAATCGGCTAAATATTTCCCTGTTTGAATGCTTAATTCTTCCATCTCAAAAAAATGCTGACCGCCAAAACGTTGCGCGTCAAGAACTGTCTCTGAAAGGGTCGAGACGCCTAGAATCGTCATTCTTCCTGAAGCATTAATGACTTTCTTCAGCTGAAATTTCTCATGATTCGCATGCATAACTTTTTCCTCCGATGATTGTTTGTACTGGTTTGATTTGCTGATTTGACTGTCTTTTCTCTCCATTGGAATCGATTAGTTCCTTGGGTTGATTGATCAATTCAAAAACAGTAAAATCAGCGTCAAAGCCTTCTTTGACTTGTCCCTTTGTCTTCAAATGGAAATTCTGTGCAGGAACTTCCGTCACCTTTTCGATGATTTCTTCCCACGTATATCCGACAAGCTTCAATTTTTCCATCGTTGTAGCCAAATCATAGACTGGACCGTTTTTACGATTACGAATATAGATATCTGTACTGATCGTATCTGCTTTTATCCCTTGGTTATAGGCAGTTTCCGCAACTTGGAAATTAAAACTATCCGTCCCATGTCCAATATCGAAGATGATTCCTCGATTTTTTGCTTCTACAGCTATTTGTTTGATTGTTTTCGTTTCTTGATCCAAGATGCCGTTTGTTTTCCCATTGAAACAATGAGTCATGATATCTCCTGATTCCAGCAAAGAGAGGATATCCGGCAATTCCGGCGGAGCAGAACCGATATGGACCATCAAAGGAAGCTGATGGTTTTCTTTTTGTATCCTTTTTGCCAGTTCTAGTGGAGTGATGCCGTTTTGACCAACTACGCTCTTGCTCATCCGTGCTTTGATTCCAATAATGAAATCTGGCAGTTCCTTGATCTTTTGCTTTACCATATCAGCTTGGATCTTGTTTAGGTCTGCTAGTTCATCTTGTGCAACGATTCCCCATTTTGAGATATTCAAAAGCGCATAGACATTTGTTTTTGCCAGTTTGGCATGTTCATAAAAATCAGCAATGTTTTCTGCCCCAGTTGTCCCTGCATCTATGACTGTTGTCACACCTTTATTCACACCGATCTGGTCTGGATAATCATAATACAAAGTCATTTCCTCAAAACAATGAACATGATCGTCGATCCAACCAGCCGACAAATATTGCTGAGGGGTCAAGCTGATTTCCTGACGAGCTTTTTGTGTGATGAGAGGGGCGATTTCGCAGATTTTTCCTTTTTCTACCCCGATATCGAAGATCTTCCCGTTAAGCTCTCTTGCATTTTTAATGACTAAATCATACATAATCATTCCTACTTTTCTATAAATTTGAATTTAGACCATGGATGAATGAACGGTAGCAAGATCAATTCTTCTGGAGTAATATGTCCTACTTTATTCTTTCGCGGATCACTGTGTGGCTCCAATACGATCTGCAGTTCGTTTTTATATTTGCCAAAGCGGTCATTCCCAACGACAACATCTCCTACGACAAATTCAAACTCAGTATCATGTACTTTGTTTTCGTCTTTTTGGTATTTTTTTCGAACTTCCGTTGATCGGATCACTTGGTCTGTGATGTCCCCTCGACGAACATGTTGCTCTTCCAATACGATTTGTCGTTCCACCTCATTTACATTTGCAACAAATTCAATTCTAAAAACAGTCTGGTAACGATCCAAATGCCCTAATGACTTCAATTCTTTTTCACTTGCGTATGCGTTTCCAATAATTATATCATCAATTAGGTTTGTGGCAAACAAATGCTTGGCCGCTGTTTCGACAGAAAGATGGCGATGCATTTCTAAAGTAGGCAGTCCATCATTGATATCCCATGGCCCGATTGTACCTGATTGTGAGGTAATGAAGGCTGCCGTTCGAATACCGTTTTTTTTGAATCGTTCGCTACTTGATTGGAAAAAATGATACGGCAAAGCCGTTCCTTCTTGCGGGTAAAAATTATGACAGCCATATAGAAAAGATGTATTTGCCTGATGCGTCAAGATATTTTCTAGATAAGCGACATCATTACTCATATTCAACTCAATGGCCAAGTGATACGGATTAAAAGTCAAAAGTGCTTCTTTTCGCCCATCAAATCCTAAGTCCAAACGAATGCCATCTGCGCCTAATCTATGGAAAAAACCTAAATCATCATAAGAAATATTCAATTGTTCAAAGATAGCCGGCGAAACATCTACTATCGTTTCAAATCCCCTCTCTTTTGCAAAAAAGATTAATTGCTGGAATTTTTTCTGAACGACTTCCGGATCTTCCGTGACCTCAAGCATACTCATAAAAATCCTGCTGAATCCATACTGATGGGCTGTTTCGATATACTCACGATCTTTTTGAGGATCACTATGGTCTGGGTAAAGGGAAATGCCTAATGAACGTTTCATGGTTTGTTCTCTTCTTTCTTTTCAATTATAGTCGTTCTTCGGTGACACCATCTGTCAGAGTGAGATCTGCTTGCTCTTTCGCTTGCTCCTCTGCTTCTCTAGCCAATTGCTGTTTTTCAAATACTTTGAAGAATGGATAATAAATAGCCAAAGTAATCAAGAAATTACCAATAACCAATAATCCTGCTGCAACACTCCAGTTCGTGCTCATCCAAGCAGCAATCGGCGCAGGCATCGCAAACGGCAAACGCGCAACCATCATTGGCACGACACCGCTGACAGTGAGAATATAAGAAAGAGTGGTCGTCACAAGAGGAGCAAGAATAAATGGAATCCCCAAAACTGGGTTCATCACTACTGGTGCACCGAAGATCATCGGTTCATTGATATTGAACAAACCTGGTAAAATGGACAAACGTCCTAAGCTTTTTAAATACTTGGATTTAGAAAACATGAATAAGACGACCAACGCAAGAGTGGTTCCTGCTCCGCCGATCCAAACGAACCATTGTAGAAATTGTTCAGTAAAAATATTTGGCATGGCGTGAGCACTTGTCCCTGCATTAAATGCATCGATATTTTCAGCAATCGAAATATCCCAAAACGGACGAATAACCGGACCCATGATTGCCGGACCATGGATTCCTAACACCCAGAAGAAACAAATCAGAAAGACAGTCAAGAGACCGCCAAACAAGCTGTTACCCGCTAATACACCTTTCAAAGGCATAAGTAGTTGACTCAAGAATCCATTTAAATCGAATCCAAGCATATGGCGAATGATCCAAAAGAAAATCAAGATGACTGCTCCTGGTATCAATGCAACGAAAGAGTTTGTTACTTCTGGCGGCACACCATCTGGCATTCGGATAGTTATTTTTTTCTCGATAAAAAACCGGTAGATTTCTACTGAAATAATTGCCGTCACGATCGCCCCAAATAATGAGCCCGATCCTAGATTAGCGATGTTGATGTAACGTCCGGCTGTGATTTCTCCTACATCTTCTAAGATGCGTGTAGGAGGAGCTGCCACGATTAGAAAAGACATTAATGCCAAGATACCTGCCGTCAATGAATCAAGCCGATAGCTTTTCGCTAAAGAAGAAGCAATCCCGAATGTCGCATAAAGAGCAAGGATACCAACTGTATAGCGAAAAGGAATATCTAATATCTCACGGTAAGGTTCAATGACTGCCGCAACTGATTCAATCGGGATATTCAGTAAAATCGTAAAAAATGAGCCTACGATCGTCAGTGGCATAGTGGCAATGATTCCTTTTCTGATGGCAGTCATATGTCGCTGAGTACCGATACGATTGGCTACAGGCATGATTTTTTGTTCGATAATTCCTATAAATTTATCCATTTTTCTTCTCCTTTTATAACATTATAATGTTTACAACTGAATAATAACATACTTTACTATAATTTGTAAACGCTTTTCGAAAGATGCATCCCTCCTTTGTTCTTTTGGTTTTACAAAGAAAAGGAGGTGCAACAAAAGTCGTGTCACACCCCTTTATTCAGAATATATGGTCATCCAGAGTCGGCCTTGCATCTACGGTAACAAGTCCGACCAATTCAAAAACATGAGAAGCTGTTTTTTGAACTTGTTCCTTGTGACTCAAAGCTGAACGGCAGGCTCACGACCTCTTGGTAAACGGTGTTCAAAAGCCAGTTTCTCGGTATTAAGCCAAATTTATGCAAAAATGTAGAAAGCCATTTTCACAAAATTTTTCTTA
>k87-751205_pt1 | contig 15040 bp, 12 predicted proteins | sample MGYA00084031_6733416 | MGnify analysis MGYA00084031
TAAAGGATTTTTTTGTCAGTTGGACAAAATAAATGTGAACATTGAGGGTATTATGAATCATCGGATTTAATTAATGCAACACCAGTGGTGTCAAGTATTTTTGATACAAAATACAAGAATGTCTAAATATTTGCATTAAAAATAGGAAAAACTCGAACAGAATCTGATTATTGATATTAAATTTTAAATAAGTAAAATATAAAATATAATTTTAATATAATACTTTTAGGAGTGTTTAAACATGAGGTGGCATCGACATTTTACTCTCCTGACAGTTTTTCTCTTGCTTATGGGAAGTCTGTTTGGTTTGCTCACGGTTCCCAAGCCGAATGGTACAAACTCTGTACAGGCCATGCACCATGACGACATGTCCAGCCCTGTCAACAGTACCCGTCACAAAAATGGCCACTGGATCGGAACTTGGTCAGCGAGCCCACAACAACCGCATGGAGAGGGCGTATCTCATCGTGGGTTCAATAACGAGACGGTGCGCATGATTGTCCACCCTCATCTAAGCGGAAAGGCAATTCGTCTAAAATTCTCGAATGCTTTTGGCGAAAATCCTTTAACGATTGGAAAAGTGACCGTTGCCAAAACGAAAAAGGGATCACACATACGGCCAGGTACATTGCGCGATGTGACGTTTGGAGGCACAGAATCTATCACTGTTCCCGCAGGTGCACGGGCTTTAAGTGACCCCGTCAAGCTTCCTGTATCATACGGAGAAGATTTAACCGTAAGCGTCTATTTCCCCGGCGAGACCGGCCCTTCAACGTGGCACAGATTGTCCCGACAAACCTCCTATATTTCCATCTCCGGTGACCATACGGCAGAGTTAAATGGGGTCGCCTATAAGACTGAAGTCGAGGGATGGTTCTACTTGGAAGCTGTCGACGTGTTAGCTCAACCATCGGTCAAAGGTGCGATTGTCACGCTTGGAAATTCGATTACCGACGGCCACAGTTCGACGCTGAATGCCAACCATCGATGGCCGGATTACTTGGCAGAAAGAATTCAACGGCAAGGTAAAGGAAGACAGTATTCTGTTCTCAATTCTGGTATCTCCGGCAATAAAATTCTGCGCGATTCTCCAGTGTACGGCGTAAATGCCCTGGCCCGGTTAGATCGGGATGTCTTGACCCAATCGGGCGCAACTCACGTCATTCTTTTGGAGGGCATCAACGATATTGGGCACGAACCGCATACATTCGACGCAAACAAGATCATCGCCGGAATGAAACAAATCGTCGATCAAGTCCACGCATCCGGCTTAAAAGTTTACGGCGGTACTTTAACTCCCTTCGAAGGTACTACTATTGAAGGTTATTATACGGAGGAAGGGGAGCAAACGCGTCAAGAAGTGAACCGTTGGATTCGCACGGGCGGTTACTTTGACGGTGTCATTGATTTCGACAAAGCTCTGCGCGACCCTGAGAACCCCCTCCGGTTAAAGCCGGAATTTGATTCTGGAGACCATCTCCATCCGAACGACAAAGGGTACAAAGCGATGGCGGAAGCTGTTAACTTGTCGTTGTTTAAATAAAAAAGCACACCGCTTCCCTGACGAAGGGAAGCGGATAATAATGCCCCGCCAGACACCCCCTAGTCCAGGTGGAAAACTTCTTCTGGGATCAGCGTCATCTTTGGCCCGCCGTTTTCTTGTTCTAAAATGTCGCTCATAAATTTTTGCCAGCGTCGGTTGGCGGGATGCTTTTCCAAATCTGCCATCGCCCTGTGGAAGTCGTCGACTTCTAAGTAAGCGTACAGCTTCGTTCCATCCATGAATATACTGTAATTGCTGATCCCGACTTCTTTCAACGCTTTCAACATTTCCGGATGTACGGCTTTGTGCCTCTTTTTGTACTCCTCTTCAAATCCGGGCTTGCAATTCATGAGAAATATATAGCGCGCCATCTAATCACCATTCCCTCCTGAACCTTCTATTGCCACTTCCCGATGACGACATCAGCTTGAGCCTGGAGCACCCGATACGCTTTCTCTGAGATCAAAGCGTTGTCAAACTGGCGGTCGAGTAACCGCTGAAATCCTTCTAAGTGTTTGACTACTTTGTCTTTCTGTCCACTTTTCTCGAAGTGCTCCACTGAGATTAAGTGCACTTTGAAAGAACGGGCAACGCTATCGTTTGCGATTTCCCCTGCTTCTCTGAACCGTTCGACGAGTGTTTTCATGCCTTGACTGGAGGGCTTGGAACCCGGTGTCCAATAATCGGGTATCGGAACGTTGGACCAGTCGATGTCAGAGGCAAAGTAGAAACTGGGGTACGACGGTTGGTTATAAGCCGTGTTTTGCCAAGCAATGCCCGTTCTGTACTGAGGGTCGTGCATCAAAGTGTACAATTTTCGATCCGTTACTTCTGTGCTGACGTAAATGCGAACGGCAGAGCTGTCGACGGTCCGCATCAGCAGCTCTTCCCGCCAGTCACCGAATATATCGGCGACGAGAGAAGGGTTGCCTTTCGTGTGATTATTCGTCCTGGTGCCTGTCGCCGTGAGCAGTCTCCCTTTCTTCCAATCATCGATGGTAGGAGTCTCATCCAGGGCGCCGTTGACAATTTGGGTCGTCATGTCCGCCCCCCACTTAATATTCATGTTGGTTCCCGGCATGTCGTCACTCAATTTCTCCCCGTCTGCTGTCCACAATCCGACCGCCCACGTTTCCAGACCTCTCCGGTCAGGGTCAACGTCGCCGACCATGCCGCGCCCAGTGTCTCTTCCCGTATAACCGCCGTAAATCACTTCTCCTGTCCGGGCATCCCGCAACGAATAACCGTAAGGCGCCCAGACACCTCCCTCATGAACCCCGAAAATCTCTAGCCCCGGTCTAGCCGGATCGATATCAGCAACGTGGAGCGCGTCACCGTGCCCAAGACGCGCTACCGTTCCGGGATCGGCACTTTCTGGCGGCATGACATCCATTGAACTGTACAACAGGGAGCCGTCATGGTCTATCGTCGCACTGCCGTATACAATTTCATGCTTCCCGTCATCGTCCACATCTGCCACGCTGAGCGAATGGTTCCCTTGAGTTGTAATCGTCCCGAATTCAGGATCGGTACCGTCCCTTCCATGGGGACTGTCATTAAACGGATTGGTCATAGGAGTCCATCCGCTGTCCACGTACCAGTGCTCCTTCAAGTGTTTGCCGTCCCAGCTGTAAGAGACGAGAGTCGTTCTCGTATAGTAGCCACGTGCAAAGACCGCGTACGGTTTTTCTCCGTCAAGGTAAGCCACTCCGGCCAGAAACCGGTCGACACGGTTTCCAGGCTCAATGCGCGACATGGCGTAGTCGCCCCACATCAGACCGTCGTCATAACGGCCGGGTTTATAGGGGATCGTCTCCAGTTCGTCGCCTGTTGTGCCGTCAAACACTGTCAAGTATTCAGGTCCATCCAATATAAACCCTTCGAATGTCCTCAAGTCATTGCGACTGCTTCGACTCGGGGCGTAGACATCCATAAAGTAGTCAACCAGCTCCTCGGCGTCCTCCATTGTCAGCGGATAGTCGTACTGCTTTTCGATCCCGAAGCACTCTTCAAGTGTCTCCGGCCAATGTCCCTCCACCACTTCCTCGTGTTCATGCCAATTCATAAACACGCGAACGAGGTGACGGTAATAATCTTCGCTGTTCATCCGGTAGTCGTCACTGTGGCTAAATCCAGCCTCAATGTCTTCTTGGGGCATCGTAATATACTTTTCGGACATGACATTACCGTGCTGATCGTATTTTATAACTTTTGTTCCAGGAGCTGTTTTGAACATCAGCTCTGCCAAACCGTCCCCATCAAAATCGTAAACTAAGAATTGCGTGTAGTGCGCCCCTGCTCGAATATTAACCCCTAAGTCAATTCTATACAGCAGCGTTCCGTCAAACGTGTAGCAATCAATGTACACATTGCCGGTATACCCCTTTTGTGAGACGTCTTTAGAGTTTGACGGGTCCCACTTGACAAAAAATTCATATTGTCCATCACCGTTTACATCCCCGACGCTCATGTCGTTGGCAGAATACGTATACTCTTCTCCCGCAGGCGTTACACCGTCAGCCGGTTTTTGCAACGGCAAATCGTAGTATGCGTGATCCCAAGGGGTGACGGAAACACTTTTGTCCACTTCTCGTCCGTCGACGACTGAAGTGACACGGTATTGAGAAACCCCCGTCCCTTCGCGGTCTAAGTAGTTGGTACTGTCCTCAACGGTTGCGATCAGCGTTCCGTCACGGTAAACATTGAAATTCGCGCCTGTCAAGCCTTCTTCAGTGTTACCCGTCACCTCGTTCGCCAACAACCTCCAACTTAGAAACACCCCTTCCGAAGTCGGAACAGCGATGAGCCCTCTGTCAAGGTATTCCAGTTGAATGCCGTTTTCCGCACCCGTGCCACCGTCCTGAGCAAAAGTCGGTCCGACAATCGCACTCGAACATATGAGGGCCGTCACAAAGACGATCAATGAACGTCTTTTGAAAAGCATGAATCACCACGCTCCTTGTTTTTATCCAGCTACGGTTTATCCACCGCACGCTTCAACCTCTATTAATCTTGACAATAGCCGGTCATCCTGTTTGTTGTTTTGCCCGCCACTTTCTCTCCAGTGCCGTTGTTGTCAATCGGCTGATGTGACTATTTGGAAATCAACGCTTCTGCCTGTTCCCTGAACTGTTTGGCTGCATCCTCCGGTGCAAGCTCTTTGTACAGCACGCGCTCGTTAAATTCCTCCATCAGGACGAACACTTCAGCTGCTTCGACAGGATACGACTTGTCAATCGGACTTCCGTTCTCAAGAATGTAGTCCACGTATTCAAAAATCTCTTGGTCCATCGTGCTTACCTCAGATCTCATCTCGTCTCTGACAACGGACGAAGGCGGCACTCCTCGATCCAGTTTTTGTGCTCTTTGCGCTTCGACGTTGTTTACGAAAAAGTTGATGAATTTTGCCGCCTCTTCTTTTTTATCCGATGTTTCGCTGATGGAAAAAAACATGGCGGGCTTCACAAACATCGCTTCCGGACCGCCTGGAACCGTCGCCATTTTCAGATCTTTTCCGGCAGACGAAGCGATGGCGACTCCTTGGTTAGACCAACGGAACTGAAAAGCAGCCTTTCCGTGGGCTAAAAGGGAATTTTCGACGTCCTGATGTTCAAGGGCGACGTCCGGCGGGGGCGTGATCCCTTCATCTTGCAGCTCTAACAAGAGATTCCAGTAGTCGATTAACACGTCGTCCTCGTACCCTAAACCTGTCCCGTCGTCATTAAATATCGCTTGGCCGCGTTGCCTGGAAAAGTAGTCAAAACCGTTTCGAATCCCATCGTCGATCGCACCTGAACCGTAGTCGTATGTCTCCGCAACTTTTCCCGCGATGTCTTTAAAATCGTCCCATGTCCAATCCATGTCTGGAAGTTCTGCACCAGCCGATTCGATCATCTCCGGATCGTACATAGCCGCATACGCGTTCATACCTAAGGGAATCCCCAGCAATTTCCCGTCCACGACACCCGAATCAACGATGAGCTCGTCAAATTGACTTAAATCGATCGTACCGTCATCCACAAATTCATTCATGTCAGCTAACAATTCTTTATCGGCATACTGCGTCAAATATTCACCAAAGTTTTGTTGCATCACATCCGGTAAATTATTTCCTGCTGCTTGGGCCGACATCTTCTCCCAGTATCCGTCAAAGCCGGTAAATTCAGATTCAATCTTGACGTTCGGGTTTTCTTCTTCATACATTTTAATGACCTCTAAAGTGCTGTCGTGACGGGTTTGTGAACCCCACCACGCGACACGCAGCGTGATGTTCTTTTGTGTGTTCCCATCCCCCTCTCCTCCATCGGCCGCTGCGTCTCCGTCATCGCCTGATGAGTTCCCACAAGCGACTAAAGATAGCGCTAACATTAATGACAGACAAAACACTACCCACTTCTTCAATTATTTTCCCCCTTGTCAATTTTTTTACATTTCCCATTTTTAGTTTATTAGAGGTCGATTGCTACGTTAATGTATTAATCCGGTTGTTTATGTGCAAAAATTCGATACGTCATTGTAACAAAAAAAACAGACCGCCTTTGTTTTTCAAAGGCGATCCGCAGGACAAACCAGCTCTGTCAGGCTTCAACAAATGTTTTTGAGTGGTAGATCCTTTTGTAGGCAGAAGGAGTGTACCCTGTCCACTTTTTGAACACTTTGCTGAAGTACTGGGGGTTGTTGCCAAATCCAACTTGTTCCGCCACTTTGGACACTTTAAATTGGTTCTGGATTAGTTTTTTTGCCTGCTCTATCCTTATCTTCATGAGATACGTGGAAAATTTGTAGCCTGTCTCATGTTTAAATATCTTGCCGAGATAATCCGCGTTCATGTAAAACACTTCACCGGCCAACTTGGACAAGGTTAACGACTCGTCAGCGTAGTGCTGGTCCACGTACATCAACATTTGCTGTACGATTTTATTTTTGCGGCTGTGCTGAGCTTCACCGATCGCTTCCGTCACGTCCCGCGCTTTTTGCGTCAAAAATGTGCGTATGGCCGAGAGGGTGTCAAACCTTTCAAATGACGCAGCCTGTTTAATGGATAAATCCATCTTTTCTTTGTTCGTCTGTTGGACGATCGTCGAGTAAATTTCCAATGCATACGCTTTGACTAAACGCTCCTCGACTTTCTCCTGTTTGAGTGTGTCGAAAAAGCTGTGAAGGCAACAGTCGACCTCTTTCAGATCCCCGCTTTGAATCGCTGCTGCGAGATGAGCGTGGTTAAATTTAACGTCACTGAGCCGTTTCTCCGCAGGAGCGTTTTGGGGTGTGACGATGCTGCCGTATCCTAGATGAAATCGGTAGTTCAAGTAACCTTTCGCTTCCTTATACAGCGCGTGTACGTGTTCAACGCTAGCTGAACGGCTGATCCCAATTGTCATGTTTAACCGGTGGTATCTTTTAAAGAGGTGTTGAACCTCTTCCAGCCATGCGATAAGGTCTTCTACCTCGACCTCCTCTATTAATGCGACAACGTGTCCTCCCATTGCCGCGTTTAAGTAGGCTTTATTCCTCTGGTTCAACACACCTTTCACTAAATTGTTCAATGACATGACATGTTCAATGTCATGCGTCCCTTCAATGTTAAAGACCATCAATCGACACTTTTCGATTTTCAGCTCCACCTCAAGCAGCTGGGCAAAGTCAGCCCACGTTCGGGCATCACGCGTTTTTCTGGTGATGCATTCCTTTAAAAACTGCTCTCCGATGTGAGGCTTAACCCTTTCAAATTCTTTCAATATTTTCTGGACGTAACGTTCATGGCGCCTTTTTTCGTCTAGCTCCTGCACCACTTCGCGGAGCACGTTCTCTATTTTGCGTTCATTGCACGGCTTGATCAAGTAGTGTTTAACCCCGTACTGCATCGCTGTCTTGGCAAAGTCGAATTCTTCATATCCGGAAAGAATGATAAATGAAAGCTCCTCATTGCTCACTTTTTCAATCAATTCTAAGCCGCTCATCCCCGGCATCTTGATGTCACTGATGACGATGTCGGGCGTTTTTTCTAATATTTGATCGTAAGCTGTCTGTCCACTTGTCGCAGTTCCGACAAGTTCAGTTCCTAAGTCTTTCCACCCCACCAAATGAGACATGCCTTCGAGGACTGTTTCGTCGTCATCTGCCAGCAACACTTTGTACACGGTCTCACCTCTTCTCATACGGGATGTTGAACATGACTTTTGTTCCGTTTTCGAGTTCGCTTTCGACCTCGATGCCGTACCGTTCACCAAAAATCAACTGGAGCCGATCATGGATATTTTTCAACCCGATTCCTGTCCCTTTCGACTTCACCTTTCCAGCAAAAATGTCTTGCACGGTCGCTTCATTCATTCCCGGTCCGTCGTCTTCGACAACGACAAAAATGTCTTTTTGGCGAGAAAGGACAGAAACCGACACCTTCCCTTTCGTGACGGCTCCCACGCCGTGCAGAATCGCGTTTTCGACAATCGGCTGAATGGTCAGCTTGGGAATGAAAAACTGCTCCAATCCCGGGTCGACTTCCAAACAAAACTGTAACCTCTCTTTATACCGAACACGTTGAATGTTAACGTAATCTTTTACAATTTGGAGTTCTTCACCGATCTGGATCAGCGGCTCCTTTTTGCTGACAATGCTCCTCATCATATTTCCAAGGGATTCGACGACGGACGCTATTTGTTCCTGCTTGTTGACTTTCGCCATCCAAGTCACGGAATTCAACGTGTTGTAGAGAAAATGAGGGTTGATTTGCGACTGTAGCGCTCGGTACTCTGTCTCCTTTATGATGAGCTGTTTTTCATAATTTTCTTTAATCAAGGTGTTGATTTGCTCCAGCATCGTCCGAAAATTGCGGTGCAATTGGGCTGTCTCGTCCTCAGAGTCGTGCTCAAAACGGGACTCTACCGTATCGAACTGCCCTTCCTGAACTTTTTTCATTCTCAAAGTTAAGTTTTCAAGCGGCCGCGTAATGCCGTAGGAAACTTTGTGACCGATGGCGAGGGCCAAAAGAAAGACCATCATGAAAATAAAGAGCATCGCATTTTTGACCATCCCAGTTTTTTCGGCGATCACTTCATATGGCAAAATGTTAAAGTAGGTTAGGGGCTGGGAGCTCGACATACTGTATGCCACGAGATACCTTCCGCTTTGAAACGGAACAATCTCGTAACCTTTGCCCGGTGGCTGTCGGTTATGAGTCAAGTCGACGAATGCCTCGTCGGTCGAAAAAACAGGTTCATCCTGTAAACTGATGAGAAAATGCTTCCCAGGGGATAAGTTCAACGTTTCATCTACTAATTTTTTCATGTCCATGTAAATCAAGACATACCCTAAATGCTCCATGCTGACATTTTCCATCGCCCTGATTTCTCTCAAGGCGACGACAACGTTTTCTTCTCCCGGCACGGGGAGCCAAACGATTCGGCCCTCGGCGCGAGAGGCCGCAGACAGCCACTCTGTACGCTTTTCAAAAGCGGGCCTCTCATCGCCAATCGTATACGTCGAACCTTCGCCGCTCAATACTTGGATCGCCACAATATACTTCTCCTGTTGCTCGTAGTGGAGAATTCTAGACTGCATTAAAGTGGTCATTCTGTGTGCCTCATAATTGTGCTCAGAGCGGTTGAGGAACTGCAAATACGTCTGAATTCTGTCGTCGGTAATCATTTGGAAAGAGAGCTGTTCCAACTCTCTCAATTCATTGTCCACTAGATTTGAAGAGATGTTTAACGTTTCCGCAGCCTCGTCATAGATTTGTCCTTGATACAACTCCGTCACGTAATGAAATGCGATCAGGCTGTACACGCCAATCATCAGCATTAAAAAAAACGTCATCCAAAATATTTTTTGCTTAATTTTAAGTCTCTTATAGATCGTTTTTACACATATTCTCATTACCCTCCCCCTTCATACGGTGAAATGACCGTATGGTTGCGTTTACAGCAAATTATAAACGAAAACATTTATGTCAACAAACGCTAATCAACAGGCTGGTACAACTGCCGGTAACGATTCGGCGACATATTCACGGTTTTTTTAAAAACGCGGTAAAAGGTGGACAGATTTTCATACCCGACCTCGAAGCATATCGTGGCAATATCTTTATCTGTCTCCGCGAGCAGTTTCTTAGCCGTTTGAATCCTCACTTCGGCCAAATACTGCATGGGCGTCATGTGGTACTGTTCTTTGAAAATATTGTTGACGTAGCGTGTGCTAATCCCTAATCTGGACGAAATATCTTTAGCCGTCAGCGGTTCGTAGTATAACGTTTCGATATAGTGTTTGATCCGTTCAGCCCTTAGCGTATTCGTGTCCGTATGTTGGGGGGCCTCCTGAAAGCGAGCGAGCACCAGCAAGAAGTGCAGTAAATGTATTTTAATGGCGTAGCTGCCCAAAGGAAAACGCTGGGACTGTTCAAACAGTATTTTCCTTAGAAATTGCCTTAACTCCCCGCTCACCATCGGGTTTAATGTGAAATACCGCGATTTCTTAAAAAATTTGTTCATGATGTCTCTCTGCACAAAAGAGTCTAAAGATTTTTCGTCAAAAGCGAGCACCAGTAAGGTTAAGCGGGAGTCCGAAATGACGGAATGTCTCGTGTACGGGGCAATCACAACAGCATTGTCTTGCGCGACTTCGTAAGAACTGCGGTCAATCGTAATCCTTCCCCTACCTTCAATGGCGTACAGTATTTGATGAACGGCATGATGGTGCTCACGTACCCGATCTTTTTCTTTATGCTTGCTCTCGTAAAGCGAGATGCCACACGACGGCAATTCGATGTGCTGAAAGGCCATAACCCCAATTCCCCACAACAGTCTTTTCATCATTCTATAGTTTCCTCCTTTCCCTTTCAAGGAGAAACGGTTCTGATTATAAGAATGTATTTCCCATATTCATAAGACAGTGCCGCCTTTCATTACTAGAATCTTAAACAAATGAACGCGAAAGGAGTTTTTCACGTGGCTACCCACACTGTAGGGATTGTGATGAATGGGGTTACCGGGCGTATGGGAACGAACCAGCATCTTATTCGCTCCATACTGGCGATTCGGGAACAAGGGGGAGTCCTCCTCCCCAATGAAGATGTCATCATGCCGGAACCGATACTCGTGGGACGCAATGAAAAAAAGCTGCAAGCCCTGGCCGAAAAACACGGCCTCTCCCGTTGGAGCACAGATCTGGACCAGTGTCTGAAAGATCCAGCCAACACGATTTACTTTGACTCGCAAACGACTCGTTTAAGAGCAGACAGTATCAAAAAGGCCATCAAATATGGAAAGCACATCTACTGTGAAAAGCCTACAGCCACTGACCTCCACAGTGCCCTGGAACTGGCTCAGCTGGCCCGTGAAGCCGGCGTCAAAAACGGAGTCGTTCAAGATAAGCTGTTCCTTCCGGGACTGATCAAATTAAAGCGCCTCATCGACTCCGGCTTTTTTGGCCACATTTTATCCGTTAGGATGGAATTCGGTTATTGGGTATTTGAAGGGGATTGGCAGCCTTCCCAGCGTCCTTCCTGGAATTACCGGAAAGAAGACGGCGGTGGGATGATAGTCGACATGTTTGCCCACTGGCGCTACATTTTAGACAACTTGTTCGGAAATGTGCGCGCCGTTTCATGCCTCGGTGCGACACACATCCCCAAACGCGTCAACGAGCAGGGGCAAAGCTACACGTGTACGGCAGATGACGCGGCGTACGCCACATTTGAGCTGGACGGAGGGATTATCGTCCAGTGCAATTCCTCCTGGGCTGTCCGCGTCAACAGGGAAGATTTGCTCACAATCCAGGTAGACGGGACAGAAGGCAGTGCAGTCGCCGGCCTCAGAGACTGCAAAACGCAGCATCGGGTCAACACGCCGAGACCGACCTGGAATCCGGATATTCCCAATCCGTTCGATTTCAAAGAACAGTGGGAATACGTGCCAGACAATCAAGTGTTCGACAACGCCTTCAAGGTGCAGTGGGAAGCGTTTCTCAAACACGTCGTCAACGATGAGCCCTTCCCGTGGGATTTTCTGGAAGGGGCGAAAGGCACGCAACTATCAAAATTAGCCCTTCAATCCTGGCACGAGCGCCGCTGGGTTGATGTTCCAGAACTCAAAATTTAAAGGAGGGGGACACGATGGCGTACACAGTGACGTTACCCCGTGAGGGGGGGACTTTGTACACGTATCACTTGCAACAGGCGCGTCCGTTCACAACACCGACGGAACGGTTCCAAAATCGGATCGCCTTTGCAGCAGCTCATGTCGTTTGCGACCCGTTCGCGGATACAGATCCCCTTCACGAATCAAAAATCGACTGGGAAGGTACGCTGGCATACAGACATCACCTGTGGTCTCACGGATTTGCCGTGGCGGAAGCAATGGACACCGCCCAGAGAGGGATGGGACTCCGTTGGGACCGGGCAAAGGAGCTCATACAGCGATCGGCTGCTGAAGCAAAAACGGTGGGAGGACGAATTGCCTGTGGGACCGGGACGGACCAGCTAACGCCGCATCACGGCGTCCGGCTGGAGGAAGTAGAAGCAGCCTATGAAGAACAGTGCGAATTCGTAGAAGCACAGGGCGGTCAAATCATTATTATGGCCAGTCGCGCCCTGGCAGCGTGCGCAAAAAGTCCGGAAGATTATCGCCGCGTGTACGGAAACATTTTGACACAAGTTTCCCGACCGGTCATCTTGCACTGGCTGGGAGACATGTTTGATCCAGCCTTGACCGGATATTGGGGGCACCGGGATCTGGATGCCGCCATGGACGTCTGTTTGGACATTATCCGGGAACACCGGGAAAAAATTGACGGAATCAAAATATCCCTACTCGATAAACATCGAGAAATACACATGCGCAGGCTCCTTCCCCCGGGGGTCCGCATGTACACCGGTGACGACTTCCATTATCCTGAACTCATACGGGGAGATGAAGAAGGGTACAGTGACGCGCTGCTCGGTATTTTCGATGCCATTGCTCCAGCAGCAGCCGCAGCGCTCCTCGCCCTAGATGTAGGAGACGTCGACCGTTACCACGCCATTTTAGACAAGACCGTCCCCCTGGCGCGGCACATTTTTCAAAAGCCGACTTACGCCTATAAAACGGGCATCGTCTTTTTGGCTTACTTAAACGGCCATCAACACCATTTCCGCATGATAGGCGGAGCGGAAGGCGCCCGTTCTATCATCCATCTCGCAGAGCTTTTTGTACTAGCCGACAAGGCCGGTCTGTTACGTGATCCGGAGTTGGCCGTCCAGCGAATGAACCTCGCGCTTTCCTTAGCGGGTGTCTCTTCATCGTAAGGGGATGTTGATTTGAAACGGTTTTTCAAGGAGGGCTAGACGTGAAAGTGGCGTTTATCGGAGCTTCCGGACATTGGAAATACGCCGTGAACGGCATAAAAACGGAAGACGAGCTTCAAATCTGCGGAGTCTCCCCCGGTTCAAAGGGGGAAGATATTTCTCCGTTAGTGCACGAGCTGCACAAAGACGGCTACGCACCGCCTATTTTTGACGATTACACGAAGATGCTGAATGAACAGCGACCTGACGTCGTCGTTGTCGACAACTTTTTTTCCGATCACGCACACGTTGGGATAGCGGCGCTCAAGCAGGGGGCTCACCTGTTCATAGAGAAACCGATTGCCACCACTTTAAAGGATTTGGAGGCGTTGTACAGAGCTTACGAAGAGTCCGGCTGCCACCTAGCGGCGATGCACGGTTTAAGGTACGCGCCTGCGTTTTACACTGCATGGAGCGTAATCAGATCTGGAGACATTGGAAAACCGCGCTTAATCCACACACAAAAATCGTACCGCCTGGGAAGTAGGCCCCCGTTTTTCAAACACAGACACTCGTACGGCGGAACCATCCCTTGGGTGGGAAGCCACGCCATTGACTGGATTTACTGGTTTTCCACCAAACGCTTTCGCTCTGTCTTTGCATCCCACTCACGTCAGGGCAACCAGGACCACGGAGAACTGGAGACGACGGCCCTTTGTCACTTTACGATGGAAGATGGCGTGTTCGCTTCTGCTTCTATCGATTACTTGCGTCCTGAAACGGCCCCCTCACACGGAGACGACCGCATTCGCGTAGCTGGAACAAAAGGGGTCGTTGAGGTGCAAAACGGGGATGTGCACGTTATAAACGGCTTGGAAGGGGTTCGGAAATTGGAACCGAAGGACCCGGGGAATATATTTCAAGACTTTTTACAGCACATCCGCGGCCAAAAAGAGTGTCTCATCGGAGCAGAAGATTCGTTTTACGTCACTGAAATCTGTCTGAGGGCACGTCAATCTGCCGACGAAAACAGAGTGGTGGAATTGAGCCGGTAAATCTCAAAACTTCTCAAAAAGCGAGTCCAAATAAAACGATTGAGGCGAAACATGTGGTTCGCCTCCTTTTCTTTTTCATCGTCGCAAGTCCCCGGGAGTAACAGGTGTGATACACTTACGTTTAAGAGTGTCGGATCAGCACCGGAGAAAGGACCATGTGGAATGAATGCATTTATCACTATCATGCTCGACATCATTTTACCTGTATTTGTTTTGATCGGCATCGGCGCCGCACTGCAGCGTAAATTTTCACTCGATTTGTACACTTTAGCAAAAATAAATATTTATTTCCTCGTTCCTGGCATCATCTTTGTTAAACTTTACGAGGCAAAACTGTCTTGGGATGTATTTCAACAGGTTTTCATTTTTTTCGCCCTGTTCATTGTCTCGCTCTACGTATTTTCACTTTTGGCCAGCCTGTTGTTTCGTTATAACAAAAGTATGAAAGTCGCTTTCTCCAACAGCGTTCTCTTTTACAACTCGGGCAATTACGGCGTACCAGTTAACGACCTCGTGTTCAGACACGACCCGTTCGCTCTGTCTATCCAAATTTTGATCCTAACCTTCCAAAACATTCTAACCTTCTCCTACGGCATCTTTGTCCTCAAAGCGATTAACGGCGGAAAGCTGAAAGCAGCCCTCGGCTACTTTAAAATGCCAGTATTGTACGCCGTCTTATTTGGCGTCGGGTTGAATGTCACCAATATCCAATTGCCTGCATTCATCGAGACGCCCGCTCAGTACAGTGCAGATGCGATGATTGCCATCGCTTTACTCACCCTTGGTGCACAAATGGCTCAACTGCGTTTTTCGGAGCACCTTTTTTCAGTGTATGCCAGTGTTTTCATCCGTCTCGTGTGCGGACCAGTCATCGCCTTTTCACTCGTGCTCCTGCTACACCTTGACGGCGTCGTCGCCCAGGCTCTCATCATCTCATCGGCTATGCCGACCTCCGTCAACAGCTCCATCATTGCCCAGGAGTATGAAAACGAGCCGGCGTTCGCCACACAGGCCGTTATATTTTCTACCTTGCTCAGCTCCGTCACCGTCTCGGCTACGATCTACTTTGTGCGGATTCTATTTTAGTTCCTCACCAATCCACGAAACGCCTGGGCTCTCTCTTTCACGTCCGCCAGGTCCACCTGCCGTCCGCCGCGCCCGACCAGGGCGCTTCCAAGGCCGACAGCA
>k87-42599_pt1 | contig 15033 bp, 16 predicted proteins | sample MGYA00084031_6733416 | MGnify analysis MGYA00084031
GCGAGATCGCGAACAACGCCGCGGCCTGGCGGCCGGCGTATATTGGACGATCGGGCTCCTGCTCGCGGTCGGCTGGGCTGTGGGAGCCCCTCTGGCCCACGCCGACGCGGGAGCTTTCCTTGTCGATCCGGACGCTGAGACGTACCTGCTCGCCGCTTTGAACCGGGAGCGGGTCGCGACGGGACGGGCGCCGCTGGCGCGCGACAGCCGGCTCGACGCGCTGGCCCGGACGAAAGCCAGGGATATGGCGGAGCGTGGATACTTCGACCACGTCTCCCCGAGCTTGGGCACCGTCTTCGACATGCTGCGGAGCCAGGGCATCGACTTTAAATGGGCCGGGGAGAACATTGCCCGTGTGCGGGACGTGGAGACGGCCCACCGTGCTTTCATGGAGAGCGCGCAGCACCGCGCCAACATTTTGAGCGCCGGCTACACGCACGTGGGGCTCGGCGTGGTCCGCCACCGCGGCAAAGTGTACATCGCCCAGATCTTCATGAAGCCTCGCGCGTGACGCTTCGGTAAAAGGCCAGCGTCTCGTGCACGCTGCGCCGCAGGTCGAAGTGACGGCGGGCGTACTCCAGGCTGAACTGCCGCAGCGCGGCCAGGCGGCGGCTGTCTTGAAGGAGCTCCCGGACGGTGACCGCGATGCGGAACGGGGTGGGCGCTTCGCGCCGGGCCCGGCCGCTGAAATTGTACCAGGCTAATTCGGCCACGCTGCTTGGACAGACTAAGCCGTCCCACCACACGCCCAGGACGCACGCGATCGCGCCGCACGCCATCGCCTCCCTGACGCCGCGGCCGGTTGCAAAGACCAAATCGGCGCCCTTCAGCGCCTCCTCCACCCGGTCCGTCGGGCGGGCCCGTCCGTCGGGCGCCCAGGTCGAGACGAAGGTGAGGCAAACGTCGGATCGGGAGCCCAGAGCCTGGTATAAGGCCTGAAGTCCGGGTCGTTTGGCCGGACCGACCCGGCCCACGTACACGGCGCGCAGCGGACGGGTCCTTCCAGGCTCGCGGCGCTGGAAGGACCCGGAGGCAAGCTCGGGGCGGGGAAGAGGAGGTCGGAAGCGGCCGAGGTCGATGCCGTTTTCGATGACAGCAAGGCGCGGGCCGAAGGCGGCGCGCAGCGGCGCGGCCGTCTCGCCGCTGACGCAGATGACGCCGACGCCCGGCCCCGGCGCGAGGGGCAGCCTCTGTTCCGGCCCGTGGACGGTGGCGACGACGGGGATGCCCAGCTCACGGTGGAGCGCGTAGGCAAGGCGCGCCGCTCCGGCCGAGTGGGCGTGGACAAGGTCGAACCGCTCGCTGAGCACCCAGGCGCGCACCGCCTCGGCGCTGGCTTCCCGCACCGGCACCCCGGCGGCGAGTATGGGCGCGAACGGGCGCGGATCGTCAATGCGCCTGCAGGCGACGGCGACGTCGCAGCCCGCTTCGATCAGCGGAGGAACCAGCGATGCAATGTGCGTCTCGATCCCGCCCAAACCGACCGGTCGGTCCGTGTACATGAGCACCCGCATGCGTCCTTTGCCCTCCCAGGCTCGCCCAAGGCCCCGGGGCTGGCGCTCTCGCGCGGCCTGTGGGTCGCACGGCCGGGCGCGGCGCGCGGGGCCCGCGTGAGAGCGCCTCGTGCCCGGCGGGGGCCTACCGGCGCGGCCCGGCCTGGCTCCCTTTGCCGGTCAGTCGATCTGGGGCGGAAACGGAGGCCAAAACTCTCCCCGCTCGCACAGGTCCGCCCATTCGGGACAGCCGATGGGAGAGACCTGGACGCACTCGGGAGGCTGCGGGCAGAACCGGGCTTCCCGCACTTCGAGCTGTACCGTGAAGGTCACTTTCACCACGACAAAGAGGCCCACTTCGCACTCGATGGTGTCCGCTTCGCCGTCTGTCTCCCGGATGCGGCAGTTGAGGCAGCGCACCAGATGGAAGAAGCGAAGGTCCATCTCGGGGCGTGCTCCCCGCAGGCGGGCGCGCTTGCGGAAGCGGAAGGTCTTGGTTACCGTGTGGTCGTAGCCGTCGGAGTCGGCGTAGGTGAGGGTCTGATCCCACTCGAGGGTGAACTCGACCTCGCCTTCCCGCGGGATCCCGGCGTCGACGACGCGCACGTTCGCCACGTCGCATGCGACCACGTTGGCGGGCTCCGGGATCAGGTCCGTGAAGCGGAACGTGGGACACTCGCAAACGGTGCATTCATCGTATACTTTGTCGACGATGATGCATTCCGGGCGGTAATCCTCGTCGCCGCCGCCGCCGCGGATCGGCGCTGCAGCCCGCTGGGGTTGTTGCCAATAGTTGAGCTGCAGGCTTCGACTCTTGGCCATGCTGCCTTTCCCTCCTCAAGGTACCTCACCCGTGCCGGAGCAGCGCGCTCCAGCCCAGGCTTTTGGCGAATCCAGTACACAGTATGAGGGATCGGTCTGAATGGTGAGTCCTTCCCGCGCTCCCTCCCCGGTATATGTACGCCTCCCGGAGAGAGAGACTACCCTGCGAGCGCACTTTTGGGAGGACACCCGCGATGAGACGATGGTATGTGACGATCCTTCTCCTGGTCACGGTGGCGGGCGCCGGGCTGGCGGCCTGGATCACCGATCCCGGGGCGCGCCCGGAGGCTACGGCGCAGGCCCAGACGGTGCCCGTGCTCCGTTGGGGCTCCACCGGCGATCTGGTCCGCACCTTGCAGTGGCGGCTGCAGCAGTGGGGGTACTATCAAGGTCCCGTCGACGGCGTTTACGGGGCGAACACCTACCGGGCCGTGGTCAACTTCCAGCAGCGCAACGGTGTATGGCCCGCCGACGGCGTCGTGGGGGCCAACACGTGGCGCGCGCTCGGTCTTTATAACTATGCGGTGAACAATGCGCCGGGCGCAGGGGGCGCCGCACAGGCCGGAGCGGCGCAGTCGAGCGCGCCGCGCGGAAGCGCCGCCGCGTACATCAACCGCAGCGATCAGCTGGAGCTCCTTGCCCGGGTCGTCGCCGCCGAGGCCGAAGGGGAGCCCTTTGAAGGGCAAGTGGCCGTCGCAGCCGTGATCTTAAACCGGGTTGAGCACCCTTCGTTTCCCAACACCTTAAGCGGCGTCATCTTTCAGCCCCACGCGTTCGAGTCTGTCAGCAACGGCTTGGTGTGGCGCCGCACTCCCAGCGAAGAGGCGTACCGGGCCGCCCGCGCCGCGCTGAACGGATGGGATCCCACCTACGGCTCGATCTTCTTTTGGAACCCGTCAAAGCCCGTTACGTCTTGGATCTGGTCACGGCCCATCGTTGTACGGATCGGAAACCACGTCTTCGCGCGCTAGCTTTACGGGAGGGAGCTGTCGATCATGCTTAAGAACCAGCGCCTTGGCGTCTTGCTGGCCGCCCTCGTCTTCGCGCTCCTCCTTTTTTGGGGCCTCGCCCAAAGGGAGGCGCGCCGCGAAGCCGAGACTCAGCTGGCGAACCGCTACCAGCAGGCCTTCTTTGACGCGATTGCCCACGTGGAGAACGTGGAGGTTCTTTTGGCCAAGGGACTTGCGAGCTCCGCACCGGAGCAGATTGCGCGAATCTTTGCCGATCTGAGCCGGGAAGCGACCGCCGCGCAGGCGAGCCTCACCCAGCTGCCCCTGCAGCAGGGGACGCTGATGCGTACGGGGCAGTTTTTGACGCAGGTCGGCGACTTTGCTTATTCGATGACCCTGAAGGCGGCGGCCGGGAACCCGCCGGACTCGGCCGCCTCTGATTTGATGCGCCGGATGCAAAGCGAGGCCGCTCTTTTGAGCGCGGCGCTCCACCAGATCCAGCAAGAGGCGGCGGATGGGCCGATGCCGTGGCGCGACGTGCAGCGGGGGGCGCGGGTCGTCCTGCGGCGGGAGTCGAAGGAGGTGGTCGACGAGTCGGGCTTTGCTCGGCTTGAGAACCACTTCCAGCAGATCCCCCAGATTCAGTACGATGGGCCCTTCTCCGACCACGTGCTGCAGCGGCAGCCCAAGGGGCTCACCGGCCCCCGGGTGAGCGAAGCGCGCGCCCAGGAGATCGCTCTCCGCTTCCTGGAGGCGAGCGGCAGGGAGGGCTACCGCGCGGAGGCGGTGCGGCGCATCGAAGGGGGAGATATCCCCGGTTACGGCATCGCCGTCAGCCGCCCGGGCGCCCGCGCTGCGGAGATTGTGCTGGATGTGAGTGAGAAAGGCGGCCACGTCGTCTGGATGCTGGACAAGCGGACCGTCGCGTCGGCCCGGATCGGCGCGGAGGAGGCGGTCGAGCGGGCCCGCCGCTTCCTGGAGGCGCACGGGTTCGAGGACATGGTCCCGACCTACGCGAGCGAGGCGGACAACCGGATTGTGATCCCCTTCGTCCCCGAAGTCGACGGCGTGCGGATCTACCCGGACCTGATCAAGGTGACCGTCGCGCTCGACGACGGGACGATCGTCGGCTACGACGCGCTGGGGTATTTGATGTCCCACCACGAACGGAAGCTGCCCGAACCCAAGGTGACGGCGGCCCAGGCTCGAGAGCTGGTCGGCGCTCAGCTGCAGGTGACTGCCGAGCCGCGCCTTGCCCTCATCCCCTTGCCCACCCTGGAAGAGGTTTTGACATGGGAAGTGGCCGCGTCCTTGGGGCAGGAGCGTTTCCTCGTCTACATCGACGTGGAGACCGGCGCAGAGCGGCAAGTCTTGCGGCTTGTTCAAACCAACGAGGGGGATCTGACGCTGTAGGGCGGGCGGACTCGCGGCACAAGGTAGGCGGACGGGGCGCGTCGAAAGGCACTGAGCGACGATTGACGCTGCGCGCGAGGTGTCTGCATTGGGCGTGGACTTGGGGGAAGGAAGGGGCGGAGGCTACCCCCGTCTCAAACTGCTGGCTACCGGCGCGCTCGCTGTGCTGTTATTTGTCGTGGGCCTGCGCAAACTCGATCCCTTCGTGAACCGGTTCTACATCCGGACGACCGCGGCGGCTTACGGGATTGAGGAGACGCGCGTCGAGCTGCAGGGCGTGCTGGTCCGCCACGAAGACGTGGTGCGCGCTCCCGCGCCCGGGCGGGTGACGCTGCTGGTGGGCGAGGGCCGGCGCGTCCGCCGGGGCGACGTGATTGCCGAGGTGAACGGCGCGGAGAGCACCGGCGCCGTCGATGCGCGCCCGGTGGGCGTCGATCACCGGTTGAATCGGGCTCGCGCCGAATTCGACGCGATGCGGGCCACCTTAGAGCGCGAGGCGCGGTCGCTGTCGCAGCGCTTCGATGCCGCGGAGCGCGCCCTGCGGGAAGCGCTTTCGCGCGGCGACAGCGACGCGGCCGCGCGGCACCTGATGGAGCGGGACCAGGTCGCTGCCGCGTTGGCCGACGTGCGTGCGCAGATGGACGCGCGCACCGAGGAGTTCCGAAGGCTGGAGGAGGAGCTTCTCGCGCAGCGGCGGGCCGCGCTCACCGCGCGGCCAGGCGATGTGGTGTTGGTCACCTCCCCTGGTTCGGGAATCGTCAGCTTCGCTTGGGACGGTCAGGAGGAGATGCGACCGGGTTCGCCCCTGAGCGACACCTTCGCCCGGACCTTCGGCGGCGAAGAGCGCCTTCAAGACGGGCGCCGGGTCGAGGCGGGCGAGCCGCTTTTCCGTTTGGTCGATTTGGCGGCCGGCGTGGAGCTGCACGTCGAGGGGCGGGGTAAACCGCCGGTCGCGCCGGGCACCGCTGTGAACCTCACCTTTGAGCACATTCCCGAACGCAGCTTCACGGGCCGCCTGGTTGAGGTGCTGGCCGACGACCGCCGCTGGTGGGGGCGGGTTGCCGTTGCCCACCCGGATGAGACGCTGGTCCAGCGGCGGCGAGTGCGCGTCACCTTGGCGGCCAACCGCGCTCAAGGCGTCGTCGTGCCCGCCCAGGCGGTGGTCCAAGAGGGGCAGCGCACCGGCGTCTATGTGATGCTCGGCGACCGGCCTGTTTTTCGCGAGGTGGTGGTGCTGGGCGGAAACGAGCGGCGCTTGGTGATCGACTCGCCGCGCGGCGTCCCCGTCGGGGCGCCGGTGGTGATAAACCCGCGGGCGGTGCGGGACCGCGCGCCGTAAAGCGCGGTGCAGGAGGGCGTCGCGCCGGCGCCGAATTACGAACGGTGTACGTGGACGGTGAAGGGCGAGGACCCGTGGGTGACGTGCTTAAAGCCAACATCCAACAGGTGAGGGAGCGGATCGAGCGAGCCTGCGCCAGGAGCGGGCGCTCCAGCGCCGACGTGACGCTCATCGCGGTCTCGAAAAATCAGCCGCTCGCCAAGCTGTTGGAGGCGGTGGAGGCCGGCATCGCGGACCTGGGCGAAAACCGCGTGCAGGAGGCCCAGCAGAAGTTTCCCCACTTGCCGCCGGGCGTCCGCCGCCACATGATCGGCCACCTCCAGCGGAACAAGGCGCGGTTTGTGGGGGAGCTCTTCGATTGGGTCCACTCCGTCGACTCTTTGGCCCTCGCGCAGACGCTGGGGCGGCGCCTTCGCGCGCTGGGAAAACAGGTGGACTGCTTGGTGCAGGTGAACGTCTCCGGGGAAGCCAGCAAGTACGGCGTGGTCCCGGAGGCCGCGCCGGAGCTGGTGGCTCAGGTGGGGCAGATTGAGGGCATTCGGGTGCGGGGGTTGATGACCATCGCGCCGTTGGGCGCGGACGAACGGGAGCTGCGGCGTGTCTTCGGCGGCTTGCGCGAGCTGGCCGAGCGCATTGCCGCGCTGCGTCTGCCCGGTGTGGAAATGCGGCACCTGTCGATGGGAATGAGCGGCGATTTTGAGATCGCCATCGAAGAAGGGGCGACGATGGTCCGGGTGGGCAGCGCACTCTTTGGCCCCCGATCGTAGCGAGCCAGGAGGTCGTTTCCACTTGCAGCAGCCAAAGGGCTTTCTCGACCGAGTCCTGCAGTTTATGGGCATTCAGGAGGAAGAGAGCGAGCCGGTCGAAGAGGTCCGTCCCCAGGCCGAGCCCGCCCCGCCTCCGCTGCAGCGCCGCAGCGAAAGCGCCGCCGACCGGCGCAAAGGGCGCCTGGTCAGTTTGCCCGGCCCAAATCGAGCCGCGTCCCAGCTGCGCGTGGCGGTGATCCACCCTCGCTCTTACGACGAAGTCGAGCAGATTGCCGACCATCTAAAAGAGCGCCAGCCGGTCATTGTCTCCCTCGAAGGCGTCGATCAGGCGCTCTCGCGCCGCATCGTCGATTTCGTCAGCGGCACGACCTACGCGCTGGACGGAACAATTCACCGCATCGGCAACGGCATCTTTTTGTTCGCTCCGATGAATGTCGCGATCGACGCCGATTCGGTCCACTCTTGGCGAGAAGAGGAGTTGTTTTAAACATTATGGGGGCTGCCACAGGCTTCATCGGCGCCGGCAAGATGGCCGAGGCGCTGATGGCAGGGATGCTGAAAGCGGGGCTGGCAAGGGCCGACGAGTTGATCGCCTCGGATATCAGCGCAGCTCGCCGCGATGCCGTGCGCGCGGCGCTGGGGATCGAGACGACGGCCGAGAACGCCCGAGTCTTCGAGTTTGCCCGCACGGTGGTGCTGGCTGTAAAACCGCAGCACGCCGGCTCGGTTTTGGACGAGGCGCGCGAGCATGTGCGCCCGCATCATTTGATCGTCTCCATTATGGCCGGGGTTCCCACCGCGGCGATCGAGGCCCGCCTGCCCGCGGGCACCCGCGTCGTGCGCGTCATGCCGAACACCGCCTGCTTGGTGCAGGCCGCCGCTTCCGGGGTCGCGAAAGGGACGCACGCGACCGACGCGGACCTCCGCGCGGTGGTCGAGCTTTTCAACGCCGTCGGCCGGGCCGAAGCGGTCGACGAGAAGCTGCTCGACGCCGTCACCGGACTTTCGGGCAGCGGGCCGGCGTACATTTTCACTGTGATTGAGGCCTTGGCTGACGGCGGCGTCGCGGAGGGGCTTCCCCGGGAGACCGCGCTCAGGCTCGCCGCGCAGACGGTGATGGGCGCCGGGAAAATGGTGCTGGAAAGCGGGCAGCATCCTGCGCTGCTGCGGGAGCAAGTCACCTCGCCGGCAGGGACGACGGCCGAAGGTTTGGCGGTCTTGGAAGCGCATGGGGTGCGCAGCGCCTTTTTGCAGGCGGTCCGGGCGGCGGCGCGGCGCTCCAAAGAGCTTGGAGAAGGGACGTCCAAACCACAATGATCTCATCGCTGGTGAGCGCGCTGATCGAACTGTATGGGTGGGTGATCTTCGCGCGCCTGATCGTCTCCTGGTTTCGCCTCGACCCCTACCACCCCATCGTGCAATTCCTCTACCGGGTGACCGAGCCGGTCTTGAGGCCCGCGCGCCAGCTGATTCCGCCCGCCGGAGGCCTTGACTTTTCTCCGATCATCGTCTTCGTGGTTTTGCGCATCGCTGGTTCGTTCATCGTGCGCCTCCTTTGGTCGCTGGGGTTATAGTTTGGCAGCCGGTGCCGGGATGAGAGGAGGGAAGCGGGTCCCATGATTGAGCGGGAGCGTCTCCTCAGCCACCTGCAAGGCGAGCACGAGCGGCATGTGGGAGCGCGCGTCGTCGACGCCATCGCCGCCGCGTTGGAGCGGCAGCAGCCGGTGGCCACCCCCTTCTTCGATCCCGAGGAGCAGCGCATCAGCCTCGGCATCATTGAGTCCGTCCCGGAGATATCGTACCGGGCCTGCGGCGGCTACCCGCGCGCGGAGCGGAAGCGTTACCTCCTTTTTCCCCAGTACTACTTGGCTGAGCTCGCGCAAGAGCCGATCGGCGTGCTTGAGATCACGTCGGAGAGCGCCTTCGACACGCTGGGGCATCGCGACGTTCTCGGCGCCATTCTCGCGCTGGGGATCAAGCGCGAGAAGGTCGGCGACATCATTGTCACCTCTCGCGGTGCCCAGGCGATTCTGGCCAGCGAAGTGACGGATTTTGTGCGCGATCACCTGCTGCGGGTGGGCCGCGCGCCCGTCCGGGTCGAAGTGATCGATCCCGAGCGCCTCGAGGTGGAACCCGAGCGCGTGAAAGAGATTCGCACCACGGTGGCGTCCCTGCGGCTCGACGCCGTGGCAAGCGCCGGGTTCGGCACGTCCCGTACGAAGATGGTGCGCGAGATCAAGGCCGAGCGCGTCAAAGTGAACTGGCAGGCCGTTCGCGATCCCGCCCGCCCGGTGGAGGTGGGGGACGTCCTCTCCATCAGGGGAAGAGGAAGGGTGGTGATTGCCGAGGCCTCCGGGACGACGAAAAAAGGGCGCCTCAACGTTCTGCTGAGGCGTTACAGTTAAGGGGGCAGCAGCCTTGTTGACGCCGCGCGACATTCACCGGGCCCAGTTTAAGCGGGTGTGGAAAGGGTACAACCCTGAAGAGGTGGACGAGTTCCTCAAACGGGTCGTCAGCGAGTACGAGAAGGTTTTTAAAGAGAACATCGAGCTCAAAGAGCGCATCGCCGCTTTAGAGAAAGAGCTGTCGGAATACTCCGCTATGGAGGCGCAAATCGGCGAGGCCCTGGAGATGGCGCGGCAGGCCGCCGCGGACACGAAGGCCGCGGCCGAACGGGAGGCCGCCTCGATCCTCAAAGACGCGCGCATGCGCGCCGAGCAGCTGGTGCACAGCGCGACCTTGCACGTGGACGAAGTGGAGCGCCGCGTCGCTGCGTTCGTCGAGGACGCGGGGCGGTACCGGGCGCAGCTTCTGGCTGCTTTGCGCCAGATGACCGACCACCTGGAGCGGTTTTCCGAACCGAGCGCACCGGAGGCGAGGCGGTCGGCTTTAAAAGAGGTGGCCGCCGCCCGGGAGGAGGCCGACGATACGCTCTTTTTGGGGAGCGCTGCGGGGACGGAGGGAGAGGTGCTGCGTGAGTGACGAGGTGAGGGGGTATCTGCGCCCTGACGGCCGGGTCGGGACCCGCAATTACGTGGCGGTGATCGCGTCCGTCATCTGTTCGACGACTCCGGTCCAAGCGATCGCGGCAGCCGTTCCCGGTGCGATCCCGGTCGTACATCCGCTGGGTTGCGCTCAGATCGGCGACGACCTGCGCCAGACCCGCCGCGTTCTGAGCGGAATGGCGTCGAACGCGAACGTCAGCGCCGCGCTGATCGTCGGCCTGGGGTGCGAAAACAACCAAGCCGACGATCTGGCCCGGGCGATCGACGCGCCCATTGAAGTGGAGGCGATCTCCATCCAAGGACTGGGCGGCACCGACAAAGTGGTCGAGGCGGGCATTCGGATCGTCTCGGCGTGGGCCGAAAAAGCAGCGCAAACGGAGCGGGTTCCAGCGCCCGTCGGGGGGCTGACGCTGGGCGTGTTGGGAGTGGATTGGGACGCGCTGGCCGATTCGCCTGTGCCCCGGGCTCTGGGCCGCCTGGTCGACCGGTTCGCGGCTCAGGGCGCTCGCATCCTTGTGGGCGTGAACACGGGTCTCGAGCCGGCGGGGGAGGAGCTGGCCCAGCGGGCCCGGGCGTCCCAGGCGCAGGAGCGGCTGCGCGCGATGGGCGCCGCGTGCGAACGGGTGGTGTGGCAGGAGGGGCACCGGCGTGTGCGCCGCCCGTGGACGGCCGAGGAGCGGGAGCGGGCTCGCCGCCTGGCTGCCTTAACCGGAACGGCGCCCATCGCCGGCGTGACGCCGTACAGCCAGCGCCCGGACGGAGCCGGACTGCACTTGATGCCCGTTCCCGCAGATCCCGTCGCGGCCATGTCCGCGCTGGCGGCGGGCGGCGCGGCCGTGATGGTGGTGGGGACGGCTCACGGGCTGTTGGCGGGTACCGTAGGCTGCCCGACGGTGGTCGTCGCGCCCGAGTCGGCCCGCGGCGGCGCCCTGGCGGCGACGGTCGATCTTTTTGTGGGGCCGGGCGACGACGCGGGCGACGAGCTGACGGCGGCGGTGCTGGCGGTGGCGTCAGGCCGCGCCACCTTGCTCGAAGAGGCCGGCATGAGCGAGTTTGCCATCTCCCAGGCGAGCACCGCCTGTTAGATAGAGCCCGCGTCGGTTGAAACGGCGCAGGGAGATGGGTGACGAACCAAAGGGAGGCAAAGCGATGGCAAACCGCAGGGCGATACTCCTGCACCCGGCCGACACCGTGGCGGTACTGGTCGAGGCGGCCAACGCCGGGGAGAGCATTCAGCTGTTCGGAGAAGGAGCCGGTTCGCTGCCGCCGCTGACCGCCCGGGAGGCGATCCCCTACGGCCATAAGGTGGCGGTGCGCCGCATGGAGGCCGGTTCGCCGGTGGTGAAGTACGGGGAGACGATGGGCATCGCCACCGCCGAGATTGCCCCGGGCTTCCACGTGCACGTGCACAACGTGCGGGGGTTGGAAAGCAGTGAACGGGGAGGTGCGCAGGTTGCCGACGTTTAACGGCTACCGGCGATCCGACGGGCGCGTGGGCGTGCGCAACCACGTCGTCGTTTTCAACGTCACGGCTCAGGCTGCTCCCCTGGCGCGCCGGCTGGTCGCGTCCGTCCCGGGCGCGGTCGGCGCCATTCACGTGCACGGCGAGGCGCAGTTCCCCGCCGACCGGGAGCAGACCTTCCGGACCTTGTTGGGAAACGCGACGAATCCCAACGTGTACGCTGCGCTCTTCGTGGGAATCGGCAAAGAGGCGGAAGGGGCCGAAGCTTTGGCCGAGGCGGCGCGCGCGCGCGGAACCCCGGCCGAGGCGCTCCTTGTCAGCCACGGGCGCACCCTGGCGGAGGTGGTCGATCGGGGGGTCGAGCGGCTGCGCGCGTACCTGCGGGAGGCGGAAGAGGTGCGCCGCACGCCGGCTCACACCGGCGAGCTGGTGGTCGGCCTCGAGTGCGGGGGTTCCGACGGGTGGTCAGGAGTGACCGCCAATCCGGCCGTGGGAGAGGCTTCGGATTTGATCGTGGCGGAGGGCGGGACGGTGATCTTGAGCGAGACGCCCGAAGCGATCGGGGCGGAACACATCCTCGTCCGGCAAGCGGCCTCTGCCGAGGTGGCGCGCGACTTTATGCGAATTCTCACGGCCTACGAGGCGCGGATCAAAGAGACGGGCGAGGAGTACCGCAGCGGAAATCCTTCGCCGGGCAACATCCGGGGCGGCCTGACCACGCTGGAGGAGAAGTCCCTGGGCTGCATCAAGAAAGCGGGTTCCACCCCGCTGGTGGAAGTGGTTCCCTACGCGGTTGCGCCCCGGCGAAAAGGCTTTGTCTTCATGGACACGCCCGGTTATGACGTCGACTCCGTGACGGGGATGACCGCGGGAGGGGCGCAGGTGGTCTTTTTCACGACGGGGCGCGGCTCTCCCACCGGCTCGCCGATCGCCCCCGTCATTAAAGTGTCGACGAACAGCCGCCTTTACCGGCACATGCCGCATCACATCGACGTCGATGCCGGGGGCATCTTGGAAGGGAAAGAGACGCTTGCCGACGTGGGCCGGCGCCTCTTCGACTTCTTACACGAGGTGGCGGGCGGCCAGCTGACCGCGGCGGAGCGGCTGGGACACCGCGAATTCAACATCTGGCGGCTGGCCGAGAACATGTGAAGGCGCCCCGGCGATGGCCGGGGCGCCTCCGGCTGTGCGGCAAAGCCGGGAACGCGCGCCGCGTCTACTTTTTAAACGCGTCTTCGAAGCTGCCGGTCTTAGCCGGCGGGAAGTCAATTTGGCGCAGGTACTCGCAAGCCTCGGCCGCACCGTGCTCGCGGTCCATTTGGTTGTCCTCCCATTCGACGGAGAGCGGCCCGGTGTAGCCGATCTGATTCAACGCCTTGATGATCGCGTCGAAGTTCACGTCGCCCCGGCCCACCGAGCGGAAGTCCCAGCCGCGGCGGTAGTCGCCGAAGGGCAGATGCGAGCAGAGGATTCCCGTCCGCCCGTCCAAGGTGATGGCGGCGTCCTTGGCGTGGACGTGAAAGATGCGGTCGGGGAACGCGTAGAGGAATTGGACCGGGTCCATCTGCTGCCAGATCAGGTGGCTGGGGTCGAAATTGAACCCAAACGCGGGATGGTGGCCGATCGCCTCGAGCGCTCGCTGGGCGGAGTAGATGTCGAAGGCGATCTCGCCCGGGTGCACCTCGAGCGCGAATTTGACGTTCTCCTCTTTGAAGACGTCGAGGATGGGCCCCCACATCTGCGCGAAGTAATCGTAACCTTTCTTAATATCCTCTTCGCTGACCGGCGGGAAGGGGTAGACCCAGTGCCAGATCGAGGAGCCGGTAAAGCCCGTCACCACGTCGACGCCGAAACGGCGGGCAGCCCGGGCCGTCTTTTTCATCTGCTCGACCGCCCACTGGCGCTTCCCCTCGGGATCGCCGGCCAACTCTTTAGGCACCCACGCATCCGTGCGGTGGTCGTTGGGGTCGCAAACCAGCTGGCCCGTCAGGTGGTTGCCGATGGCCCACACCTTGAGGCCGTGGCGGTCGAGGAGGGCGCGCTTTGCCTGGACATGCGCGTCGCTCTCCAAAATCTCGTCGGGGCTGAAGTGATCTCCCCAGCAAGCGAGCTCAAGCCCGTCGTACCCCCAGGAGCTGGCCTTCTGCGCCAGAGTCTCCAGGGGCAGGTCGGCCCATTGACCGGTAAAGAGCGTGATCGGTCGTCCCATCTTCAAACCTCCCAAAGGATGGTAACCTAGATTTCACATTCTCTGGCGCGCGCACCTCCCCTTCTTTGCGGGGGGCTGGCCCTTTACGTGTAAGCCAGGAGCGCCTGGTTAAAGGGCGCGCCCAGGCGTTGGAGGTCGTGGCCGCCCCCGGGGAACGTCACGAGCCGGCTGTGGACGATGCGCTGGTGGAGCCGGCGGGCGACCGCGGCCAGTGCAGGGTGGCTGCGACCGCCCGAGTAAATTGTGACGCTCACGTCGCGGCAGAGGCCCGCGATGCGCTCCGCCGGGTAGTCGCCGGCAAACTCCTCGTGGGCAAAGCGATCCGCCTCGGCCACGATCGCTTGCCACACGGGCTTGGCCTCCAGCTCCTGCACCGCGGTCTGCCCCGCCACGGTCCGGAAGAAGCTCTTGGCTAGCTCCGGCCCCCTTTGGGATGGGGCCGCGGCGTGCAGTCGCCGGGTGGCGGCGGTGAACCGGGCCACCACCGGGTCGTCGGAAGCGAGGGCCAGCAGAGGGGGCTCGATGAGGTGCAGCGACTGCACCCGGTGAGGGGCGAGAAGCGCCGCTTCGAGGCAGACCAGCGCTCCGTAGGAGTGGCCGACGAGGGCGACTCGACCTTCAAAGTGCTGCTGGGCGACCTCCAGGACGTCGTGGGCGTCGCCGGCGATCGTGTAGGGCTTAGGGTCGCGGGGGCTGGCGCCGTGACCGCGCCGGTCGACCACGAGGACGGGACGACAGGCCGAAAGCGCGCTCCACTGGCGCGACCAGGTCATCATGCCCGTCGCGAAGTCGCCGTGGACGAAAAGAAAGGGGACAGCATCCATCCTCTGGCGCGGCGGAACGGAAAGGCAGCGCCATAACGACTCTTTCATGCCAGCACGGGGCCTCCCTCGGCGATAGCACGCCGGCGCAGTTCCGTGCGGAGCACTTTCCCGGTGGCGTTGCGGGGCAGCGACGGGACGGGAAAGAAAGCGGCCGGCACCTTGAATTTGGCCAGCTGTGCGCGGCAGTGGGCCGCCAGCTCGTCGGCATCCGGCACCGCCGGTCCGGCCGGAACAAAAAAGGCGACGGGCACCTCGCCCCAGACCGGATGAGGGCGGGCGACGACGGCGGCTTCCTTCACCCCGGGGTGGGAGGACAGCACCCGCTCCACCTCAGCCGGGTACACGTTTTCGCCGCCGCTGATGATCAGGTCAGTGCGGCGGCTGACCACGTAGAGGAATCCCTCGGCGTCCAGATAGCCCAGGTCGCCCGTGTGAAACCAGCCGTCGGCGTCCAAGTGGGCGCCCGGTGGCTCGCCGAAGTACCCGGGGGTAAGGACCGGTCCCCGCACCAAAATCTCGCCGACTTCGCCGGGCGCGGCCGCGATGCGCAGCTCGGCGCCCATCAGCGGTTTGCCGGCCGAGCCGGCCTTGCGCCGGGCGTCGGCCGGAGCGAGCGTGGCGATTTGCGAGGACGTCTCCGTCATCCCGTAAGTCTGTACCAGCGGCACGTCGGCCGCCAAGGCCCGCTCGAGCAGGCGCTCGCTCACCGGGCCACCGCCGATGAGGACGCAGCGCAGGGAGGGCGGGTA
>k87-413205_pt1 | contig 15022 bp, 15 predicted proteins | sample MGYA00084031_6733416 | MGnify analysis MGYA00084031
GCCCTGCACCATCGTGTTGTCGACGTCGAAGAACGCCGCCGCGGTCAGGTCGCGGGGGACCGGCTCGGTCTCGGGGGAGGGCTCGGGTTCGGGGCCGGCCTCCTGGCTGCGGGATTCCTGCAGGGCCAGGGCGGCGTCGGCGCTCGCCTCACCCGCGAGGTTGGCGCGGACCTCTTCCTCGCTCGGCCCGAACTTGCGGGACAGCAGTCGACGTCCGGGCCGGATGATGCGCGCCCATGTCTCACCCATGCCCCATCCGTAGGGAAACGAACGTCCTGGCACTCGCACCTCCGGTGTCGTGACGGGCAGGTCGTGTCCGCGGATTCCGCGGCCCCTCCGCGCTCCGATCCGGAGGCGGCCGGGCCGTGGGGCGCACGGCGACCCGGGCCAAGCCTAGCCCGCACCCACCCCCGGTTCAGCGAGGCCGCCACCGCTGTGGCAGGGTGTGACGTTCATCTCGACTGGTCGTATCGCACAGTGGAGGCATGACCGAGCATCGTTCCCCCGCCGCGGACGACTCCGCGAACCGCCACAGCCTCACCCTTCTCGTGCGCGCCGGCTGCGGTGCGTGCGCCCCGGCCCGCGAGCGGCTCGAGGCGATCGGCGCCGAGTTCGGGGTGGAGGTCACCTGCATCGACGTGGATGTCGCTGCCGCAACCGATCCCGAACTGAGGGCCGAATACGGCGACCGTCTGCCCGTCGTCCTGCTCGACGGACGCGAGCACAGCTACTGGGAGGTGGACGAGCCCCGGCTGCGCGCCGATCTCGCCCGCTGAGCCCCCCGCCGTCCGGTGGTACAGCAGGTGGAAAGCACATTCGGGGGCCTTCGAGCAACTTTGTGCATGGCTTCACAAGCGGTTACCGTGGTGTGAACGATTTCCGGATCACCGTGAGGCCAGGCGTGTATCCACCGGCCGGACGAGGAGCCACGTACCGTGACGCAGTTGCACCCACCGCAGGGCGATGATGCCCGCGGCACCGCCGGGTCCGGCGGGGGTGCCACTCCCGCCGTGCCGGTGCGCGATATCCCACAGGCTACTGTGACGCGTCTCGCCACCTATCTCCGGGTCCTCGGAGCGTTCGCGGAATCCGGAACCCTCATCGTCTCGAGCGAGGAACTCGCTGCTGCAGCCGGGGTCGGATCGGCCAAGCTCCGCAAGGATCTGTCCTTCCTCGGACCCAACGGTGTGCGTGGCGTCGGCTACGACGTGGTGCGGCTGCAGTCCCGCATCGAAGCCGCCCTCGGCCTCGACCGCGGCCACCGCGTCGTGCTGGTCGGCGTCGGCAATCTCGGCCGTGCCCTCGCCCGTTATCCCGGCTTCGACCGGCGCGGCTTCACCATGGCCGGTCTGTTCGACTCCCGCCCCGAGGTCGTGGGCACCCGCGTCGGCGACCTGGTGGTGCGCCACGTCGACGATCTCGAGGTCGACGCCCGCGAACTCGGCGCGACCATCGGTGTCGTCGCCACCCCTGAGGAAGCCGCCCAGCAGGTGTGCGACCGGCTGGTGCGCTCCGGGGTGCGCAGCATCCTCTCCTTCGCGCCGGTCGAACTCGAGGTGCCCGAGCACGTCGAGATCCGCCGCGTCGATCTGTCCGTCGAGATGCAGGTCCTGTCGTTCAACAGCGCCCGCAACGACGAGCTGGTCCGCGCCGCGGCCTCCGATGATGTCCGTCCCGCTGCCGGCGACGTACGCCCTGCCGGCCTCCCGCGGGTCTCCACGCGCAGTTCTGCCCGGCGTACCACAACAGGAAAGGCGGGTCCGATGGGCTCGGCCGCGACCAGAAACGGATCGGTGATCGCGCCGTGAGTGTTCTCCTCGTCGGGATTTCGCATAGGAGCGCACCGGTCCCGGTGCTCGAGAAGGTGGCCGTCGCCGACACCGACCGCCCCAAGCTCACCGACAAGATGCTGGCATCGGACCGGATCTCCGAGGCCATGATCGTCTCCACCTGCAACCGGGTGGAGATCTACGCCGTCGTCGACGCCTTCCACGGAGCCCTCGCCACGGTGAGCGAACTGCTCGCCGAGCACTCCGGTCTGCCCGTCACCGACCTGCACAAGCATGCCTACGTGCGGTACAGCGAAGCCGCCGTCGAGCACCTGTTCTCCGTCGCGAGCGGTCTCGACTCCATGGTGGTCGGCGAGCAGCAGATCCTCGGCCAGATCCGCACCGCCTACGCCGCCGCCGATGCCCAGCAGGCCGCCGGCCGCACCCTGCACGAACTCGCGCAGCAGGCGCTGCGGGTGGGCAAGCGGGTGCACTCCGAGACCGGCATCGACGCCGCCGGCGCCTCGGTCGTGTCCGTCGCCCTCGACAAGGCCGCCGCCTTCCTCGGTGAGGACGGTCTGCGCGGCCGCACCGCCGCGGTCATCGGTGCCGGTGCGATGGGCGGCCTGGCCGTCGCGCACCTGACCCGCGCCGGTGTGGAGTCGATCGTCGTCGCCAACCGCACCCGCGAACGCGCCGAGCGTCTCGCCGAGACCGCCCGCGGCAACGGGGTGGACGCCGATGTCGTCGCCTTCGACGACCTCGCGAGCGCTCTCGCCCGCGCCGACGTCGCCGTCACCTGCACCGGTGCGGTGGGCACCGTCGTCACCCTCGCCGACGCCCACCTGGCGCTCGCCCAGCCCGGCCGCGGCGACCGTCCACTCGCCATCTGCGATCTCGGCCTGCCCCGCGACGTCGACACCACCGTCGCCGGACTGCCCGGCGTGCGGGTGTTCGACATGGAGTCGCTGCAGCGCGATCCCTCCGCCGGAGCCGCCGCCAACGACGCCGACGCCGCCCGCAAGATCGTCGCCGAGGAACTCGCCCAGTACCTCACCGCGCAGCGGCTCGCGGAGATCACCCCGACCGTCACGGCGCTGCGTCAGCGCGCCGCCGAGGTCGTGGAGGGTGAACTCCTGCGCCTCGAATCACGGCTGCCCGATCTCGAGGACGGCCAGCGCGACGAGGTCGCCCGGACCGTCCGGCGCGTCGTCGACAAGCTCCTCCACGCCCCTACGGTGCGGGTCAAGCAGCTCGCCTCCACCCCGGGCGGCGACCAGTACGCCGAGGCGCTGCGGGAGCTGTTCGAACTGCGGCCGGGTTCGGTCGAGGCCGTCGCGACGCCCACCAAGGAACTGAAGTCGCTGACCGACCCGACCCTGTCGGCGGACCTGTCCGCCGCCCTCGACCCTGCCGTGACCACGGAGTTGCAGGCTTCACGAAAGGACGGCAAGGCATGAGCACCGAGGCCGCATCGGCTACTCGGACCGACACCGCACGGCAGGACCGCCCCCTGCGGATCGGGACCCGGGGCAGTGTGCTCGCCACCACTCAGGCCGGCACCGTGCGCGACGCGCTCATCGCCGCCGGGCATCCCGCCGAGCTCGTCGTCATCACCACCAAGGGCGACGTCACCCCCGGACCTGTCCAGCGGATCGGCGTCGGCGTGTTCACCGCCGAGCTGCGCGAGGCCCTGCTCGCCGGTGAGGTCGACGTCGCGGTGCACTCCTACAAGGACCTGCCCACCTTCCAGGACCCGCGCATGGTGATCGCGGCCGTGCCCGAACGTGAGGATCCGCGCGACGCGCTCGTCGCCCGCGACGGCATGGTGCTCGGCGAACTGCCGCCCGGCTCGAAGGTCGGTACCTCCGCGCCGCGCCGCCGCGCGCAGCTCGCCGCCCTCGGTCTGGGCCTGCAGATCGAGCCGCTCCGCGGCAACATCGACACCCGGCTCGGCAAGGTCGAGTCCGGGGAACTCGACGCGATCGTCATCGCCCGCGCCGGACTGTCGCGCATCGGTCGCACCGACCGGATCACCGAGACGCTCGACCCGGTGCAGATGCTGCCGGCGCCCTCGCAGGGTGCCCTGGCCGTCGAGTGCCGCGCGGACGACACCGAGCTGATCGAGCTGCTGTCCGAACTCGACCACGCGCCCAGCCGGGCGGCGGTGGTCGCGGAACGCTCGCTGCTCGCCGAACTGGAGGCGGGCTGCACCGCCCCCGTCGGCGCGATCGCGGAGGTCGTCGAGTCGCTCGACGACGACGGCCGCGTGATCGAGGAGCTGTCGGTGCGTGGCTGTGCCGCCGCCCTCGACGGGTCGGACGTGCTGCGCGCGAGCGCGGTGGGTGCTCCCGAGCAGGCCGAGGAACTCGGCCGCAGGGTCGCCCGCGAGTTGCTCGATCTCGGCGCGCGCGAACTCATGGTGTCCCACGGCGTGGTCCTCGAGCAGGAACCGGCCGATGACTGACCCCAGGACCGACGCTGCTGCACCCGTCACCCGCTTTGCCCCTACCGCTGATTCGATCGCACTGGAGAATGACCGATGAGCCGAGTCCGTAAGCACAACCCCGGGCGGATCCTGTTCGTGGGATCGGGTCCGGGAGATCCGGCGCTGCTCACCGTGCGCGCACGCGACGTGCTGGCGGGTGCCACGATCGCCTTCACCGACCCCGACGTCGACAAGGGCGTCGTCGCCCTCGTCGGTGTCGACCACGGCACCGACCCGGAGACCGGGGAACCCGTCGCCGAGGTCCGGCCGGCTCTCGGTGAACCGGCCGAGGTCGCGAAAACTCTTGTCGCGGAAGCGAAGACGGGGCGCGACGTGGTGCGTCTGGTGGCCGGAGACCCGCTGACCACCGACTCGGTCATCGCCGAGGTCAACGCCGTCGCCCGCACCCAGGTTGTCTTCGAGGTCCTCCCGGGGCTGCCCGCCGGCTCGGCGGTGCCGAGCTACGCCGGGATGGCGCTGGGCTCGTGCCACACCGAGGTCGACGTGCGCGGAGAGGTCGACTGGGCCGCACTCGCCGCTGCCCCCGGACCTCTCGTGCTGCACGCCACCGCCGGTCACCTCGCCGAAACCGCCAGTGCCCTCGTCGAACACGGCCTCGCGCCGCAGACCCCCGCGGCGATCACCGTGCGCGGCACCACCCGTCAGCAGCGCACCGTCGAGGCGACCCTCGCGACCCTCAACGACGCCGGCTCCGAACTCGTCGGACCGCTCGTCGTCACCGTCGGCAAGGTGGTCTCGCACCGCAACAAGATGTCCTGGTGGGAGTCCCGCGCCCTCTACGGCTGGACGGTGCTCGTGCCCCGCACCAAGGAGCAGGCGGGCGAGATGAGCGAACGGCTCGTCACGCACGGCGCCATCCCGATGGAGGTCCCGACCATCGCCGTCGAGCCGCCCCGCAGCCCCGCCCAGATGGAGCGTGCGGTCAAGGGCCTGGTCGACGGCCGCTACCAGTGGGTGGTGTTCACCTCCACCAACGCCGTGCGCGCCGTGTGGGAGAAGTTCGAGGCCTTCGGCCTGGACGCCCGCGCCTTCTCCGGCGTGAAGATCGCCTGCGTCGGTGAGGCCACCGCCGCGAAGGTGCGCTCGTTCGGCATCATCCCCGAGCTCGTCCCCAAGGGCGAGCAGTCCAGCGAGGGCCTGCTCGCCGAGTTCGCGCCCTACGACGACGTCTTCGACCCGGTCAACCGCGTGCTGCTGCCGCGCGCCGACATCGCCACCGAGACCCTCGCCGAGGGGCTGCGCGAACGCGGCTGGGAGATCGACGACGTCACCGCCTACCGCACCGTCCGTGCCGCTCCGCCGCCGGCCGCGACCCGCGAGATGATCAAGACCGGTGGGTTCGACGCGGTGTGCTTCACCTCGTCGTCGACGGTCCGCAATCTCGTGGGTATCGCCGGCAAGCCGCACGCCCGCACCATCGTCGCGTGCATCGGCCCGAAGACGGCCGAGACCGCGATCGAGTTCGGTCTGCGGGTGGACGTGCAGCCGGAGACCGCGCAGGTCGGTCCGCTGGTCGACGCGCTCGCCGAGCACGCCGCCCGGCTCCGGGCCGAGGGCGCCCTGCCCCCGCCGCGGAAGAAGTCGCGCGCTCGCCGTTGATGGTTCCCGCGTCCCGATGATCGCTCGTGCGCGGTTCCGGTGGTCACTGCCACCGGGGCCGCGCACGACCCGTATGCACGACCCGTATGGAAGGTGCTCACCCCGATGTTCCCCGAGATCCGTCCCCGCCGACTCCGCAGCACCCCCGCGATCCGGCGGCTGGTGGCGGAGACCTCCCTCGAGCCGCGGCATCTCGTGCTGCCGATGTTCGTGGCCGACGGCCTGAGCGAGCCGCGTGAGATCGCGTCGATGCCCGGCGTCTACCAGCACACCGCCGACTCCCTGAAGAAGGCCGCGGCCGAGGCGGTCGCCGCCGGTGTCGGGGGCCTGATGCTCTTCGGTGTGCCGCGCCCCGAGGACAAGGACGCCGAGGGTTCCGCCGCGAGCGACCCCGAGGGTGTGCTCAACCGCGCTCTGCGGTCGCTGCGCAGCGAACTCGGCGACTCCACGGTCATCATGGCCGACACCTGCCTCGACGAGTTCACCGATCACGGGCACTGCGGCGTGCTCACCGACACCGGGGCCGTCGACAACGACGCGACGCTCGAGCGCTACGCGGCGATGGCCGTCGCGCAGGCCGAGGCCGGCGCCCACCTGCTCGGCCCGAGCGGGATGATGGACGGCCAGATCGGCCACATCCGTGCCGCGCTCGACGAGGCAGGCCACACCGAGGTCGGGCAGCTCGCCTATGCCGCGAAGTACGCCTCGGCCTTCTACGGTCCCTTCCGCGACGCCGTCGGCTCGTCCCTCCAGGGCGATCGCCGCACCTACCAGCAGGATCCGGCGAACCGCCGGGAGTCGCTGCACGAGGTGGACCTCGACCTCGCCGAGGGCGCCGACATGGTGATGGTCAAGCCGGCGATGTCCTATCTCGACGTGCTGCGCGAGGTCGCGGACCGGTCCCCGGTGCCGGTGGCCGCCTACCAGATCTCCGGTGAGTACTCGATGATCACCGCCGCCGCGCAGAAGGGCTGGATCGACCGCGACGCCGCGATCCTCGAGTCCCTCACGAGCATCCGCCGGGCCGGCGCCGACATCGTCCTGACCTACTGGGCCGCCGAGGTCGCGAGCAGGCTGTCATGAGCTTTCCCGCCCCGCCGTCCGGGCCCGGTCCGGCCGCCGATCGACCCGTCCCGGCGGACGTCACGACGGCCTACCAACTGTGGTGTGCGGTACTCGGTCTCGCGATCGTGAGCCTGCTTGCAAGCCTCGTCGACATGTGGAACCGGCGCGGCGAACTGGTGGCGACGATGACCGACATGGTCGAGCAGGAGGCGCTCGAGGGCATCACCACCGAGCAGCTCGAGTCCGCCGTCCCCGTCCTCCTGGTGATCACCGGCGCGATCGGGCTGGTGGTGGTCGGACTGCTGTATCTCGTGGTCCGGCAACTGCTTCGGGCGAAGAACTGGGCGCGGATGCTGCTCACGCTGCTGGGGGTGTTCATGTCGCTGACCACCCTCCCGACGGTCTTCGGGGTGGGCGTCGGCGACGGCGGGGCGAGCTGGGTGCTCGGCATGGTGGGCATCCTCCAGGCCGTCGCGACCGTCGGTGCGATCGTGCTCATGCACCGGGGCGAGGCGAACCGCTTCTTCCTGCACCTCCCGGAAGACAAGCCGGGACAGTGATTTCGGTCGCGGAGTTCTCTCCGAAGGGGGTTTGATTCGCGTCGGGGGAAGAGTACGGTGGGCTCACCGTCGGGGCCCAACGGCCCTTTCCCGTCGAGCGTAAGGACGTCATGCAGGTGGAACCGCGGCCCTATGGTCGTCGTCGCGAACTGGTGTTGATCGCTCTCATCGCCGTCCTCGGACTGTTGACGACGTTGTTGCTGGTGATCCCCGGGGCGCTCTCCGCTTGACCGGTCACCCCGTCGACGGCGCCGCGACGCCTCTCTTCCACGAACCCGGGGCCCGCCGGCGCGCGGTGGTGCTCGGGCCCATCCTGTGCGCGGTCGCGCTGGTGCTCGAACTGGTCACCGGCCCGGTCGTGCACTGGGTGGCGCTGCCGATCCTCGCCGTGGTCCTCGCTGCCTTCACCTACGTGATGGTGGTCGCCGCGCGCCGGCACGTGAGCGTCGAACTGACCGCCACCACCCTGCGGCAGGGCACCGAGGTGCTGCCGATCGTCGAGATCGAGGCGGTGCTGCCCCCACCCGACCCGTCCGGGGAGCCGCAGCGCTGGGAGGTCGCGCGGTCGCTCGGGGAACTCGCGGACGTCCCGCGCCGCCGCACCGCGATCGGATTGCGCCTGCGCGGTGGGGGACTGGTGCGGGCCTGGGCGAAGGACGCGGAGGGTCTGCGTGCCTGCCTCGAGGAACTGGTCGCCGGCTGATCGGAACGGGCTCCCCGCTGTGGTACCCCCGGGGGGTATATTCGGGGGTGGTCCACGAAAGGAATCAGCCATGCAGAGCACCTACCGCGTCGAGGGCATGACCTGCCGGCACTGCGTCGCCGCCGTGAAGGAGGAGGTCGGCGCCGTCCCCGGTGTCACCGCCGTCGACGTCGACCTCGAGAGCGGCCGGCTCGTCGTCGACAGCAACGGCGACCTCGATCGTGCCGCTGTCGCCGCCGCCGTCGACGAAGCCGGTTACACCCTCGCGTCCTGAGGCGGCACCACCGCGCCCTCACGCTCGAGCATCGCCGAACCGAGCAGATAGTCGGGCACACCGAGACCCTCGACGAGCGTGAGGGCGTGCGGCCGCAGCGAGCGGCACCGCTCGTTGATCCCGCGGGTCACCGCCTTCGCTCGCTCCACCGACAACAGCCGGTGCTCCATGAACCAGGCCTTGTCGTCCTCGACCACCGTCAGCGCGAACAGGTCGCACAGCTCCGACAGCAGGTCGCGCGCGGTCTCGTCCTTGCAGTCCTCGATCGCCGCGACGAACGCCTCGAGCACCACCCGGTCGATGTGGGCGCGAGCGGCGTGCAGCACGTGGTCCTGCACGAAGTTGAACGCGTCGAAGGGGTTGTCCTCCCGCTTCATCGCAGCCTGCAGACGCCGCGCCGCGGTGGACAGCAGGTACTGCTCACGGTCCTCGAACATCGTCACCTGCGTGCCGCGGTTGAAGAGGCTGCCGTCCTCCTCGTTGTCCTGCCGGGTGTCGACGATCGTCTGGATGATCTGCTGCGCCGCGGTGCGCTTCTTGACGATGTCCGAGATCGTCGTCGCGGCGAAACGCATCCACTCCACCGGGCTCATGCCCTGCACCTCGTCGGCGTAGGCGGTGAGCAGCTCCTTTGCGACCAGCTGCGTGAGCACGTGGTTGTCGCCCTCGAAGGTGGTGAACACGTCCACGTCCGCGCGCAGCGCCGTGAGCCGGTTCTCCGCCATGTAACCGGCGCCGCCGCAGGCCTCTCGGCATTCCTGGATCGCGCGCGACGCGTGCCAGGTGTTGGCCACCTTCAGGCCCGCCGCGCGGCCCTCGAGCTCGCGCTGCTCCTGCGGGTCGAGCTCGGTCAGCGGCGTCGTCTGCAGCCGGTGCATGGTGGTGATCAGCTCGTTCTGGGCGAAACCCAGCGCGTAGGACTGCGCGATCAGCGGCAGCAGGCGCCGCTGATGGACGAGATAGTCCATGATCGGCACCTCGGCGTCGCGGCCCGGCGCGTCGAACTGGCGGCGCTTCTCGGCGTAGCGTGTCGCGATGGACAGCGCCACGCGCGCCGCGGCGCCCGCCGACCCACCGACCGTGATGCGGCCCCGGACCAGGGTGCCGAGCATCGTGAAGAACCGGCGGCTCGGATTGTCGATGTCGGAGACGTAGGTGCCGTCCGGCTCGACGTCCGCGTACTTGTTGAGCAGGTTCTCCCGGGGGATCCGCACCCGGTCGAAGACGATGCGCCCGTTGTCCACGCCCGGCAGGCCGCCCTTGTAGCCGCAGTCGGAGGTCGTCACGCCGGGCAGGTCGTTGCCGTCCTCGTCGCGGATCGGCACCACGAAGCAGTGCACGCCGTGGGTCTCGCCCTGCGTCACCAGCTGCGCGAACACCGCGGCGTAGCGGGCGTGCTGCGCCGCCCCGCCGATGTAGTCCTTGCGGGCCGAGGGCGTGGGGGAGTGGATCACGAACTCCTGGGTGCCCGGATCGTAGGTCGCCGTCGTCTCGAGCGCCTGCACGTCGCTGCCGTGCCCGGTCTCGGTCATGGCGAAGCAGCCGAGCAGGTCGAGGTCGATGAGCGGCTTGACGTACTTCTCGTGGTGCCGCTCGGTGCCGAGGTTCTCGATCGCCCCGCCGAACAGCCCCCACTGCACGCCGGCCTTGACCATCAGCGACAGATCGGACATCGCGAGCATCTCGATCGACGCCACGGCCGCACCGGCGTCCCCGGTCCCACCCGACTCGACGGAGAACCCCGAGGCCGCGTAGCCGTGCGAGGCGAGGATGCGCATCTGCTCGAGCGTGATCTCCCGGGCCTTGTCGAGCTCCGGGGTGTGATGCGGCGCGAACTTCTCGTGCGCCAGGTCGGCGCGGGCCCGTTCGCGGGCCTCGTGCCACGCCCCGTCGAGTGCCCTGCGGAGGTGTTCAGCTGTGGTCGGCATGTCTTCGACGATAAGTGCGTGAGGTCACCATCGGTGTCCCTTTCGCCTGGTCCGGGAGAAGAAACACATGAGGTTTGACCGCCCGCATTTTTGGCAAATCTCGCGAAACTGGGACACTGGAAGCCGTGACTGCGACCCCCGATGCATCCTCCACCCGCGACACCCGTTCCACCGCACTCTTCCACCGGGCATCGAAGGTGACGCCGGGGGGCGTCAACTCCCCGGTCCGTGCGTTCGGATCCGTCGGCGGCACCCCACCGTTCTTCGTGTCCGGATCGGGCAGCACGATCACCGACGTCGACGGCAACACCTACGTCGACCTGGTGTGTTCGTGGGGACCGATGATCCTCGGGCACGCGCATCCGGCCGTCGTCGAGGCCGTCCGCAGCGCCGCGACCTCCGGCCTGTCGTTCGGCGCCCCCACCGAGGGTGAGGTCGAACTCGCCGAGGAGATCGTCGCGCGCATCGAGCCCGTCGAGCAGGTCCGGCTCGTCAATTCCGGCACCGAGGCGACGATGAGCGCGGTGCGTCTGGCGCGCGGATTCACCGGACGAGCCAAGATCGTGAAGTTCGCGGGCTGTTATCACGGTCACGTCGACGCGCTGCTCGCCGACGCCGGCTCGGGCGTGGCCACCTTCGGGCTGCCCACCTCCCCGGGCGTGACCGGCGCGCAGGCCGGCGACACCCTCGTCCTTCCCTACAACGACCTCGACGCCGTGCGGGCCGCCTTCGAGGCGAACCCCGGCGAGATCGCCGCCGTCATCACCGAGGCCGCCGCCGGCAACATGGGCACCGTTCCGCCGCTGCCCGGCTTCAACGAGGGCCTGCGCGCGCTGACCCGTGAGCACGGCGCCCTGCTGATCATGGACGAGGTCATGACCGGCTTCCGCGCGAGCGCCACCGGCTGGTACGGCATCGACGGCGTCGCCGGCGACCTCATGACCTTCGGCAAGGTCATGAGCGGTGGTCTGCCCGCCGCCGCCTTCGGCGGGCGCGCCGACGTCATGGCGCACCTCGCCCCGACCGGACCCGTCTACCAGGCCGGCACCCTCTCGGGTAACCCCGTCGCCGTCGCCGCCGGGCTCGCGAGCCTGCGCGCCGCCGACGCCGAGGTGTACGCCGCGCTCGACCGCAACGCGCAGACGCTCGGCCGCCTGATCGACGAAGCCCTGACCGCAGAGGGCGTCCCGCACCGCGTCCAGTACGCCGGCACCATGTTCAGCGTGTTCTTCACCGACGAGCCGGTGACCGACTACACGCAGGCCAAGGCCGCGCAGACCTGGCGTTTCCCCGACTTCTTCCACGCCCTGCTCGAGCACGGCGTGTACGCCCCACCCAGCGCCTTCGAGACCTGGTTCGTCTCCTCCGCGCTCGACGACGACGCGTTCTCCCGCATCGCCGACGCCCTGCCGCACGCCGCCCGCGCGGCCGCCGCGGCGACCGCGCCCTGACCTGCCGCACCTCCGCCCGTAGCCGTCCCGCCTCATCGACACCTCCGAGGAACATCCACGTGACCGAAGCCGCCCCGTCCGAGACCCGCACGATCGTGCACGTGCTCCGCCACGGAGAGGTGCACAACCCCTCCGGCATCCTCTACGGCCGGCTGCCGGGCTTCCGGTTGTCGGTGACCGGTGAGGCCCAGGCCCGGGCGGTCGCGGCCTCCCTCGCCGATCACGACATCGCCCACGTGGTGGCCTCCCCCCTCGAGCGGGCCCAGCAGACCGCCGCGCCGATCGCCGAGAAGCACGGTCTCGAGATCCACACCGACGAGAACCTCATCGAGGCCGCCAACGACTTCGAGGGCCTCAAGGTCGCGGTCGGCGACGGCGCCCTGAGCCGGCCCCGGCACTGGTGGAAGCTGCGCGACCCGTTCACCCCGTCCTGGGGCGAGCCCTACCTGCAGATCGCGCACCGCATGCTCGCCGCCGTCAACGCCGCCCGCGTGGCCGCCGCCGGCCGCGAGGCGGTGTGCGTGAGCCACCAGCTGCCCGTGTGGACGCTGCGCCGCTTCCTCGAGGGCGAGCGTCTGTGGCACGACCCGCGCCGCCGCCAGTGCAGCCTCGCGTCGCTGACCTCCCTCGTCTACGAGGGCGACACCCTCGTCGACCTGGTCTACTCCGAACCGGCCGGCGCCTCCGACCCGAACGTGCACGGCGCATGATCCGAGTGTTCCCCCGATCGGTCGCGACGTCGCTGCGCGCGGTGGTCGCCGCGCTGTGCGGCGTCGTGGTCCTCACCTCCTGCGCCACCGGTGACGACGCCGTCGCGACCGGCGGCACCTTCGACTTCGTCTCCCCGGGCGGCCAGACCCGCATCTTCTACGATCCGCCCGCCGACCGCGGCACCCTCGGCGAACTGTCCGGCGAGGACCTCATGAACGAGGGCGAGACCATCTCCCTCGACGACTTCGAGGGCCAGGTGGTCGTGCTCAACGTGTGGGGCCAGTGGTGCGCCCCCTGCCGCAGCGAGGCCGACGACCTCGAGCAGGTCCACGAGGACACGAAGGACCTCGGGGTGCAGTTCCTCGGCATCAACGTGCGCGACAACCAGCGCGACAAGGCGCAGGACTTCGTCGTCGACCAGCAGATCGGCTACCCGTCGATCTACGACCCGGCGATGCGGTCGCTGCTCGCCCTCGGCCGCAACTACCCGACCTCGGTGGTGCCCACCACAGTCGTGCTCGACCGGCAGCACCGCGTAGCCGCGGTGTTCCTGACCGAACTGCTCGCCGAGGACCTCCGGCCCGTCGTGGAGCGGGTCGCGGCCGAAGAGGATGCGGAGCAGTAACCGTGATCCTTGCGTCGGGTGTGGGGGAGACCTTCCAGAACGCGGCCGTCTCGGGCCCGTTGCTGCTCGCGATGGGCGTGTGCCTGCTCGCCGGTCTCGTCTCGTTCGCCTCACCGTGCGTGGTGCCGCTCGTCCCCGGCTATCTGTCCTACCTCGCCGGAGTCGTGGGAGCGGAGGCACCCGCCGTCACCGCGGAACAGGCCGGGGCGCGCACCACCACGATGCGCACCGACGGGCGGCTGCGGGTCGCCGGCGCCGCGGCGCTGTTCGTCCTCGGCTTCACCGTGGTGTTCGTGCTGGCCACGGCCTCGGTGTTCGGTGCGATCTCGGCGCTGGCCGTCAACCGCGACCTGCTCATGCGCATCGGCGGGGTCGTCACCATCGTCATGAGCCTGGTCTTCCTCGGCCTCATCCCGGCGCTGCAGCGCGACACCCGACCCGAACCGCGGCGAATCTCCAATCTCGCGGGCGCACCCCTGCTCGGCGCGGTCTTCGCGCTCGGCTGGACCCCCTGCCTCGGCCCCACCCTCGCCGGAGTGATCTCGCTGGCGGCGGGCACCGAGGGCACCACCGCGGCGCGCGGCGTGACGCTGATCGTCGCCTACTGCCTCGGTCTGGGCCTGCCGTTCGTCGTGCTCGCGCTCGGTTCGGCGCGGGCCCTGCGCGGGGTGGGCTGGCTGCGCACCCACGCGCGCACCGTGCAAATCCTCGGCGGCCTGATGCTCATGGCCGTCGGTATCGCTCTCGTCACCGGCGCGTGGGACCTGTTCGTGTCCTGGGTGCGGGACTCGTTCATCTCGGAAGTAGTGCTGCCAGTATGACCGCGACAGACACCCCTACCCCTGCGCCGCAACCGGCGCCCCCGCCGCGGCAGGGCGTCGCCGGGCGGGCCGTGGCCGTCGTCCGGAACACCTGGCGGGGACTGACCTCCATGCGCACCGCGCTGGTGCTGCTGTTCCTCCTCGCGCTCGCCGCGATCCCGGGGGCGTTGCTGCCGCAGCGCGACCTCAACACGCAGAAGGTCGACGAGTACATCGCGGCCCGCCCCACCCTCGGCCCGATCATGGACCGCTTCGAACTGTTCGACGTGTTCGGCAGCTTCTGGTTCACCGCGATCTACGTGCTGCTGTTCGTCTCGCTCGTCGGCTGCATCCTGCCGCGCTGCGTCGAACACCTGCGGGCCCTGCGCACACCCCCGGTGGCCGCGCCCCGCAACCTGCAGCGTCTGCCGCACCACGCGAGGACCACGGTCGACGGCGCCCCGCAAGCGGTGCTCGACCGGATCCAGGGGCAGCTGCGCGGATGGAAGGTCGTGCGCCGCGACGGTGGCGAGCGCGGTCGCGAGGGCGAGCTGACCCTCTCCGGCGAGAAGGGCTATCTGCGCGAGGCCGGCAACCTGCTCTTCCACATCTCGCTGGTCGGTCTGCTCCTCGCCGTCGCCGCCGGCAAGCTGCTCGGCTACGAGGGCCAGCGCATCCTCGTCGCCGACGGTGAGGAGTTCTGCACGACCTCCCCGGCCTCCTTCGACTCGTTCCGCGCCGGTTCGACGATCGACGGCACCGGCCTGACCCCGATGTGCATCCGGGTGAACAGCTTCGTCGCCGACTACCTCGACAACGGCCAGGCCGAGATGTTCACCTCCGACATCGAGTACCAGTACGACGACGACCTGGTCACCGACACCTGGCGCGAGACGCAGCTGAAGGTCAACCATCCGCTGCGCGTCGGCAGCGACCGTGTCTACCTGCAGGGCCACGGCTACGCCCCGACGTTCACCGTGACCTGGCCCAACGGCGAGACCCGCACCGAGACCGTGCAGTGGGCGCCC
>k87-1076802_pt1 | contig 15010 bp, 18 predicted proteins | sample MGYA00084031_6733416 | MGnify analysis MGYA00084031
AGCGACTGAAACAACCGCGGAAGCCCGTATTGCAGCAATGGATTGATGTAACTAAACAAAATCAGTCCGGCTTTCAAGCCTTCGGAACGGCCCCGGGCTGCCAAAGACAAGACGTCTTTCAGCCGCGTGCCGTTGGCCAGCGCACGTTGAGCGGCATGTTGAATGACGGGACCGTCGGCCAACGGATCGGAATAAGGAACGCCCAATTCGATCACTTCGGCCCCGTTGGCATCCAACAGGTGCAACAGACGGCGGCTGGCTTCGAGACTCGGATACCCGCACGTGATGTACGGGATGAAGGCGGGTCCGGAACGGGTTTGGGAAAAGACGGCATCGATGCGATTGGCGCCCGTCATGATTTCTCTCCTTTCAAGGCTTCCATGACCGTGGCCATATCTTTGTCCCCGCGTCCGGACAGGCAGATGACCACGACATGGTCGGGGGAAAGTTGCGGGGCGAGCTTGATGGCTTCAGCTACCGCATGGGCACTTTCCAGCGCCGGAATGATGCCTTCCAACCGGGACAACAGTTGCAGGGCCGACAAGGCTTCTTCGTCGGTCACCGCCGTGTACTCGGCCCGCCCGGTCTCCCGAAGCCAGGCGTGTTCCGGCCCGACCCCCGGATAATCGAGGCCGGCGGAAATGGAGTACGCTTCCTGGATTTGTCCGTCTTCATCTTGCAACAAGTACGTATACGCGCCGTGAATGACGCCTGGCCGTCCCCGACTCAAACTGGCGGCATGCATCCCCGTGTCCAACCCTTTTCCTGCCGCTTCCACCCCGACGAGCCGCACCGACTCATCATCGAGAAACGGATAAAACAATCCCATGGCATTGCTGCCGCCGCCGACCGAAGCCACCAAGACGTCGGGCAGGCGTCCCAACATGTCCAAACATTGGCGTTTCGTCTCATCGCCGATGACCCGTTGGAAATCCCGGACGATCCGGGGATACGGGTGCGGGCCGCCGACGGAACCCAAGACGTAAAACGCCTCCTCCACTTCCGCCACCCAGGTTCGAATGGCTTCGTTCATGGCGTCTTTCAACGTCCGGCTGCCGCTGGTGACCGGGATGACCTCCGCGCCCAGCAAGTTCATCCGGAAGACGTTAAGCGCCTGCCGCTTCGTGTCTTCTTCGCCCATAAACACTTGGCAAGCCATGCCGAAGAGGGCCGCCACGGTGGCGGTCGCCACGCCGTGCTGTCCGGCGCCGGTTTCGGCCAACAACTTCCGCTTCCCCATGCGCCGCGCCATTAGCGCCTGACCCAACGTATTGTTGATTTTATGGGCGCCGGTATGGTTCAAATCTTCCCGTTTCAAAAAAATTTGCGCCCCGCCCAGGTGTTCACTGAGGCGGCGGGCCGGCGTCAAAGGAGTGGGGCGCCCGGCATAAATGCGTCGCAGTTCATCCAATTCCCGATGGAAACTCGGATCGGCGACGGCGTCGTCGTAGGCCGCCTCCAGTTCCTCCAACGCCGCCATCAACGTCTCCGGCACATATTGACCGCCATAGGGGCCGTATCGCCCTTTATGGCCTGTTCCGACCGGCATCATGGCGTTTCACCTTCTCTACGAATTGGCCAATTTTTGTCACGTCTTTTTTGCCCGCCGTTTCCACTCCGCTGGAAACGTCCACACCGTACGGATGATATGTGCGCACCAGCTCGGCCACGTTGTCCGGCGTCAGTCCTCCGGCAATCCAATACGGCTTGTCACCGACATGGCGTTGGATGTCCGGAATCAGTTCCCAGGAAAATCGCCAGCCCGTTCCGCCGGGCTTTTCCGGATGGGCGGCATCGAACAAATAGCCATCCACCGCCCCTTGATATTGTTTCATCTGTCGAACGATGCTGACGGCGTCGCGCACCGGCAGCGCCTTGATGACCTGGACGGAAAAACGGCGAGCCACTTTTGCACAAAAAGCGGGGGATTCTTGTCCGTGGAGCTGGACGTGGGTCAACGGCACCACGTCCAGCACCCGTTCCAATTCCGCCAGCGACGGATTAACAAACACGCCTACCGTACCCATGCCGGCGGGCGCCTCCCGGGCGATGGCCGCCGCTTGTTCCGCCGTCACGCGTCGTCGGCTTTCGGCAAAAACCAATCCGATCAAGTCGATGGGCAGGGTTCGAATTGATTTTATCACTTCAACGCTTTGCAGTCCACAAATTTTTACACTGGTCACGAGACATCCATCAACTCCCGCACCGCCGCCGCCACATCCGACTGGCGCATCAAATGTTCGCCGACCAACACGCCGTGCACGCCCAACTCCGCCAGCCAACGGATGTCTTCCGGCTTGGAGATGCCGCTTTCGCTGATGACAAGGGTGCCCGGCGGGATATGGGGCAAGAGCCGGGCGGTCGTCTGGATATCGGCACGGAACGTGTGCAAGTCCCGATTGTTGATGCCGATGATGGCCGGCTCCAGCGGCAAGACGCGGGCCACCTCTTCTTCGTCGTGCACCTCGATTAGCACGCCCATCCCCAATTCCGTCGCCAAACGGTACAACTGGGCCAGCTCTTGAGGAGCCAAAATGCGGGCGATGAGCAACAACGCGTCGGCGCCAGCCGCCCGGGCTTCAAAGATTTGAAGCGGATCGATGATAAAGTCTTTCCGGAAGACGGGAATGTCCACCGCGTTTTTCACGTCGGTCAAATCTTGCAGCCGTCCTTGAAAATACGTTTGATCGGTCAAGACCGAGATGGCATCGGCTCCCCCAGCCTCGTAAGCTTTCGCAATGGCCGGGGGGTGAAAATCGGCGCGAATGAGTCCTTTGGAAGGGGATGCTTTTTTCACTTCCGCCATGATGGCCAGCCGACGTTTCGGCTGCTTCAGCGCCGCCAAAAAGTCCCGGCAAGGGGGCGCCTGTTCCGCCTGTTTCCGTAGTTGGCTCGCGACCTCGTGCAACGCGGCCACTTCTTGTCTTTTCGTCACGAGAATGTCATCGAGAATCATGGGTCAATGCCTCCGTCACACGCCGAATTTGCTGCAACTTTTCCCAAGCGGCGCCGGTATCCAGCAGCTGGCTGGCCAGCGCAATGCCTTCTTGCCAATGGTCCGCTTTGCCGGCGATGTACAAGGCGGCGCCGGCATTGGCCAAGACGATGTCCCGGGGGCCTCCCGTCGCACCTTGAAAGACGTCTTCAATGATCCGGGCGTTGTGCTCCGGAGTACCGCCGGCAATGCTGGCCAGCGGATGCCGTTGCAGCCCCAGCTGTTCCGGTTCGATGATGTACCGGCGGATGCGGCCGTCCCGCAGTTCGGCAACATACGTGGGGGCACTGACAGACACTTCATCCAAACCATCTTCACTGGCCACGACCATGGCCCGCCGTACGCCCAGATTGGCCAACACTTCGGGAACCGTATTCAGCAATTGAACATCGTACACGCCGACGATTTGCGTTTCGGCACTGGCCGGATTGGTGAGCGGTCCCAACAAATTGAACACGGTCCGGATGCGGATTTCCCGCCGGGGGCCGACGGCATGTTTCATGGCCGGATGAAAAATCGGGGCGAAAAAGAACGCAAATCCGGTTTCGCTAAGACATTGGGCCACCTGCTCCGGCACTAATTGCGTCCGGATGCCCAACACTTCCAACACATCGGCGCTGCCGCTCTTGCCCGATACAGCCCGGTTGCCGTGCTTGGCGACGGGAACGCCGCCGGCAGCGGCGACAATTGCCGCCGCCGTCGAAATATTGAACGTCTTGCCGCCGTCGCCGCCGGTGCCACACGTATCCAACAAACCTTGCCGCACCACCGGTATCGGTGTCACCCGCTGGCGCATGGCCATGGCAAAACCGGTCACTTCTTCCACCGTCTCGCCTTTCATCCGCAACGCGGTGATGAAACTGGAAATTTGTGCCGGGGACGCGGCACCGTCCATGATCTGATCCATCACGGCCCGGGCTTCGGAACGGGTCAAATGGACCCCGTCCACCAACTTGCGGATGCCATCGACGATATCAAACGTTTCGATCGGATTCATCATTGCTCGCCCCCCGGTTTTGTAAAATAAAAAAACCAAAGCCGAAGCTTTGGTTGTAGGTGCAAAAGTCTCTCATCCCACTACGCTCCACTCGGCTCTCTCCTCTCCTCATCTCAACTCAACTCCACTCTACTCTTATTCAATTGTCCAAATTGAATCATCGGTTAGAGTTAGCATAGATGAACCGCTGGCTTCCTGTCAAGAGGGGCTGTTGACGTTGGATTGCAAATCCGGGCGCAATACGACGGCGTCATTCAAAAACACATGCCGCACTTCTTGTTGGGTTTTTTGGGTATGGGCCAACAACATGACACGAATGCACCGCGGCAGGGAATTGGGCACCGGAATTTCTTGCGCGCACATGAGCGGTACCAATTGCCAACCGGGGATTTGGCGCACCGCTTTGGCGGGAAATGCCGCATTCAAATCGGCCGTCGTCGTCAAAAAAACCGCCGCCACGTCTTCCGGAACCAGCTGATTTTCCCGGATCATGGCCCGCAGAAGGGTTTCTGTGGCGCTCAAAATAGCTTGTTCCGTATTTTCCTCCACGGTAATCGCGCCACGGAACCCGCGCACATACGTCATCGCTGCCCTTCCCCCTCTTGCACCAACGCCGTCGAACCGGCGTTGTCCCGCAGTTCGTCCATCGCCTGCAACAACAACTTCGGCGGAATCACTTGGTCATACTGCACCTGGCCGATTTTGACGGGCAGCACCATTTTGATGTTCCCGTGCGTCACCTTCTTGTCATGATAAATCAATTCCAGGATGGCATTTAAATCGACATCCGCCGGCACCCGAACCGGCAACCCGAACCGAAGCAACAAATCGGTCAGCGCTTCCTCGACCTGTTTCGCTTCCGGATTCAACAAGGCGGCAATGCGGGAGGCGACCACCATGCCGATGGCCACACCTTCGCCGTGGGCCAATCGCTGGTACCCGTAATACGACTCCAGCGCATGCCCGACCGTATGCCCAAAGTTGAGCACCTTGCGCAATCCGGCTTCCCTCTCGTCTTCGGAAACGACGTGGGCCTTGATTTGACAGGAACGGTACAGGGCATCTTCCAACACATCGTTGCGCAATCGGAGCAGCGCGTCGGCTTGTTTCGTCAACCATTGGAAAAACGTTTCGTCCCAGATGGCGGCATGTTTGATCACTTCGGCAAATCCCGAAAGAATTTCCCGTTTCGGCAACGTCCGCAACGCTTGTAAATCGAAGATGACCATTTGCGGCTGATGGAACGCTCCGATCATGTTTTTCCCTAAGGCGTGGTTGACCGCCACTTTGCCGCCGACGCTGCTGTCATGGGCCAACAAGGTGGTGGGCAACTGAATAAAACCGATTCCCCGCATGTACGTAGCCGCCACAAAACCGGCCAAATCCCCCACCACCCCGCCGCCCAGGGCGACCACCAGCGACCGTCGATCCAGCTCGTATTGGATGGCTTGGGTGATGACTTGTTCGTAGACTTGCAAGCTTTTCGACTGTTCACCGGCGGGAATGATACTGGTGTAAACTGGATAGCCATGGCGTTGTAATTGCTCAGTCACCGTCGGCAAATAATGGGCAGCGACATGCTGATCCGTGACGACCAAAATTTTGCGGTTCCGATCGATGCCGGCGTTGCGAAACAGATCGCCTAACGATTTTAACAAAGACTCGCCAATCAATATCGGATAAGAACGTTTCCCAAGCGAAACGGTGAGCTGTCTCATGGTTATAAACCCCTTACGTAAGATTGATACGAATGATAGTTTTGCGTCATTTCTTCCAGCGAATCGCCGCCGAACTTTTCTCGAAAGGCCACGCCCAATTCCCACGCCACCACGGCTTCCGCGACGACACTGGCGGCCGGTACGGCACAGTTGTCCGAACGCTCGATACTGGCTTGAAACACTTCTTTCGTATCCAAATCGACGCTCTGCAACGGTTTGTACAGCGTCGGAATCGGTTTCATCACGCCTCGGACAATGAGTCTTTCGCCCGTCGTCATCCCGCCTTCAATGCCGCCGGCGCGGTTGGTCAAGCGGTAAAAACCCCGTTCTTCGTTCCAATGAATCGCATCGTGCACTTGCGAACCGCGCATCCCGCCGGTTTTAAAACCTTCGCCGATTTCCACCCCTTTGAACGCTTGAATGCTCATGATGGCCTGGGCCAGGCGGCCGTCCAATTTCCGGTCCCAATGGACATGACTTCCGAGGCCGACCGGCAAACCGTCCACCAACACTTCGACGATGCCGCCCAACGAGTCCCCTTCTTTTTTGGCCGCATCGATCTCGGCCATCATGGCCTGTTCGGTTTCTTTGTCGATGCAACGAACGGGCGACTGTTCACTCAAGCGGCGAATGTCTTGCAGCGACATGTGCAACGCCTCTTGGTGCGCCTCATCAGAAAGGCGGGCAGTGCCGATTTGGAGCACGTGACCGGCAATATCGACGTCAAAACATTCCAGCATTTGCCGAATCAATGCGCCGCAAGCCACCCGCGCTGCCGTTTCCCGGGCACTGGAGCGTTCCAAAATATTTCGAATATCCCTTTGTCGATATTTGATGGCCCCGTTCAAATCGGCATGACCTGGTCGCGGACGGGAAACACGACGCTTTTGTTTCACCTCATCCGGTACCGGCGCCACATCCATGATGTCTTGCCAGTGTACCCAGTCTTTGTTATGAATGACCAGACAGACCGGGGCGCCGGTCGTTTTGCCGTGCCGAACGCCGGCGACAATCTCCACCTCATCTTGTTCGATTTGCATGCGCAACCCCCGGCCGTACCCTTTTTGCCGGCGGGCGAGCTGCTCGTTGATCTTTTGCACGTCGACCGGCACATTGCTCGGCAGGCCTTCGACAATAACCGTCAACTGTCGGCCATGGGACTCACCGGCCGTTAAATAACGCATGGATTCCCTCCCTTTCTCTCCCATCCGCTGTTACGGACACCGCTTTCTGCGTCTCTCTAAAAACACAAAACTATTATAATACAGACAGCAGGGGGCAGCAACGACGCCGGTCATGCGGGCGCAGGGACTTCTGTTTTCTCATTTCTTGATGTAAAAAAAGGGAGCTACCGAGTACAATCGGTATTGGTGGGCATGAAAAATTTGCTCTGTGCTGCCAACAAACAAATAGCCGTTCGGAACGAGGGATTCGGCCAATTTTTGATACAGCAGGTGCTTCGCTTCATCGGTAAAATAAATCACGACATTCCGACACAAAATCAAATCGAATCCTTTCGGAAAAGGGTCATTCAGCAAATCCAGCTTTCGAAACCGCACTTGGCCCCGCAATCGATCTTTGCGGAACCTCACCGTATCGCCTTGCCGTTCAAAATATGTGCTCAATTTATTGGGAGGCATATTTTGCACCGACACCCATCCGTAGACGCCTTGTTTGGCTTTTTCTAAGACGAACGGGTCGATGTCCGTGGCCAAAATGTCGTAATGCCGGACCCCGGCTTCTTCCAGCACCATGGCCAGCGTGTACGGTTCCTCGCCGGTGGAACATGCCGAACTCCAACACTGCAAGTTTTGTTTTTCCTTCAAGAGTTGTGGCAAAATCAGCGTGCGCAACACTTGCCATTGTTCCGGATTCCGATAAAATTCGGTGACATTGATCGTAATCCGCTTTAAGACGATATCTTGCAGTTCCGGCGACTGGCGAATGGCCTCCAAAAAATCGCAGAAAGTCGAATAGCCGAGCTTGTCGCGGAGCGACTGCAACCGCCGCTTCATCTGCCGCTCCTTGTAGTACTGCAAATCGATGCGCAAAATTTGCTTCAGACCCTGGACAAAATGTTGATAATCTTGTGTTTCCAAAGCCGCCTCCCCCGTCCCTCTCCCGAAAACCCCGTTCAATGTCGTATTACGGAAAAAAGAAGCCCAATAGGAGGACAATTGGGCTTCTTGGTGCGACAAAACGTATCGCGCTTGCTCGTTAACGAATCCAGGAATCGATGGTTTTGGCATAATCGAACAGTTCTTCCGGTTTGAACCACAACTTGATTTCCCGTTCCGCATTCTCCGGTGAATCGGAACCGTGAATGATGTTCATTCCCATGCTGATGCCGTAATCTCCGCGGATGGATCCCGGTTCCGCTTCCACCGGGTTCGTCTTGCCCATCAGTCTCCGAACCGCGGCAATCACTTGTTCTCCTTGCCAAACCATGGCGAATACCGGCCCGGAAGTAATGAAGTCGACCAGCTCTTTGAAAAACGGCTTGTCTTTGTGCTCGGCATAATGGGCCTCGGCCAGTTCCCGGGAAACCATCATCAACTTGGCCCCAATCAACTGATACCCTTTCCGTTCAATGCGCTGCACGATTTCACCGATGAGATTTCGTTGCACACCATCGGGTTTGACCATGACAAACGTCCGTTCCATGTGTTCTATTCCTCCATCACTGTTGAACATTGTCCAAGCGGATTAAATTTTACCAGTAAGGGATAAAAGTTGCAACAAAGTCGTCAAGAGCGGCGAAACGCAATGGCATCGGCGACAACCAACAGCCGCTCCCGTTCCCGGGTAGGAGGAAAACTGCTTAAAGCATCTTTTGCCTTCGCCAAATAGCGTTCGGCCAACTGTTGCGCATATTGGATGCCGCCCGACTGATGGACAATCCCGATGAGGCGTTGGGTCAGCTCTTCCAGTTGCTCCGCCGTGTCTGTGACGGCCGATTCAGCGGTGAGGGCCTGGATTTTCCGAATGAGCGGCACCGCATGCCGCCGCCATTCCTCCCGCATCAACGTATAAATGAGCGGAATGGTGATATTGCCTTGACGAACGTCGCTGCCATGGGGCTTGCCGGTCGTTTGCCGATCGCCGGTCATGTCCAACAAGTCATCGGTAATTTGAAACGCCATGCCGGTATAGTAGCCGTACCGCCACAACTGCTGCACTTCCCGTTCCGACAATTGGCTCACTTGCGCCCCCAGTTGACAGCTGACGGAAATCAGCAAGGCGGTTTTTCGTTTTATGCGCCGCAAATAATGGCGCAAATGTTGATCGACATTAAAAAAGTCACGGAGCTGGTAAATTTCACCGAGTCCCATTTGGACCAGCGCTTTCGAAAGTGTTTGATGGACTTGTTTTTCTTTCACCCGCGATATGTACTGCAGCGCTTGGGCCAAAATGTAGTTTCCGGTATACAGCGCAATCCGGTTATCCCATTTAGCGCGGACCGTCGGCTGGCCCCGGCGAAGATCCGCATCGTCAATGATATCATCATGCACAAGCGTCGCCATATGTATGAGTTCTAAAGAGACAGCCACCGATTTCAGCCGTTCGAGACAGTATTCCCCCAAGCTGCCGCTCATCAATACGAACAAGGGCCGTAGCCGCTTGCCGCCGGCTTTCAACAGATGCAACGCCGGTTCCTTCAAATTGGAGTCAGCTTGACTGAGGGCGTCATACAGCTCCTGTTCAATCAAGCGCATATCCTTTTGCATATCCTGGTAAATTTCTTGTAAATCCATACGTCCACCGACTTTCAAAGTCCCAGTTTCTTACCAATGTGCAAAGCGGCAATGCCGCCCGTCAATGCATACACTTCCACTTCCAGGCAACCCGCTTCCTGAATCCAACGAGCCAATTCCTGACGATCGGGAAACGTCTTCAGTGACTCGGGCAGCCACCGGTATTGTTCATATTTGCCGGTAAAGACCTTGGCCACCCATGGGAGAATGCGCTGAAAATAAAACCAATATACCTGGCGAAAAACAGGCCACGTGGGATGTGAAAGTTCTAAGGAGACCACCTGTCCGCCAGGTTTTGTCACGCGAACCATCTCTTTCAACACTTGTTTGACATCCGGCACGTTACGCAGCGCAAAGCCGATGGTGACCGCATCAAATGTGTCATCGGGAAAGGGCAACTTCATGGCGTTGCCTTCAACCAGCGTCACCCGGTCGGCCACGTCGGCTTCCTGTACTTTTTTTTGTCCTATTTCCAGCATTTTCGGGCTGAAATCCAATCCGTACACGTGGCCCTCGGGACCGACCACCCGGGCCAAACTGATGGTCCAATCGCCCGTCCCGCAACACAAATCCAACGCCTTGTCCCCCGGGCGCAAGTGCATTTTTTTCATGGCAAACCGCCGCCATACTTTGTGCATCCGAAAACTCAAGACCGAATTCATCAAGTCGTATTTCGGGGCAATGCTTTCAAACACTTGAAAGACAAATTGTTCTTTCGACGGTCCCTTTGGACCGGTGCTCGATTGTTCCCCTTCCCGATTCATCGTTGTACCTCCGTCAATCTAGAAAAACGGTTTTGGACATAAAAAAATCGTTGGCGCAGCCGTGCGGCTGTCATGTCGTCGGTCGTCACCTGCTGGATGAGCTGTTCCATGTCATTGAGCCAAATCGGCAACAACCGTTCCCATTCCGGATGCAAGAACACGGCGTGTTCCGGTTTGGTGGACACCATCGACGCCTGTTCTGTCACGATGAGGCGTTCCATGAGCCTCTTCCACTCCGGTCCCCGCTGATCATCCAATTTCGTAAAATTCGTGTACAGCGCGCCATGGATGACCGTCACGTCTTGCAACAGCTGCGGAAATCCCATGCCCATGCCACCAGACTGGTGCAGGCGCATTTTGGCTTGATTGATCTCCGAAATGGCCTCGGAGATGATGGCGATCACCTGGATGTCCCCGCCTTCGGCCAACAGGGCATAAAAATGGCTGCTTAAAAAATCACCGGCCAGAATCGCCACTTGTCGATGCCGTTTTTGTTCCGCATCCACGGCCACCGCCTCGGCGCTTTCATGCACATCAAGACCCAGCTGCGCCAGTGCCGTCGCCGTACAAACCCGCACCCGTTTTTCTTGCTCCCATCCCAATTCTTGCAGGAAAAGATTCAACAACTCGAGCCTGCGGCGGGCAATTTCCGGGTAATCCAAATGTGGCAGCAAATCCGGCATATGGATGACCGCTTCAATTTGCCGTTCCACCGCCAACAGCACATCCTGCCCCTGTTCTCTTGTCCCCATGACGCGACCCCCAACCGACATACCTTGTCCACGACTTTAAGCAATCACATACCAGTATAGCATACTTTCAAGCCGGATCCTACCGCTATTTCCGGCTATTGTCGGTGCTAACTGCCGTCTGACGACGTCATGAAGTAATGATACCAAGAAGCGGTTTTCGTCAATTTAAACAAGTGGGACAAATACAACTCCAGGGGCAGCTGATGGACATTGCTCATCCGGGGGTCTTTCGCCAAATCGGTCCGGTGAGCGACAAAGGATGCCAACAACAACGGCGGTTCGTCAGGCTGTTCCCAGAGAATGCGGACGAGAAGCTCCTGGACATTCGTCGTTCCCAGCAACGCGTGGGACGACAAGGCATACAACGTCCGATACAGCTCGTCGGCCGTTAAACGCTGTCCCAGTTGAACCGACAAATCGATTTCCAACACGTGGTCTTTCCATGATACCCGTTCCATTCTGGCAGTCATCGGTACCGACGCCAAAAAATCGACCAAGTGCATGCGATCTAACGTCTGGGGGACGCGGTAGGCAAACACCGGTTCATCGGCCTTCAATTGTATGACCGGAATGAGGGAAATCAACAGGGCAATAGCCAAGGACCCGACAATACCGACCAACCATCCTTTTGTCGCTTTCATCCAGCGCCCCCTTTCGCTCTTGCTCTTCGTTTTATATTCATTCATACAAAACAAAAAGGCGGGCTATGCATCGTGGGAACCAACGCACAGCCCGCCGATATCGTTCATTTATCCAACGCTTCCGTCTGCACCGTTCCATATCGGGTGTACACGGTGGCTTGGCCGCGGATTTTGATGGCCGACGTATGTTCAGTGAATTGGGCGATCATGACTTCGCCTTTATCCAACTTTTCCGTATGATGAAAACGGGTCGTTTCCCCGCGGGTCAGTCCAAACACTTGCACACCGTTTTGCTCCGCCTTTATGACAACATAATCGTTCATATATTCCACGACCGTGTACCTCCCTTAGTTTAAAAAAACCGCAACATGAACATGTTGCGGTTCCTGTAGGCGATATGTATAGGAAATGGTCGGAACGACAGGATTTGAACCTGCGACCTCACCCACCCCAAGGGTGCGCGCTACCAGGCTGCGCCACGTCCCGACACACCCCCATTATAATGAAGGATGAAGGCCATGTCAAGGGATGATCTTGTTCCAGTCGACAGTAAGAAGATTACGAACGAATCAATTGGAACGCTTCCGCCCGGGCCATGGGATCGGTGGCAAAAATGCCTCGTACCGCCGAAGTGACCGTTTTCGCGCCCGGTTTTTTCACGCCCCGCATCGTCATGCACATGTGCTCCGCTTCAATGACGACGATGACACCGTGGGGCGTCAAGTGTTGCATGATGGTATCGGCCACCATGGACGTGATCCGTTCTTGCAATTGCGGCCGTTTGGCGACCGCTTCCACAGCCCGCGCCAACTTGCTGAGTCCCACGACCCGTCCGCCCTTGGGAATATAGCCGACGTGTATGACGCCAAAAAAGGGGACGAGGTGATGTTCGCACATGGAATAAAAGGGGATATCTTTAATCAAGACCAGTTCTTCGTGATCTTCACTGAATATGACCTGAAAATGTTGTTCCGGATCCTCTTGCAAACCGGAGAAGATCTCCTCGTACATCCGGGCGACCCGAGCGGGAGTATCTCGCAAACCTTCCCGTTCGGGGTTCTCACCGATGGCTTCCAGCAACATCCGGACCGCCCGTTGGATTTTCTCGTGATCCACTGCCATGTTTTTCCCTCCACACCTGTTTTCTCTCTTCCGCATGTCCCCTTGATGCCCGGATGGCACTATCGTAACACACGTCCTCAAAAGAAAAAAGAAAGGGGCTTGACATCAGCCCCGTCGTTATGTATTCCTTTATGGTTATTTCACTTCTTCCTTCAGCGCCTTTCCTGGTTTGAAAGCCGGTACACGGCTGGCCGCAATGTTGATTTCTTCTCCGGTTTGCGGGTTGCGTCCCTTGCGGGCCGACCGTTCCCGAACCTCAAAGTTTCCAAAACCGATCAATTGCACTTTTTCTCCTCTTTTCAGCGCTGCGGTAATGGCGTCAAACACGGCATCGACCGCTTTTGCTGCATCTTTCTTCGAAAGGCTGGTCATTTCGGCCACTTGGGCGATCAACTCGGTCTTGTTCACCTTTTTCACCTCCTTGCTCGGATGAACCAGGCTTTATTATTGGTCTTGCCGCATTTTTTACAAAGCATACCTTTCATTGGAAAAGTCGATCCTATCTTAATACACGATATGGCTGATTTCAAGACAAAACGCAAAAAAAGCACTCAAAAAGAGTGCTCCTCGCTGCGTTTTGGCCGTTACAGGATGATGGCGATCATGCCGCCGGAACCTTCGTTGACAATTTTTTGCAACGTTTCTTGAAATTTGTACCGGGCATACTCCGGCATCATGGTCAACTTCGCTTGAATCCCCTCTTGAACAATGGAGTGGAGGGAACGTCCGAACATGTCGGTCTCCCATACTTTTCCCGGGTTTTCTTCGATATCTTGCATCAGAAAACGGAGCAGTTCCTCGCTCTGCTTTTCCGTCCCGATGATGGGCGAAAACTCCGATTCCACATCGACGCGGATCATGTGAATGGCCGCAGCTGTGGCCTTCAGTTGCACGCCGAAACGGGAGCCGTGCCGGATGAGTTTCGGTTCTTCCAAACGCATGTCTTCCAACGTCGGTGGGACAATGCCATATCCGGTGGTGCGTACCATGGCCAATCCGTCTTTGATGCGGTCATATTCCCGTTTGGCTACCGCAAACTCTTGCATCAATTGCAACAAATGATCTTTTCCTTGAATTTCGACGCCGACGATCTCCGTCAACACTTGATCGTACAGCTCGTCGGGCGCATATAGATCAATGTCGGCAACTCCTTGACCCATGTTGATATCCGACAGCACCGCTTTGGCGATGAAAGGATAGTCGTAAAACTTCTGGACCACCCGGTCCACGTCCCGCAGCCGCTGGATGTCTTCGATGGTTTCTCGGATGGCCGATTCATAATTGGTCCGCAACCAGTGATCTTCCTGCAACACCATGACCCAACTGGGCAAATTGACGTTCACTTCGTTGACCGGGAATTCATACAGCACTTCCCGGAACACATCGAGGATGTCTTGTTCCGACAAGGTGGCGACGCTCAACGCCAGCACCGGCACATCGTATTTCGCCACCAACTCATCTCTTAACGCCTGCGTCTCGGGCTTGTGAGGATGGGCCGAATTGAGGATGACGATAAACGGTTTTCCTACTTCTTTCAGTTCTGCGACGATTTTTTCTTCTGCTTCGACGTAATCTTCCCGCGGAATTTCGGTAATGGAGCCGTCGGTCGTCATGACGATGCCCAACGTCGAATGTTCTTGAATGACTTTGCGGGTGCCGATTTCCGCCGCTTCTTGAAACGGAATCGACTCTTCAAACCACGGCGTCTGGATCATCCGCGGACCGTTTTCGTCTTCGTATCCTTTGGCCCCCTTGACGGCGTAGCCGACACAGTCGACCAAGCGAACGTTGACCGACAAATTGTCGTCGAGGAAAATTTCCACGGCCTGGTTCGGCACAAATTTTGGCTCCGTGGTCATAATCGTCCGTCCAGCAGCGCTTTGCGGCAACTCGTCGATGGCCCGGTTCCGTTCCGCCTCATTTTCAATATTGGGAATGACCAATTGTTCCATAAACCGTTTGATAAACGTCGATTTACCGGTGCGCACCGCACCAACCACGCCGAGGTAGACGTCGCCGTTGGTCCGTTCGGCAATATCTTTAAACAGGGCCAGTTTTTCCACGGGATTCCCTCCTTGCGGAATGAAAAAAGTGTCGGTTCATTTCGTACAGTTGGACGGTATAAATATATGACATTGTTTTTGAACTATGTCTAAAAAAACAAAAAGGCCCTTGCCAACCTGTGACAAGGACCCATCCTGACCCCTATTAAGACTATTGGTTCGACTGCGCCTGTGACCCCTTCTGTTCGGCACTCGACGTGCGG
>k87-58285_pt1 | contig 15001 bp, 16 predicted proteins | sample MGYA00084031_6733416 | MGnify analysis MGYA00084031
TATGCTTTGGCCGAGGATACGATCAGCGCTTCCCATCTTAAGCATCGGAGTGTGCGAAGCGAAGCCATCGAAGATTATTCCGTGTACAGCATTCATCTGTCTCCTGAATCGATTACATCCTCCAAGATCGCGTTAAACTCCGTGGAATTAGAGCATCTGAATTTTAATCCTGTGCAGGGAGCGGCGGAACGGCCGGTGATGCAGCAGTTCGGTCAAATACCGTTCATATTCCCGGAAGGCGCCACGGAAATGGATGTATCCGTAACACTGCAGGCCTTTTACCCGGATGGAAATTATGTGATGGTCGTTTCATGCAATGACCCGGCATTCCAGGCGGGCGTTCGCGCAAAAAATGAACTGCAGGCGGTTGTAGGAATTACAAGACCCCAAGACAGCCTCGCAGGTGAAGGGTGGCTGTCCTGGATTGCCATCGGCTTGAAGTAGGCAGAGCATAACGGTCAGCAGGGCTGGAGGCGACTCCAGCCCTTTTGTATGCATCCAGGATTCACGAGGTAAGTCAAGCAGAGATGACTGTACATATGCCGTTACGGTGCCGGATGTCTTACATACAATAGCATAGATTGCCGAGGAGAAAAGAGACCCCTTTGCGGAGGAGGAATACGATCATGCGTCACGTGCAGCGGTTAAGACCAAGAAGATCAAGGGTCCGGCGCCCTTCCGCGCCGCAGGTCCCGGAGACGGCGCCGATAGGGCTGACCTACCGTTTCTTTGAACCGCTGATCCCCAAGCAGAACCATCCGGAACCGTTGGTATCGGTCATTATCCCGGCTATGAATGAAGCCGGCAAGATTGCCGCCGTGATCGCCGAAGCGAGGGCCGTCCATCCGGCAACGGAGGTTATCGTTGTCGCGAATGGTTGCAGGGACCATACGGAAATGGCAGCGGAGCGTATGGGAGCGAAGGTTTTGGCTTTTGCCGACCCGCTGGGCAACGATGTGGGAAGAAGCGTGGGCGCACAGGCGGCCAAGGGCCAAATCTTACTGTTTACGGATAGCGATATGGTGATTCCTTCTAGCGAATTGAAGCCATTTGTGCATGCGGTGCAATCCGGAGTCGATGTGGCGTTAAACGATTATACGGGTCCTACTGACCGATCGCTGGTGCACCGGGTCATTCTTGCGAAGTATACATTAAATTCCATGCTGGGCAGGCCCGATCTGCGGGGAGCATCCATGACCGCTGTTCCGCATGCCATAAGCCGACGTGCCCTGCAGACGATCGGAGCCGAGATCCTGTCCGTGCCGCCGAAGGCCCAGGCTGCGGCGGTGTGCAGGGAATTGCGCGTCGAGGCAGTGCATCGGGTAGAGGTCGGCCGATTGAACCCGGGTCGGGCTGCCGGAGGAGATCCGCTCGAGAAGCTTGTGCTGGGCGATCATCTGGAGGCATTGGCTGCATTGGTGGCGGAGCGCGGTGTGCGCGGAGGATTTCATGATGGAGAACGAAGACGGAGCATGGTGAGGTGACGAGTGTGAAAAGGCACGGCCCCAAAGCATCAGCGCTAATCCGCCGGCGTGGCCGGAGGCGTCCGGGAAGAAGCTTAGTACGGAACGCAGGCTTACGTTCCCTGCGGAACGGCAGGTGGGGGAGGATGGCAGTGACGGCCGGCCGCTTGGCGGGAAGAAGGGGAGGCGCCGCAGCCGCCGCGTTTGGGCAGTGGCTGGCATCGGCCGCATTGCCTGCCGGACAGCTGTTTCGCCTGCTGCCCGGCGTTGCGGAATCCTTCCGCCGCGGCTTCGTCCGAAGCTCCGGCAGCCAGATTCCCTCCCCTCTAATGCCGCCTCTGGCAGGACGTCCTTCGGTGGTTGTATCCGCCTGCAACGAGGCGGGTTCGCTGCCGGCGGTATTGAGGGAGCTCAAGCGGCTTCCCTTCCATGAAATCATTGTGGTAGTGAACGGAAGCCAAGACGGCAGCTTTGCTGCAGCGCGTTCCTTCGACGGTGTGATCGTCGTTCATATCGCCGAGCGGCTTGGGCATGATGTGGCGCGTGGAATCGGAGCGAAGCTGAGTACGGGAGATTTCGTTTTGTTTATAGATGGAGATATGCCGGTGTCCGCTCATTTACTGTCCGCCTTTTTGGTGGCGGCAGATCGGGGCGTGGACGTGGCACTCAATGATATTATGCCTCTCTTGCCTGCGTTTGACCGGCAGGATGAGGTCACCCGCTGCAAGACCTTTCTTAACCGGATGATGGGACGTGATGATCTGGAGGCGAATTCGATGACCGCTGTCCCCCATGCCCTGTCAAGAAGGGCGATCGAGATGATCGGATACGATAATCTTGCCGTACCGCCGAAAGCGCAGACGCTTGCCATCCGGGCAGGGCTTCGAATCCAGGCGGTTCAAACGGTAGATGTGCTCAGCGTCAACCGTAGACGAACGTTGAACCGAGGCAGGGATAATCCGGTAGCCCGGCTGATCATTGGGGATCATATCGAGGCCCTGATGGAAGCCATGAAGAGTGCCGGCACCCGCCTGCAATGGGGACAGGTGTCCCGGGACGAATTCGCAATACGGAGGAACGGCATATGAGCGGACTGACGAGCATTATTATTCCAACGTATAACGGGCTTCATCTTCTTCGGACATGTGTGGAGCATATCCGCGCTTATACCAACGTGCCCTACGAAATAATCGTGGTGGATAACGGTTCCCGTGACGGCACAGCTGCATATTGTATTCGTGAGAAGCTGCTGCTTGTATCCCTGCCGGATAACGCCGGGTTTCCCGTCGCCTGCAATCGCGGTTTGCGGATCGCCTCCGGCGACAATTTGCTCTTGCTGAATAACGATTGCTTTGCCTCGCCGCGCTGGCTGTCCTATATGCTGGATGCGCTGTACAGCAGGGAGGACATCGGGATTGTGGGACCAGTAACGAATTACGCCAGCGGCATCCAACAGGTGAAGGTCGGATACAGCGATTTAGCGGGCTTTATTCGTGAGGCCGAGTCCTGGAATGTGCCGGACCCCGCAAAGTGGAAGGAAGTCCACCGCATCGTCGGGTTATGTTACTTGTTTAAACGTACGGTGATGGAGCGTATCGGCCTGTTGGATGAGATGTATTCCCCGGGACATTACGAGGATGATGATTACTGCTACCGTGCCCGCCTGGCTGGCTTCAAGCTGCTGGTAGCCGGTAATGTGCTGGTCCATCATGAAGGAAGCGCGAGCTTCCGAAACCGGTACCCCGGAGGGTTCCAAGAGTTGGTGGAGCGGAACCGCAAGCGGTTTGTAGATAAATGGAAAGTGGATCCGTTACAGTTCATCGAGGAGAGAGGTGACGCATCATGAAGGGGGTATTGCTGGCGGGAGGAAACGGAACCCGTCTTCTTCCGTTAACGAAATATATGAATAAGCACCTGCTTCCGGTAGGCAGGCATCCGATGATCGCATACGGCATTCACAAGCTCCATCAAGCCGGTATCGAGGATATCATGCTGATTACCGGCTCCAAATCGGTTGGATTATATGCAGAGTATTTGGAGAACGGCCGGGATTTTGGCGTGAACCTGACCTACCGAGTCCAGGAGCAGGCTGGCGGGATTGCGGAAGCACTGGAGCTGGCGCGAGGTTATATCCTGCCTGGGGAAAAGTTTGTCGTTCTGCTGGGCGATAATCTGTTTCAAGATGAGTTGAAGCCGTTCATCCAGAAATATATGGGGCAGCCGCCGGGCACGGCGATGGTGCTGCTTAGCCCGACGGATCGCCCGCATAGATATGGCGTGCCCGTATTTGCCGAGGACGGGAGCGGAAAGCTGCTCTTCATCGAGGAGAAACCGATTAATCCCCGCAGCCGCCAAGCGGTGACCGGAATCTATATGTATGATGATGCGGTGTTTGACATCATTCGCCGGATCCATCCTTCGGAGAGAGGCGAATTGGAGATCACGGATGTCAACAACCTGTACGCAGCAGACGGCAAGCTGATGTATGACATCCTGCAGCAGTGGTGGTGTGATGCCGGCACCTTTGAGTCATTACAGGAGGCGGCGGCTCATATGAAGGATGTTCTGCCATGAACAGACGCCGAACTGCACGCATAGCATTCCACCCTGTGGAGGAGAGAGGGGCGGCTTCCGGCGATTACCGCGCCGGTTATCAGGCGGGATATGCACTAGGGTATCAGCTCGGCCGGGAAGACAGCGGAACGGTATTCGAGGGACCGAGCATCATTATTCCCGCCCGTCCCCACGACGATGCGGTGATCCGCATCATCCAGCAAATCGAGGCGGCAACGCCCCACCCTTACGAGGTGCTTATTGCAGATGCCGGTGCGTCGGTTGCCAGCAGGCGGTATTTTCACGACCGAAGCGGAGCGCTCCGGCATATTAAAGGCAGTCAGGGGGAGAACCTGGTTCAAGTGGTCAATCGGGCGATGAAGGTATCGCTCGGCGAGTACATTGCCGTGTTGACCGATTCTGCCCCCGTCTGCGACAACTGGATCGGTGAAATGCTCTTTGAGCTTGAGCATCATCCGGAAGCGAAGGTTGTATTTGCTGCATCCCGAGCCTTGAGTCCCCCGTTTGACCAGGCTCAAGAGCAGTCCGCATTTCTAGAGGAACAGACGGTTAGGGACAGGATCGGCTGCGTGCTGTTCCGGAGGAAGCTGCCGGCCGAAATCGGATGGTGGGACGAGGGCACAATGACGGTGGAGGAGCATCTGCAGAAGTGGCTTGATCGGCTAGAAAAGACGCAGCGCATCTTCCGATCCGATATTTTCAATGAGAACAAAACGGCCGCTACGTGATTCCGGCGGCTTTTTTGTGTTCCGGCAAGCTGTAGCACGTGCCCGAAAAGGATGAGGGGGATGAAGGGGTCTGGCACAGGGAATCTCTTCTCCGCATATGCTGGAGGGTAGATGAGAGTGAAGGAGTGTACTGACATGGAAAGCCGGATCGATGATATGCTTGCGCATCTCTCGCATTCTCAGCAGCAGTTGGCTCGGATTCTGGAGGCGCAGCGCCATTCTGCTGTTCGCATGGCTCAAATTATACATGCATTGCCTGAATATGAATTTCGAGTGGCCGATGGAGCGCGGTCTTCCGGCGGTCAGGCGGAGCAAATCAACCGCAGCATCGTAGCCTACCTGAACGCGATGGCTGATTTGCAGCAGACTGCAGCGGATAACCTGGAGATCGTGCTGAAAGAGCTTCGTGAGCAAGAGGAAGAATAACCGGTCCTATACCGGATGACAAGGGCGGGAAAATAAAGTGAGCAAAGAAGAGTCTTTGATGCGTATGCTGGATGCAGCTGTCGCTATTCAGCGGGAGACCTCTTTGATACTGGAGGGGAAGGCCGTTGAAGCGGAAAAAGTCCGTGAATGGGTCGTTTCGCAGGAGCCCTCTGCCATGAATGGCTTGAAGGAAACCCTGACCATTCACGAGCAAATCGTGGAGCAGATTGAGGGGCTGACACGGATCGGATCCGGACTATGCCGGAATTTGCGGATCGCCATCGGTACGGAGGAGCGGAGTGCCGGCGGAGGGTTTGATGAATTTGAATTTGGAGATTCCGATTAATGAATACGCGCACTCACCGTGAACATGCGGCGAGGGTTGCGATTGTCTCGTCGATTGCGAGAAGCCAGGAGGCCCTTGCCGGTATATTGGAGAGCATTGCCGATATTTCTGCCCATTCCGATCTGACTGCGCGAACGCTAGCGGAGAATATCAGGCTTCTGACCGCCTACCAATCGGTGATGACAGAGATGCTGACCGGCATATCGCTGAACCGGACGAAGACGGGAAATCCGACGTCGCCCTGGCTTGCGGACGGATGCTCGGCAAGCCCGAATGAGAACATCGCAAGAATGAATTGAAGCGGGACAGGAGGCTATTGAAATGAAAATAAAGATTTCCGCCGTGCGAAAGAGAGGGAGAATTCGGCCGGCCGGCAGCAGAAGGTCATTTCCCGGCATGCATCGTCTGAAGGTGGTTCAAGGCCCAAGGCGCCGTCGCCGGGCCAAATCCGGACTATCCAGACGCCGGGGAGCTCGTGGAGGCTACCGTTTGAGAAGGGTAGGACGTGTATTTCCGGCTTCTTCCCAAGCCTATAATCAAGGCTACAGCCAAGCCTATGATGAAGGCTTCAAAGCCGGATTCGCGAAAGGCTATGAAGACGGTCTGGCAGCCCCTCCTCCAATCTCATGAAGGAGCTGCTCCAAGCGGTTCTCATGGAACATACCCATCCATGAGAACCGCTTTTTGGTTGGGACAAGCTTGATGCATTACGGGCATGCGCCAATTTCTTGGTATTAGTGGACAATCGTCCATGATGCATCCGTCCTCCCGGCATATAGTTATATGAACCTGAGCAAATCTCACAAAAGACAGGGTGAAAAGCCGTGAGTTTAGCGATGCGTAAAGGTCAGAAGGAAGGCTATCAGGCCGGCTATAACGAAGGCTACCGCGTTGGAGGATATCGCGCGCTTATAGAGCGCATTCCGCCTGCGGCGCCGCCATTTTTCGATGCAAGAATTTTGTATATTCCCCAAGGGTTTGAATCGATTGACGAAGGAATCACGAAGGCGCTTGGCGGCATGGTCCGTGAATGCATCGTCGGGCGCCCCGAAACCTTGCTGGAGACGACGCTGTCGGTAAAACCGGACTTGATTCTGGTCATGAACGGCCTGCATGTATTTCCGGAGCATTTCCGTGAATCGTTGGACCAAGTGCGTCAGCAGGGCTTTCGAACAGCGATCTGGTTCGTGGATGACCCCTACTTCACGGATGAAACGCCCGAACTGTCCCGGCACTTTGACGTCGTGTTCACGCATGAGCTCAGCTGCGTTCAACTGTATCAAAGCGTTGGAGCGCAGGAGGTGCATTATATGCCGCTCGCCGTTCACCCGGAGCTGTTTGCCCCGACCATGGCAGGACCCGCCTATCAGTCGGATATTTGCTTTATCGGCAACGCCTTCCGCAACCGCGCCGCCTTATTCGATGAGCTGGCTCCGTTTTTGGCCGGTAAGCGTGTGCGCATTATCGGCGGTTTTTGGGAGAGGCTGGCCCGTTACAAGGAGCTGTCGCCTTTTGTGTACAGCGGATTCATTCCGGCAGCCGAAACCGTTAAATTCTACAACGGGGCGAAGATCGTGATCAATCTGCACCGCCCAAGCGAAAGAGGGAGCGACAATCGCAACATTATGAATCTGCAAGGACGTTCGATCAACCCGCGGACGTTTGAAATCAATGCTTGCGGAACACTGCAGCTGACGGACATCCGCGAGGATTTAACCATGTACTATACACCCGGCGTCGACATTGAAACCTTCGGTTCTGTCGAGGAGCTGAAGCAGAAGATTTCCTATTATCTTGCCAACGAGGATCACCGCCGGAGCATAGCCATGCGTGCGGTTGCCTCTACGATGTCTAAGCATACCTATGCGCACAGGCTTCCCGAGCTGCTGGGAAAAATCCCGTTATGAACGGTCGCGTGTGTCGGAAAACACAAAAACGTTAGGAGTGAAGCGGATGCCCAGAATGTTTGCCGCAGGCCCGAAACGGGCTGCTGCCGATGCCTACGAGCAAGGGCGCAGCTCCGGCTTGCAACAGGGTTATATGGATGGATATTTCCGTGGAAAGTCGCAAGGAATCGTGAATCGGGTGTTGTACGCCCCTACGCTGCGGAATCTGCATGTATTATTTGTCAGCTCGGGTAAAGGCTTCCCGTACTCTCCGATCGATGAGGCGATTATTGCAACTCTGCATACGATGGTTTCGCAAGTGACCGTATCGGATGCGAAGCAGGATGTGGCGGCCGAGGCTAGCCGGACCCGACCGGACCTCGTGCTGGTGCTGGACGGGATGTATATGCCTGTGGAGCAGATGGACGCCATCCGGTCGATGGGGCTGCGGACCGCCGTTTGGATGACGGATGATCCGTACTACACGGATATATCGGTCGGCTGGATTCATCACTATGATTATATATTTACGCTGGAGCTGAACTGCGTAGCACATTATCAGAATTTGGGGTGTGCACAGGTTCACTATTTGCCGTTCGGCGCCTTCCCGCTCCATTACCGCCCCATCGCCATGCCGGCGGCAGCGAGCCGGGACATCGGATTCGTCGGCACGGCTTATCCGAAGCGGATCCGTTTTTTCGAGCCGATCATGGATCAGCTGATGCGGCATCGTACCTTCATCAGCGGCAACTGGTGGGAACGGCTCCCGGGTTACGCCAGATTCAGCAACCGGATCGAGGTCAATAAATGGATGGGCCCTGCGGAGACCGCAGACGTCTACAACAGCGCCAAAATCATCATTAATCTGCACCGGGCTGTCGATGACGATGATATCAATCAGAACAGTGGCCGAATTCCTGCCGCATCGCCGAATCCGCGCACGTTCGAGATCAACGCTTGCGGAACGCTGCAGCTAGTCGACGAGCGAGAGGACTTGGCGCGTTTTTATACGCCGGGCATCGAGATTGAGACGTACCGTTCGCAAAGTGAGCTGCTGGAGAAGATCGAATATTATCTTGCGAACGATCAGCATCGAAAAGACATTGCGCACCGCGCGTTGGAGAGAACGTATGGGGAGCATACCTATGCGCACCGTCTGAATACGCTGCTCTCGGTCATCTTTCCTTAAGGGCATGAAGCCATAAATAGTTGAATGCTGGAGGAACAAGTGTCGTTACGGTATCTTTGTCTCTCTAATATATTGTACCAACTGGGTGAAAAGGAGGTGGATCGCATCCGGTACTGCGCTCAAACCACGGTTACTGGAGATGCGGACAATGCCGATGGTCCTTAAACCGAAGATGTTGATATTCTCGCACGTTTGTAATCCGACAAGCATAACGGGAGCGGAAAAACTGCTCCTGTTCTTCTGCCAGCAAATCTCCCCTTATTTCGAATGCGTTCTGGTTGCCCCAAATGAAGGCAGGCTGACAACACTCGCCAGAGCGTCGGGGCATGATGTCAGAATCTACAAGGTCCCTCTGCTGCACAGTATATACACCCCTGGTCCGGGTCTGCTTGCCGAGGCTGACAGGCTGGTATCCACTTCGGTATTCCGCTCCTTCGTCCAGTGGATCGCTGGCGAGTCGCCGAGCGTCATCGTTACCAACACCTGCGTGCATTTGCTTCCGGCTGTTGCAGGGAAGAAGCTTGGTATCCCGGTTCTATGGCAGCTGACCGAGATGATTACGAATAACGGGTACGCCCACCTGTCGGCTAGTCTGATACACCAATACAGCAGCTGGATCATCAGTATCTCCGAATCCGTGGCCCAGTATTTTCCTGTGGATGTCAGGCAGTCCAAGATGACGATTCTTCCTCCGTCCTGGAACGATCTCGACATTCATCCCGAAATATGGCCCGCACTTAGGGAATCCTTTCGGAGCAGACTCGGCATCGGCCCGGACATTCCGGTTATCGGCATGATCTCCTCGTTTCTCATCGAAACGAAGGGCGTGCACCATTTTATTGACATGGCCCTCTCCCTTAAGGACACATTCGCTAAAGCGCTGTTTCTAATCGTAGGCAGTGTGATGGATCCAGGCTATGAGAAGCAATGCAGGGAACGCATCGAAGCTGCCGGCGCGCAAAGCCGGTTCATATTTTCCGGATCCAAGGAGGATATGGAGCAAGTGTACCCTGCACTGGATATTGTGGTAGTGCCGAGTTTGGTTCCGGAAGGATTTGGCCTTACGGCCCTTGAGGGACTGCTCTATGGGAAACCGGTCGTTGCCTATGCTGCCGGCGGGCTTGCGGAAATGCTTACGGCTGTAGGATGCCCGCAGATGCTGGCAGAACCTTCGAGCCCGGCCTCTTTAGCGGAAAAAGTGGCGGCCGTTTTGGAGCAATCCGATCACGGGGAGGCATTGGGGCAGCAAAACAGGGCACAGGTGGTGTCCGTCTATGGTCCTGAACTCTACAGAGCACGCGTCAACGGCATGGTTACTCGCTGGATGACGGAGCAGCCTTCATGGTTCCAAATTAATAAGGCGATCAACTTCCGGCATTTGCTGCCTTCATCACGTCATAAAAGCCGGGGACGGAACCGGAAGAAGAGAGGCTTCTCGTTTCCGCATCTACGCACTGCCCGAAAGAGCAGAAGATTTGAGCTTAGAAAAGCAAGACGCCGGGCGACAAAAATAAGAATACGCAGAACGTCCGTGAGGCGAAGAAAGGCATAGCACAACGAACTAGCAGAGCAAAGGACCAGACCAGACAGCTGCTGTCTCCGCTTAAAGCAGAAGAATGATCGTGCTGCGTCAATGATCGCCCTCGGATCTGTGATTAAGTTGGCAAGGGAGAATCCAATATGAAAGTCATGACGATCTTGGGTACAAGGCCTGAAATTATTCGGCTAAGCTTGATCATTCCTCTTCTGGATCGGTATGCGAAGCGGCATGTGCTTGTTCATACGGGGCAAAACTTCACGGAAACGCTAAGCGGAATATTTTTTTCGGAGATGGGTCTCCGTGCCCCGGATTATGTGCTTCAGGATCGGCAGGCCACTTTGGGTGGACAGCTATCCGTCATGTTTAGCCGCATCGAGGAAATTTTGCAGAAGGAGCAGCCGGACACTGTACTGCTCCTTGGCGATACGAACAGTGCGTTATGCGCCATACTGGCCGAGCGGTTGGGATATCCCGTCGTGCATATGGAGGCGGGGAATCGCTGTTTTGACCTGGAGGTGCCCGAGGAGAAGAACCGCCGAATCATCGACGCGGTTTCCACCATCAATATGCCATATACAAGCTACAGCAAAAATCATCTGCTCCGGGAAGGATTTCCCAGTCAGCGCATTGTCCTAACCGGTAATCCGATCTATGAAGTTTTGAAGCATTATGATGCCAAGGTCAGTGAAAGCATGATTATGGAAAAGCTGTCCTTAACCAGCCGGCAGTACTTTCTGGTAACGATTCACCGGTCGGAAAATGTCGATCGGCCTGAGCATTTGAGAGAAATCTTCAGAGGGCTGAATGCCGTCGCGGAAAGCTTCGGCCACCGTTTGATCACCAGCCTGCATCCTCGGACGGCTTCGCGTTTGCAAGAGGTGGCGGACGTTCCGCTTCATCCGCTAATCGAATTTCATGAGCCGTTCGGCTTTTTTGATTTTGTAAGGCTGGAGAAAGAGGCACTATGCGCTATTACGGACAGCGGTACCGTACAAGAAGAATGCTGCATTATGCATGTGCCCACGGTAACGGTTCGACGGACGACGGAGCGGCCCGAAACGGTGGACTGCGGCAGCAATATCGTTTCCGGCCTTGATGCCGAGCGAATTCACGGGGCGGTTAAGCTCATGACGCAGCTGAGCCGTGACTGGAAGTGCCCGGAGGGCTATCTGGCGGACAATGTGTCGCATACCGTCGTAAAATTTGTGCTTGGGGGGAAAATGAATGTTCACTAATCAACGGATTTTGGTGACCGGCGGCACAGGCTCTTGGGGACATGAATTGATCAGCCAGCTGCTGCCGATGGATCCGAAGCAGGTTATCGTTTATTCCAGAAGCGAGGCGACGCAGGTAGCGATGGACCGTGAGTTCGAGGATCCGCGGTTGACGTTCCGGATCGGAGATATTCGCGATAAGGAGGCGCTTACCGCGGCTTGTCAGGGCGTCGATTACGTATTTCATCTGGCGGCGCTGAAGCATGTTCCCGTGTGCGAGGAGCATCCCTACGAGGCGCTGAAGACCAATGTGGTCGGCACGCAGCATGTGATCGAGGCCGCCATTGAGAACAATGTGAAAAAGGTCATTTATATATCGACCGACAAGGCGGCCAACCCGTCCAATTTCTACGGCATGACCAAAGCGATCGGCGAGAAGCTGATCGTCTACGCGAACCTGCTGAGCCCGACGACGAAGTTCGTCTGTGTCCGGGGCGGCAACGTGCTGGGAACCAACGGAAGCGTCGTGCATGTATTCAACAGCCAAATTAGGCAGAAGGGTCAGATCAGTATCACCGATAAAAATATGACGCGCTTTTTCCTTACGCTGAAGGATGCCATCTCCCTGCTGTTCAAAGCATCCGTTGAAAGCGTAGGCGGCGAAATCTTCGTGATGATGATGCCGACCTGCCGGATCGTCGATTTGGCGGACGTGCTGATCGAGGCATCCGGAAGAAGCGAGGTCAGCCTGGTTGAAACCGGCACACGGCCCGGCGAGAAAATCCATGAAATTCTGATGAGTGATTTCGAAAGCTTGACGACCGTCGTCTATGACGACGAGTACCTGGTTATTCTTCCGACCCTCGACATTCCGAATCTGAAAGAGCGGTATCAAGGCCTGCCGAAGGTATCGTTCAGCAGTTTCAGCTCCGAGCATAATTTAATGAATAAAGACGAAATTCGCGAGATCCTGCGGCGCGGAGGCTTCTTGTCATGAAAATGCTCATTCTCGGGGGAAACGGAATGGCTGGGCATATCCTTGTTCAGTACTTTCAGCAATCAGGCAAGCACCATGTCTTTTATACCACCCGAGACAGTTGCGATTCCAAAAGCCTGGTGCTGGATGTTACCGATATGAGCGCAGTGGAGCATGTCGTTCGGGCGGTAAGGCCGGATATTATCATTAACGCCGTCGGGGTCTTGAATCAACGGGCTGAGGATGACAAAATAAATGCATATCATATCAACGGCTTCCTGCCGCACCGTCTGCGTTATTTGGCGGACGCCATCTCGGCACGTCTTATCCACATCAGCACGGATTGTGTGTTTCTTGGGAACAAAGGAGGCTATCGGGAAGATGATCTTCCCGATGGAATCTCCGCCTACGCGCTTACGAAGGCGCTGGGTGAGGTGCGTGAGCCCGATCATTTAACGATACGGACTTCTATTATCGGTCCGGAGATCCGCCCGAGCGGAATCGGCTTGTTCAACTGGTTCATGAAGCAGCGGGGGGAGGTTACGGGATACCGTGCCGTCAAATGGAATGGAGTCACGACCCTGGAACTGGCGAAAGCCATCGATTTCTTCATGAATAAGGATGTCGGAGGATTGATACATCTCGGTCATCCCAATCCGGTTAGCAAATACGATTTGCTGCTGTTGTTCAAGGACATATGGGGAAAGCAAGACGTCGATGTTGTGCCGTCCGATGAGTTCGTTCAGGACCGTACGCTCCGGAATACACGGCTGGATGCCGTGTATCCGTTCCCCGATTATGTTCGCATGTTAAAGGAGATGTATGAATGGCAGCAGGCACATTAAATAAGAAAAAGCTTCTCATTACAGGAGCCTCCGGGTTTACCGGCCTTCATGCCTGTGCGTATTTTATCCGCCAGGGCTGCACGGTTATCGCTGCTGGACGGGATTTGACACGGCTTAAGGCCATCCCGGATGTGCTTCCGCGGGAATGCCATTTGGAGGATCGGGAGCAAACCGAACGATTGGTGAAGGAGAGTCTTCCTGATTATGTTCTGCATTTGGCCGGAAAAAATTCAGCTTCCGAGTCGTGGGAGCATCCTGATCAATATATGGAGAGCAATGCGATGGCTCCCGTCTACTTGTTTGAGGCGCTGCGCCGCCATCGTCCGGATAGCGTCATCCTCATGGTGGGCTCGCGTCTCAGCATCGATCCGGCCAAAGGGCCGGCCGCCGTGCCGCATCCATATAGTCTCAGCAAAACCTTTGGCACATGGGCCGCTGCCGCCTGGCACAGTCTGTATAACCAGCCGATTATTTTAGCGGAGCCATCCAATCTAATCGGCCCGGGAGAATCCAGAGGCTTTTGCACGCTGCTGGCTCGCTATATCGCCGACTTCGAAGCCGGAAGACCGCGTCCGGTATTTAAAATAAGCTCGCGTCACGAATCCAGGGATTTCCTGGACGTGCGGGATGCGGTGTGTGCATACGGATATCTATTAAGCCACGGTACGCCAGGCGTAACCTACCCGATCGAATCCGGAGAAAATCATACGCTCGAAGAGCTGACCCAGGCGCTCCTTGGTTTGACGCAGGAAGCGGTGCCTATCGATTGGGGCCCTGAATCGAGTCCTTTGTCGGCCGATTCACTTAATAAAGGAAGCGGTGATGGGCAAGGAGCCGCTCTTCTGAAGTCGCTAGGCTGGACGCCAAGGTATAGGCTGGCGGAATCGGTCGCCGATATTATGGAGTATGCGCGAAGCCGAGCCCGCTAAGTCCGTAAGCTGATCCATATCAAATGCCGATGGAATTCCATCGGCATTTTTTATATGGCAGCGGACCGAAAAGCGGGTGTTTCGCATACAGGAGTGCCGTTGAACCGAGGATACACTTATATTCCATGTTAAAACCTTTCAGCATACCGCTACTGCCGCAAAGCCATCCTAACGGTGTTACTACACTTATTATAGAGATGGAGGATGAACATGATTAAATCGAAAGCCCTCAACCTGACCGTCTCCGCGGCCCTGCTTCTCAGCATGACCGCAGTTGCAGGATGCGGCAATGCGAACAACGGCAAAGCGAACAACGGCAATACGACGCGCACGAATAATGTCGACGGCGGCCGTGTCGGGGTAAATTCCATTCGGAACAACCAAACTCCAACAGGCACGCAGCACGACCTTACAAATCTGAAATACAGCCGGGAGCTTTCCGCTAAAGTGTCCCGCATCAGCGGCGTAGGCTCTGCGCATGTGTTTGTAACCAACCGTAACGCTTATGTCTCGCTGGCTCTGGACAACCAGAACGGCGGAGCACAAACCAACAGCATCAACGGACGTACGACGGGAATTAGTCCCGGTACCGGCAGAACGATGACGACTAGAACCCGCAGCAATGCGATGGACGGCACGTATAACACAAGCACCGGCAGTGTCGGTCTTCTTCGCGATATGACCGACAATACCAGACGTACCGTAGATAACAATACCGGATTTGGTACAGGCCTTGGCGGCAATGCGGATACGCGCGGTTTCGGGGTTCGCGGTACGACGCGGAACAACGGCTTCGCTGACGGCGGCTTCAATACGATGAACACCCCGCGTACCAACACGATGACAGGTACGAGAGGCACTGACGGCAACATGAACGACACCCGA
>k87-1051537_pt1 | contig 14997 bp, 13 predicted proteins | sample MGYA00084031_6733416 | MGnify analysis MGYA00084031
CCGCCGCGCGGCGGCTGGGGCCCTGGGCTGAAGGCGCCTATTCCGCGGCGGTGGGCCTCGCCATGCTCACGACCGCCGTATCCAGCGCCTACGCCTTGGCCAAGCGGCTGGCGGGCGCGAGCGGGCAGTACCGGGCCTGGGCGCTGGCGGCGGTGGGCGCGGCGCTTCCCCTGGCGGGCCTGGGCTTCGGCCGGCTCGTCGGCACGCTCTATCCGGTCATCGGGTACGTGGGAATGGGCTGTCTCGGGCTTGCGGCGCTGCAGTGGGCGGGCGCCTCCAGGCGGAAAGGCCGGCGGTGAACAGGGCGGGCCAAAGGCGCGGGAGCCGTCACCGGTCGTCGCCCGCCGCCGGACCGCTTTTCCTCGTGGCCAGGTACACGAAGGCGCCGATCAGGGCGAAGCTGAGGGCGATGAGAAACGGATTGAGGGGATCCTCGTCGCCGCCGTCAAAGCCGTGCGCCAGCGCCCGGGCGCCGGCGGAGCCGAGGATCGCAGCCGCCGCCGCCCACCCGCGGAAAGGCCGGATCCCGCACCGCTTCATCCACCGCCTTGCCTGTGCTGCCACGGGCGCTCCCCCCTGCCGTCGTCACCAAGAAGTTTCGCCGCCGCCCCCCGGATCCTCTTGCAGCGCGGGGGCGAAGTGCCGCAGGCTCCGGACGAAATGGATCACCGTCCAGCGCTCCTCCTCGCTGAGCACGTTCCCCAGAGCCGGCATGGCCGTCTGCTCGATGCCGTAGGTGATCCACCAAAAGATGTCGCCGTCGGTATGGTCGTCCACGTGATCGGCGGTGAGGTCCGCCGGGGGCGGGTCGAGGGATGCGGCGAGAACGCCGTCGCCCCTCCCTTCGGGGCCGTGGCACATGGCGCAGTGCTGCGCGTAGATGGCGGCGCCCTGCCGGACGGCTTCCAGCGTGTACGGGACCGGGTTGGGCACGTAGCGCGTGGGGATGGAGTCGGTGAGGGTGGTGCTGAGCAGGTGGTAGCCGCCCAGGGCCATCATGGCCAGGCCCAAGGGGATGGCGCTCAGGGCGAAGCGGCGGCGGTGCCCGCCTGCCACCGCCCAGATTCCCAGCGCCAGCAGGACCAGGCCCAGGGCCGTCACGAACCGCCGCCCCGGGGTGCGCACCGCGCCGGAGAGTTCCAGGCGGCGCACTCGCCCGGACATCATCGACCCGGCGGCGGCATCGAAAAGGAACTGCGTCGCCGCGGGCTCCTGCCCCGGTTCCTCTACCCGCACGGTCATCCGCCATTCGCCGTCCATGGGAAGGCGCGTCTCGGCCTCGTACCGCCCCGGGGCTACCCGCTGCGGCACCAGGGGCCCGACGGCCATGCGGTGGCTAGTCATTTCCAAGAGCAGCTCCATCCGGGCGCCGTCGCCCGCAGGCTCCCCGTCGTCTCTCTGCACCAGAACGGATATGAACAGGCCGCCCGGCTCGTCGCGCGGGGCGAGCTCCACTGTGGTGGTGATCCCTTGGGCCGAGCGCACCCAGGTCCCGGCCAGGACAGTCCCCGGCGTGTCCGCCGGGGGCAGCGTGGTGAGGACGCCGGCGGCGATCAAGACGCCCGCCACCGCCGCGGCTTCCAGCTTCACGGCGGCGGCGAACCTGGCGGCGGCCCCGGCCAGGGCGGCGCGGTCCCGCCGCACCAGCCCGCGCCGAAGGGCCGGCGCGGCCACCATCAGGTTGTACCCCGCCGCCCCCACCCCGGCCAGGAAGAGCCCGATCTTCACGGCCAGCGACCGCCCGTAGGGGGTGCTGACCACGGCGTTCGCGTCGTACACGTGCAGGTAGGTAGCAAACGCGCCGGTGGCCACCACCGCGCCCACGGCGATCAAGGCGGCGGTGGAAAACCGCTCGATCAGCACGTAGAGGAACCGGAATCCCTCAAGCCCGTCCCGGCCCGCTTCCCGGGGGGCGAACGCGGCGAGGTAGAACAGGCCCCCGCTCCAGATCCCCGACGCGAGGACGTGCACCATGTCGCTGACCAGGGGGACGAGGCCGGGCTTTGCCGCCGCGTGGCTCGCCCCGCTCACGGTGTAGACCAGGACCAGGGAAGCCAGCCCGCAGAGGGGCACGAAGACCCGGCGCCGCCCGCCGCCGGCGAGGAAAAAGAAGAGGCACCAGGCCAGCACGGCGGCGATCTTGGCTGCGGTCAAGCGGCCGTACTGGGTGCCGGTGAAAAAGAGGCGGACGAGCTCGAAATCGGTGAGCGGGAAGATCTGGGAGGCGGCCCGCAGGGCGTCGCCGATGCCCGAAGCGGCAAAGAGCAGGGCGCCCAGGGCCGCGGCGGGCCGCATGCGGCGCGCGAGGCCGTACGGGTGCCCGCCGCCCGGCGATCCCTCCCGGGCGGCAGGCCCCCAGATCCACCAAAGAAAGGCTGGCGCTGCCAGCAGCAGCGCCAGGGAGATGAAATGGACTGCCTTAAGAAACGGGTACCACACAGCCGTTCTGGCCTGCGTCTTCCCCTTGAGCCGCCCCGGCTCCCGGCAGCACCGTGAACCGGAACTCCCCGCGGGTCCGGTGCGTATCCACCGACAGCACTTCCCAGGTCACGGTGTACTCCCCGGGCCCTATGGGCAGGAGCGGCACGACCACGTGATCCGAAGCGCCTTTCGAAAGCTCAGAATTTCTCCACGCCTCTTGGTCGTCGACCCGCTGGCCAGCCGCGTCCCTCACCTCGAACCGGCTGAAGGCCCTCTCCACCGGCTCGGAGAACCAGAGGCACACGGCCTGGGGGACCGTCGAAAGCTCCGCCTGATCCGCGGGGAACGTCCGGGTCAAGCGGGCGTGCCCCAAAGCCTGCATCCCAAGGACTGCCACCAGCGCGGCGGCCAGCACCATCGCCGCCAGCGTGCGCACCCTCCCCCTCCGGTGCGCGCTCCCTGCCTCGGACATCCATACCCCTCCTGTCGGAAGTTTTCGGCCGGTGCATTGATCATAGACCGCCCGACCGGGCTACTTCAATAGCCCGGTCGATCCAACCTCCCGGGGGCTGGATAGCCCTCTCGGGCTATTCCTCATTCGGGTCCGAGGCCCTGCCGGATGGCATAGGTGGCCAGCTGCACCCGGTTCTTCAAATGCAGCTTGGCCAGGATGTTCTTCAGGTGGTTCTTCACCGTGTTCTCGGAGATGAACAGCTCTTCGGCGATCTCTTTGTTGCTCAGTCCCCTGGCCACGCAGCGCAGGATCTCGCACTCCCGCGGGCTCAGCTCGTCGGGATACGCCGTCTCCTCGCTGGCCGCCACCTTGAACTCCCGCAGGATGCGCCGGGCGATCTTCTTGGAGATGGGAGCCTCGCCGCGCACCACGGCGTGGAGGTATTCCGTCCACTCTTGCGAGGAGAGGTTCTTGAGAAGATACCCTTGGGCGCCCGCCCGGATGGCTTCAAAAAGGTCCTGCGCATCGTCGGAAACCGTGACGATCACCACGAGGACGTGGGGCATCTCTTCTTTGATGATCCGCGTGGCGGCGAGCCCGTCCTGGCCGGGGAGGTTGATGTCCATCAACACCACGTCGGGGACCAGCTCCCGGGCCTTTTCCACCGCTTCGAACCCGTCGGACGCGCTGCCGACGACGGTGAAGACGGGATCCTCGCTGAGAATCGACTCGATCCCCCGCCGCGCCAGCGGATGATCGTCCACGATGAGGACGCGCACCTGATCCATTGTCTTCCCCTCCTTCATTTGGATGCTGGGGCGCCGCCGCGACGGTGTACCCGTATCCTCGCCCCCCTTCCCGGCGAGCTCTCCACGGAAAACTCGGCTCCGATCAACCTGGCCCGCTCCTGCATCATCCGGATGCCGAAGTGGCCTGCCGAAGCGGCCATCACCTCCTCCACCCGGAAACCGCGCCCGTCATCCGCCACCTCCAGCTCGCAGCCGCCCTCCGGCGTGAGGCGGAGGAGCACCCGCACCTGAGAGGCGCCGGCATGGCGGCGGACGTTAAAGAGCGCCTCCTGGACGATGCGAAAGAGGTGAAACGCCTCCTCCACGCTGCTGGCATCCTGGCAGCCGCCCGGGGCGATGTCCAGCTTCAGGTGCACGGGGATCCCCGTCTCTTCCTCGAAATCCTCGACGTACTCCGCCAGTGCGGTCTCCAGGCGCCAGTCGTCGCCGGCGGCCGTTTTCAGGTCGTAAATGGTCTGCCGCACCCGGGTGTACACCTGGCTGGTCGCGTCCTTCGCGTCCTGGATCTCCCGGCGGGCGCCTTCGAGATCCTGCTGCTCCAGGCACCGCTCCACCGTGTGGAGCTTGGTGTTGAGAAAAAAGAGCGATTGGCTCAGGCCGTCGTGCATCTCCCTGGCGATGCGGTCCCGCTCCTCCAGGAGCGCCGAGCGGCGCTGCTGCCGGGCCAGCTCCCGGCCGACGTCCTCCATGGCGTCGAAGAGGCGGTCGAGAATGAGGTACGTGACTGCCGCCACCAGGACGAAGGTGACGATATTTCCCAACGTCCCGCCCAGAACTTTTTCGAAGTAGGTGTGCCGCAGGGTTTCAAAGATCCCGGCGATCGTCCCCGGGACGATCGCCCCGAGCCAGCGCATCCTTGAGTATTCCATGGCCGAGCCCCTGCCTTAGGTGGTACCCCGTCGTGTGCACCGCCGCCGGCAGTGCCGGGACCGGGCCGGCGCCAAAGGGGGTAGAGACGGGGCGCGGCCTCTCCTCCCGAGGCCGCGCCACGCTCCTTCCACACCTCCGTACGCCGCTGCCGTCCGCTGGTCCGCCGGACTACTTCTTCACCATGATCCGGGCGTCGAGCACCTGGGCGCCCTGGCCTTCGTCGTACACCCGGACCGGGTTGAAGTCCATCTCGCTGATGGCGGGGACCGCCTCCACCAGGCGGCTCACCCTGAGCAGCATCTCGGCCAGGGCCTCCTGGTCCCGCTTGGGAGTGTTGCGGTACCCGTCGAGGAGCTTGTAACCCCGGATTCCCTTGATCATGTTCCAGACGTCCAGATCGGTGAGGGGCGTGATGCGGAAGACCACGTCGCCCAGGAGCTCCACCGTGACGCCGCCCAGGCCGAAGGCGACCAGCGGGCCGAAGCTGGGATCCTCCGTCATGCCGATCATCACTTCGGTGCCGCCGCCTGCCATCGGCTGCACGGTGACGCCCAGCATCTCGCCGGCGCGGCCGGCAGCCTCCAGCGTCTCCCTCATGGCCCGGAACGCCCGGCGCACCGCATCGGCGTCTTTCAGGTTGAGATGGACGCCTTTCCACTCCGACTTGTGCACCAGGGTGGCGGAGGCCAGCTTCACCACCACGGGGTAGCCCAATTCTTCCGCCGCCTTCACCGCCTCGTCTTCCGTCAGGCAGAGGCGGGTCGGGACCGTGGGGATGCCCGCCGCCTTGAGCACGCGGTCCACCTCGTCCGGCAGGAGCCAGCCGTCGCCCCGCCGGCTGAGGGCCTCCTCACACACGGCCTTGGCGGCCTCGAGATCCATGTCGTCGAAGACGGTGATCTTCCCGGCCGGCTGCGAGCGCCACTCGGAGTACTGCACCGCCTTGGCCAACGCCCGGGCCACCGACTCGGGGAACCGGTAGGAGGGGATGGCCTCCTCCTCGTCCACCAGCAGGGAGCTCACGCCCACTTCGCTCATGAACGAGGCCACCAGCGGCTTCTCCCGGCCGGTCTGCGCTTCTTTCCGCCCTTGCTTGATGGCCTTGGCCACCGACTCGGCGTCCGCGGAGCCGGTGTCGATGAAGAGCACCACCACCGAGTCCACGTTGGGATCGTCGAGCAGGCACGCCAGGGCCCTGCGGTAGTCGTCCGCGCTGGCGGAGGCGATCATGTCCACGGGGTTGGAGACGGCGGCCGCCGGCGGCAGGAACTCCCGCAGCTTGGCCTGGGTCTCAGGCGCGAGGACGGGCAGCTCGAGGCCCTCCGCCTCCAGGGCGTCGGCGCAGAGGATGCCCGGCCCGCCGCCGTTGGTGAGGATCGCCACCCGCTTCCCCTTGGGCAGGGGCTGGTGCACGAGGAGGGAAGCGATGTCGAACATCTCCTCAAGGGTGTCGGCCCGGATCACGCCGGCCTGGCGGAAGAGGGCGTCGACGCCCACGTCGCTCGCGGCCAGCGCTGCCGTGTGCGAGCCGGCCGCCCGCTTGCCGGCGCTGGTCCGCCCGCTCTTGACGGCCAGGATGGGCTTCTTGCGCCCGACCCGCCGGGCGAGCCGCGCGAACCGCCGCGGGTTGCCGAACGACTCAAGGTACAGCAGGATCACGTCCGTCTGGGGGTCGTCCTCCCAGAACTGGAGCAAGTCGTTGCCGGACACGTCGGCCTTGTTCCCCACGCTGACGAAGGACGAAAGGCCGAGGCCCAGATTCTTCGCGTATTCGATGATGGCCAGGCCCAGCGCGCCGCTCTGGGAGAGCATGGCCACCCGGCCGGGAAGCGGCGCCACGGGACCGAAGGTCGCGTTGAGCCGCACGTTGGGGTCCATGTTGAGGATGCCCAAGCAGTTGGGCCCCACCATCCGCATGCCGGCGCCCCGGACCTTGCGGACCAGCTCCTCTTGGAGCTTCTTCCCTTCAGGCCCGGTCTCGGCGAAGCCGGCGGTCAGCACCACCAGGGCGCGCACGCCTTTTTCGGCGCAGTCGTCCACCACCGAAAGCACCGCAGGCTGCGGCACCGCGATGATCGCGAGGTCCACCGGCCCCGGGATGTCTTTCACCGACGGGTACGCCGGGATCGACGAAACCACGTGCGCCTTGGGGTTCACCGGGTAGACCGGCCCGTTGAAGCCGGTGGTGATCAGGTTCTGCAGCACCCGGTAGCCGATGCTTCCCGGCGTCCGGGAAGCGCCGATGACGGCCACGGAGCGCGGCCGGAAGAACGGCTCGAGGGACGCCTGGGTCGCGACGCGGTCCCGCTCCTCGGCCAGGCTCACGCTGCGCTCGGTGGGCTCGATGTCCAGCGCGATCTGGATGAGCCCTTCCTCAAGCTCCCGGTCGATGTCGTAGCCGCTGTCTTGGAACACCTTCAGCATCTGCTGGTTCTCGGGGTGGACGTAGGCGATCAGCCGCTGGATACCCCGGTCGTCCGCCGCCAGGGCGAGGCGCTCCAGCAGGATCGTGCCGATCCCTTTCCCCTGGAACGCATCCTCGACGAAAAACGCCACCTCGGCTTCGCCGGGCTTGGAAGGCCAGTAGCTGCCGACGCCGATGATCCGGTCCTCGTCTCTTCCCGTGGTCACCACCAGGGTGAGGCCGCGGGAGCCTTGGGTGCCCGGGAACGAGACCTCGCTCGCGCCGTCGGGCAGCTCCCCGTCACCCATGAGGAGCCTGGCCGCCCCGTCTTTCCCGGCGGCGACCCCTCCCATGAAACGGAAGTAGCGCGACGCGACCGACGAGCGCTCCAGCATCGCTTGGAGCGCGGGCAAGTCCGCGTCGGTGGCGACGCGGAGGTATGCAGGCCGGCCGTCTTTGAGCAGGATCGGCCCTTTGAACGGGTCGCTCTGCGTCACAGGTGGCAGAAACGCCTGCGTGCGTTCAGACATTCACTCTTCCTCCTCGCTGATATGGGAACCCGCCGGGGCGTTCGGGCGGCGGATCCTCCTTCGCTGGTTGGCAACACTTGCTTCCCCATTCAGCATCTCTCAAACGGGCTATCGGGAGTAGTGACGTTCGCGCTGGCCTGGCTAGGACATATGTCCTGGATGGGCTATCACCGCTCGAAGGAGGTGTCAAACCTCCAGCGTATAATCTGCTTCTGCCATGATCCGAGCGCTGGCTGTCTTCGCTCCCACCCTCCTTTTCATTTTCGTGCGTCCCGGGCGAATCAAGGAAGTCTGGTTCGCCGCGGCCGGGGCCCTGCTGGCGTGGCTCTTGGGCCTGGTGAGCCCGGACGACGCGATCTCGCTCCTCCGGGAGACGGGGGACGTGCTGCTCTTCCTGGCAGGCATGCTGGTGGTCGCCTACGTCACCGACCGCGCCGGCGTCTTCGAGCGGCTGGCCCTGTGGACCGCCCGGGCGGCCCGGGGCCGCGGCCGGCTGCTCTTTGCCGGGGTGTACCTGATCGGGGTCTTGGTCACCGTGTGGCTCTCCCTGGACACCACCGCGGTGATCCTCGCGCCCATCGTCTTCAGCTTGGCCCGGGCGCTGGACATCCCGCCGCTTCCCTTTGTCTTCGCCACCACCTACGTGGCCAATACCGCGTCGCTATTCCTGCCGGTGAGCAACCTGACCAACCTGATCGTCCTCGGCAGGCTCTCGATCCCGTTTTGGGAGTACGCCCGGGTGATGTTCCTGCCGGGGCTCCTGGCGGTGGTGGTCAACCTCCTGCTGCTCTTTTGGCTCTTTCGCGCCTTGATTCCCAAGGCGTACGACGTGAGGCGAGCGGAACGCTTTGAGTACGGCGTGGTGGCGGCCGGTGGAGAAGGCGTGGGGCACGGCGTGTACGGCGGCGCCGCTGCGGATGTGTCCCTGCCTGCGGAGGAGCCGGCCACAAAGAGCAGGGAGTGCGTCGCCGTGACGGTGGCCGGGCTGCTCGCGGTACTGGCAGGCCTGGCCGGCGCTCCGTTTTGGGGAATCGGCCTTTGGGTGCCGGCGTGCGCGGGAGCCGCGGCCCTCGCCGCGTACCACATGATCCGGGCGGGCCTCAAGCCCCGCGCCCTGGCGAAAGACGTCTCCTGGGACCTGCTTCCCTTTGTGTTCTCCCTCTTCCTGCTCCTCAGAGGCGTCGCCCGCGCGGGCTTGTCCCAGTGGGCGGCGGGGCTCGTCGCCGCCTGGGCCTCAGGCCAGAGCTACGGGGAGCTCCTGGCCGTCGCCGCGGCCACCGCCCTGGGCTCCAACCTCATCAACAACCTGCCGATGGTGCTGGTCGCGGTGGAAAGCCTCGCGGCGCCCATCGAGGCGGGAGCGCTGCACCGGGCCAGCCTCTACGCCGCCTTGATCGGCACCAACCTAGGCCCTAACCTCACCGTCATCGGCTCGCTGGCGACGATGCTCTCCCTTTCGCTCATCAGCAAGAAGGGGCTGGAGGTGCCGGGCCTCACCTACCTCAAGATCGGCTTGATCACGGTCCCCGCGCTCCTGGCCGCCGCCGTCTTGGGCCTGTGGCTCAGCCTCTGATCGCAGCCAGGAACGACGGGACGCCCGCCAGCGGTCCCCGGCCGTCGGGAACCGCCGGCTTTCCGGGCGCGCCCGAGGGCGCGCGCGCCGCGAAGTCCTGTTCCAGCCGTCCCGCCGGTGTGCCGTCCTCCACCAGATAGGTGCGGAGCCCCGCCGCCTGGGCAGCCCGGATGTCCAGCTCGGGATCGTTTCCCACCATCACCGCATCGGCGGGCGCGATCCCCAGCTTGTCACAGATTTCCAGGTAGTAGGCGGGATTGGGCTTGCTGGCATGCATGATCTCGTAAGAGGTGATCAGGTCGAAGAGGCCGGGATCCACCTTGGCCCAGCGGAGGCGCTCCAGGATGGCCTGCCGGGGAAAGATCGCGTTGGTGGCGACCACCAGCAGGGCGCCGGACCTTTTCACCTCCTCCACCACGCGGGCGGCCTCCTCCACCGGCCTCGAGAGGTGGGATAGGCCCGGAAACACCTCCCGGTAGAAGCGGTCCGTGGCCTCCGCCACATGGCTCCGGGAGACGCCCGCCTTCTCCTCGAACGTGCGCCAAAAGGCTTCTTCGTTGGTGGTCCGGCCGTCGTTGCCGATCATCGCCCTGGTGCCGGCCATCACGGCCCCCTGAAAACGTCCGGGATCCAGCGAGCCCGCGACTTCTCGGGTCAGGGCGTCCATGTAGTGCGGCATGAACCCGTCGACGTCCAGGTCGAGGAGGGTGCCGTCCAGGTCAAACAACACGGCGCGTCGCGTCACAGGCAGTTCACCTTTCACGATCCATGCTGCCTCACACTTCCCCTCGCCGGGCCTGCATCCCTTCGCCGCCCGGCTCCGGCCCCGAACGGGCTAAGAAAAAGGTCCTTCATCCTTATCTTAGGCAAGTCTTGCGCCGGTTGCCAGGAGAAAGCAAAAACGTTTCGAATCACTGGGCGGGAAGGCCCATAAGAGGGAGGATGCGCGTTGAAGCGATACAAGGTCGCGATCATCGGAACCGGCGGCATCGCCAAGATCCACGCGGACGCACTCAAGACCCTGTCGGACCGGGCCGAACTGGTGGCCTGCGTCGATATCGACAAGGAGCGGGTCGAGCAGTTCGCGTCCGCCTACGGGATTTCCCAGAGCTTCACCGACGCCGCGGAGATGCTGGAAACCGTCAAACCCGATCTGGTGCACATCTGCACCCCGCCCAACCTCCACGCCGAGCTTTCGATCATGGCGGTGAAAGCCGGCGCCTGGGCGCTCACGGAAAAACCCTTGTGCGCGTCCCTGGCCGAACTCGACGCGATTCAAAAGGCGGAAGAAGAGACCGGCAACTACGTGAGCAGCGTCTTCCAGCACCGGTTCGGCCCCGGCGCGGCCCATCTCTACCGGCTCATCCAGGAGCAGGCCATGGGCCGGCCGCTGGTAGGCCTGTGCAACACGACGTGGTACCGCAACGAGGCCTACTACGCCGTTCCCTGGCGCGGCAAGTGGAGCACCGAACTGGGCGGGCCCACCATGGGCCACGGCATCCATCAGATCGACTTGTTCCTCTGGCTCATGGGCGACTGGGAGGAGGTGCGGGCCATGGCGGCCACCATCGCCCGGAACATCGAAGTGGAGGACGTCTCCATGGCCCTGGTCCGCTTCGCGAACGGCGCGATGGGCAGCATCGTCAACAGCGTCCTGAGCCCCAGGGAGGAATCGTACCTCCGCTTCGACTTTGAAAAGGCCACGGTGGAGCTGTCCCACCTCTACGGCTATGGCCCGGACAACTGGAAATACACCGCCGGCGAGCTCGCGGATCCCGAGGAGTTTCGCCGCTGGTCCGCGGTGCCCTCGCAGAAGTACGGCGGCCACACGGCCCAGATCGCCGCGCTCTTGGACAGCATGGACAAGGGCGAGCGGCCCCTGGTGAGCGGGCACGAGGCCCGGCGGACCCTGGAGTTCCTCACCGCACTCTACAAGGCGGCGTTTACCGGCCGGCCGGTCCGGCGCGGCGAGATCCAGCCCGGCGATCCCTTCTACGAGGTGATCCACGGAGGATACGGCAAGCCCGGGCAGAAAGTGGGAGCCCTCTCGTAGCCGCAGCACCACGTACCACGTGAGGAGGATGCGCGATGGCGCAAGCGTTCAAGGTCGTCCATACGCTGGGAGACTCCGTCCGGGTCGAACGGCGCGGCATCACCCTGCTCGACTACCACTACAACCCCGACGTGGCGCAGGAGGAATCGCCCAAGCCGTACATCGACCCGCTGGCCACGCCCCGGGGCGACGTCGTCACCCTGGACCGGCCCCACGACCACGTGTGGCACCGGGGCCTCTACTTCGGCTGGGCGCACGTCAACGACCAGAACTTCTGGGGCGGGGCGTCCTATCTGAGGGACGTGGGCTACCGCCAGCTGGACAACAACGGCTCCCAGGTGCACGAGGCGTGGGAACGCCTGGAGCAGGATGACGGCGGCGTCTGGATGGTGGAAAAGCTCGCCTGGATCACCTACGGAGGCGAGCGCTGGATCGAGGAGCGGCGGACGCTCCGGGTCCACCCGGTGGTCGACGAAGACGAGCTGCTCCTTACCATCGAGACCGAGATGACCCCCAGCGAAGGGAAAGGTCCCTTCGTCTTCGGCTCGCCCACTACCAACGGCCGGCCCATGGCAGGCTACAGCGGCCTCACCATCCGCATGCCCCGCTCGATGAACCACGGCGAGATCGCCATCGACACCGGCAAGCGCGGGCCCGAAGTCATGGGCGAGCGGGCCTCCTGGCTCCACTACGTGGGGAAACTGGACACCACGGCCCAGAGCGTCTGCGTCGCCTTCTTCGATCACCCCTCCAACCCGCGGTATCCGACGCACTTTTTCGTCCGCAACGACCCGTACGGGGTGATCAACCCGGCGTTCTGCTGGGATGAGGAGTACACGCTGGAGCCCGGCCACACCCTCAAGCTCCGCTACGGCGTGTGGGTGAGGAGGGGCGAGGAGAACCTCGACCGGGTCCGGGCGGTCTATCAAGAGTGGGTGAACGGGTAAATGGCGGGCCGGATCGTCAAGGTCGAAGTCGGCCGGTTCGACTACCTTTTCAGGGGAAGCTTCAAGTTCTTCCCACCGGGGCCCGACGGCAAGTCCCGCCGGGCTTCCGTCCTGGTGCGCCTGACGGACGAAGACGGTGTCCAGGGCATCGGCCAGGCCGTCCCCATCCCCACGTGGACCTACGAGACGCCGGAGACCGTCATCTCGACGCTCCGGGATTACCTGGGTCCCGCGCTGATCGGGATGGATCCCGCTGACCTAAGAGCGATTCACCAGCGGATGAACCAGGTGATCCGGCCGGCGTTTTCGGTGGGCCAGCCGCTGGCCAAAGCCGCCGTGGATCTCGCCTGCATCGACCTGGCCGGCAAGCAGCAGGGCCGGTCTGCCAGTGAACTGCTGGCGGAGATGGCGCCCGCCTCCTCCGGGACTCAGGACCCGGCGCTCAGCCGGATCACCTTCAGCTGGACCATCAACTCGCCCGACATGGCCGTGGTCGAGCAGCAGCTAGAAGAAGGCAGAAGGCTCGGCTTTCGCCACTTCAACATCAAAGTGGGGGCGCCGCAGACGCCCGAGTACGACCTGGAACTGGCCCGCCGGGTGCGGCAGTTCGCCCCCGACGGCTTCCTCTGGGCCGACGCCAACACCGGCTACACGGTGGAGCAGGCCCTCGCGATCGCGCCGAAGCTGGCCGACGCCGGCGTCGACGTACTGGAATCGCCCTTGCCGCCCAACCAGATCCGGGGCTACCAGGCGCTGAAGAAGCAGGGCGCCCTCCCCATCCTGATGGATGAGGGGATTCTCTCGCCGGTGGAGGCGGAGGAGTTCGCCGAGCTGGGCATGATGGACGGCATCGCCATGAAACCGGCCCGCAACGCCGGGCTGTACCCGTCCGTCCAGATCATCTCGATGCTTCAGGAACGGGGGCTCATGGTGCTGGGTTCGGGGCTCACCGATCCCGACCTGTCGCTGGCCGCCTCGCTCCACCTCTACGGTTGGGCCGGGATCCAGTGGCCGTGCGCGCTCAACGGCCCGCAGTTCCTGGCGGAGAGCCTGGCCCGCCAGCCGCTCATGCCGCAGGACGGGGTCCTCGACGTGCCCACGGGTCCCGGCCTTGGGCTAGAACTCGAGCTGGAGCGGTTGGAAAACATCTTCTACGCCGGCTGAATCAGGTCCGTCTCCACTGCTCAGAAAAAAATAAGGCCCTGCCCGGCGGTGGGACACCGCCCGGGCAGGGCTTTTTCTCCGCTGCGAAGCTGGATCAGCCGGGGAGGATCGCCCGCAGGGCGTCCTGAATGGGCGTGAGGGGCCGGCCCAGGACTTTTTCGAAGTCCTGGCTCTCCACGTCCAGCGCGCCTTGCCGGATCGCCTGCTGCACGCCGGTGAACATCGCGGCCAGCGGCTCCGGCACTCCGGCGTCTTTCAGCGCCCGGGCGTACGTCTCGTCGTCCACGTGCTCCACCCGGATCTCCCGGCCCAGCACGGCTGCGACCTCCGCCGCCAGCTGGTCGTAGCTCAGCGGCTTCCCCGAGAGCTCGTACACCGTGTTCTCGTGCCCTTCGCCCATGAGGACCGCCGCCGCGGCGTCGGCGTAATCCTTCCTCGGCGCCCAGCCTACCCTGCCCGCACCGGCGGAGGTGATCCACGGGGCGCCTCCCATCACCGCCTGGATGGTGCCCAGCTCATTCTCCAGGTACCAGTTGTTCCGGAGGAACGAGTAGGCGATGCCGCTCTCGCGGATGGCCTCCTCTGTCGCCCGGTGCACCTCGGCGAGGGAGAGAGGCGAGCTGTCGGCCTTGGCCAGGCTGGTATAGGCGATGAACCGGACGCCTGCCGCTTTGGCCGCGGCGACGGCGGCCCGATGCTGGCGGATGCGGGTCTCGTTGTCGCCCGTAGTGGAGATCAAGAGCATCCGCTCGGCGCCGGCGAACGCCTCCGCCAGCGTCTCGGGATGGTCGAAATCCCCCCGCCGGACGTCGACGCCCCGCCGGCGCAGGGCTTCCGCCTTGCCGGGATCCCGGACGCTGACCGCAAGGCGCTCGGGAGCAATTGATTGCAGCAGGCGCTCCACCACCAGCGAGCCCAGCTGGCCGGTGGCGCCCGTGACGAGGAATTTCATCATCCGTCTACCTCCGCAGTACGGCGAGTGCTTCTGGACCTAGTTTAGCACACGGATGCGACGGTTTGCCGCGGCCAAAGCTCCCGCTCAGTGCGGCACGACGAACCAGCGCCCGTACGCGACAAACGCCGCGAGTACCAGGAGCACCACGTTGGTGATGATGGCCTGGTTCTCCTTGCGCTTCACGTGAAAGCCCGCAGCGAGGAGCATGATGATGGCAAGCCCCAGCGCGGCCAGCGGGACCAGCGCCTGCCAGAAGCCGAAAAGGCCCGGCAGCAGAAGTGCGAGACCGCCCAGGAGCTCGGCGACGCCGATGAAGATGACCAGCCCCTTGGAGACGTCCTTGACCCAAGCCATCTTCTCTTTTGCCTTCTCGTACTGGAACGCCTTGGTAATCCCTGCGTACAGAAACATCGCCGCCAACACCACTTGCACGATCCACAACACGACGTTCATCGGTTTCCTCAGCGCTCCTTTCTCGTACGATCTACGTACGGGCTGCAGCCGGCGCCGCAAACTGCAACCCGTCGGAGCACATTATAAGGAAAAAACGGCCATTTCGCAAGCGGGACGGCTTTTAGCAGGGATTTTGTGCCGTATCTTAAGATGGCGACACGCTGAACTGCCGGCCTGGAAGGTCCAGCTTTCGAGCGAGGTCGGCGATGGTGATGCGGCTCAAGAGGTCGACGGCCTGCTCCTCGGCCTGGCCGAGGATTTCGCTGAGGACCCGGTCGAGGCGCTTTCCGCGGCCAGTGCCTTCGTCGCCGCCCACGGCCCCCTTTTCACCGGGAGCGGCCGCGCCCCGCAGCACCGTGTACAC
>k87-2015744_pt1 | contig 14987 bp, 17 predicted proteins | sample MGYA00084031_6733416 | MGnify analysis MGYA00084031
CGTGGAGCTGACGAATACTAATCGGTCGAGGACTTATCCACACAAATCCTTTAGCACAATATGCATATCCAGTTTTGAAGGCGCGAAACCTTTTAAAGTTTGTGACGTCTTTCGATCAAGAGTGAAGATAGTAGCTGGAGACCTTTTTTCATGGAGCTGTGGTGAAGTTGGAGTTCACGCCGGTCTGTCACACCGGAGGTCGCGGGTTCGAGTCCCGTCAGCTCCGCCATTTCAAAGAAGCAGCGGGTCTCTCACCCGTAAACGGGTTCACCCTTGCAGCGTGTACAGGAAGCATTGCTCGGGTACTTCAGATCTGGCTCACAGGAAGCCTTTCGAGGTCGAGTCGCCAGTGGAAGCGAGTCCCGTCAGCTCCGCCATTTCAAGAAACGGATTCATCCGCCATGTAATATTTTCATGTTCTCTGTGATGTTGATACGGCTCGGTAGCTCAGTCGGTAGAGCAGAGGACTGAAAATCCTCGTGTCGGCGGTTCGATTCCGTCCCGAGCCACCATTTTTGCGAGCCATTAGCTCAGTTGGTAGAGCATCTGACTTTTAATCAGAGGGTCGAAGGTTCGAGTCCTTCATGGCTCACCAGTATATATGCGGACGTAGCTCAATTGGTAGAGCGTCGCCTTGCCAAGGCGAAGGTCGCGGGTTCGAGCCCCGTCGTCCGCTCCATTCATGAATATAGAAGTTCGATAAATGACACCACTCGCTGTACAGCCAGTGGTGTTTCCTGCTTTTATCCCGAAATGAAACCGCTTATTTGAAAAAATGAGAGCGGATCTGCTCTAGCAAAACGAAGCAGATCCGGTGAAAGAAAACTTTAAAAGGGTGCATCAGCTTGTGGCGTAAGGGCGCTTCTGGTACGATACATGGAGGTACTGCCCTGTGATGCTGGAGGTTCTATGAAACAAAACAAGAGAATCGAGAAGTCGACAGTCGTTCATTTTCATCAAGACGCCCGCTTTTTTGTCGAGCGCGGCTTGCGTTTTTTAAATCGCTATGACTACGATAAAGCTATTCGCAGCTTCCGCCGTGCCATCGAGCTGGAGCCGAAAAATGCCGAATACCAATGCCATTTGGCGAGTGTTCTGGCCGAAGTCGGCAATTTTGAAGCGTCCAACGACATCTTGTATGATGTGCTGGAAAAGTGCGAACCGAAAATAGTAGAAGTCTATTTTTATATGGCGAACAATTACGCCAACCTGGAAGATTACGAGATGGCAGAAGAGATGGCGATCCGCTACTTGCAACAACAAAGCGATGGGGCTTACCGAGAGGATGCCGAAGAGCTGCTGGACTATATCTACTTTGAGCTGGACATGCCTCCTCGCCATTTTCTCACAGGTGAACGCGAGGACGTGTACAGCAAGCATGAACGGGCACGGCGCAGTTTAGAAGAAGGCCGTTTTTTAGAAGCATTGGACATTTTAAAAGAAATCGTCGAAGCGGACCCTTCCTTTATGCCGGCTTGGAACAACCTGTCGCTGGCCTACTACTATGTAGGGGATTTTCAACAGGCAATGGCAACGATTGAGGAGACGCTGGAGAGAGAGCATGGAAATTTGCATGCTCTCTGCAACCTGGCAGTGCTGTTGTCACACCACAATCGGGCCAAGGAGCTGGTGGCACTCATCAACATGCTGAAAAAAGTCGTCCCCTACCATCCGGAGCATGCGTATAAGCTGGCGACGACAATGGGCGTCCTTGGCCAACACGAGGAGGCCTATCGCCTCTACGCCAAGATGCTTAAATCGGGTCGAACTCATGAAGCATGCACGTACCACTACGCAGCGATATCCGCCTATATGAGTGGTCATAAGGAACAAGCCATCCGCTGGTGGCAAAAGGTAAAGCAGCTGGACCCGGAATCGGGGGTAGCCGAGCACTACATGGAGATGGTAAAAGAGGCGAAGGACGGGCAAACTAAGCAGGTCATCCCTTACCATTACTATCAGCCGCAGCAGGAAGTGTCCTGGGAGAAGGCACCGGCATCCGGTGTTGAAGAGCTGAAAAACGATCCGATGATTCGCGCTTCCTTGTTGTGGGCCCTGCAGCACGGGCGCGATGAAGTTAAGTTTGCGGTTCTGCAAACCCTTGCTTTGATCGGCGATGACGAAGCGGAAGCAGCGGTTCGCCAGTGTTACCACCAAACGGACGATCCGCAGCTGCAAAAGCTCGCCCTGCTTGCACTGGCAGACATGGGAGCAGAGATGCCGGAAGCAAGGCCCAAGCGAAAAGCAAAGACGAAAGCGGCAACTGAGCATAAATTAGAGTTTCCGGGGAGCGAAACGGACAGTCAAAAAACGGAAGGCGTAGAAGACTGCATCAACCGGTTTTTTTCCGGTAGCGGACAGGAGGACATGAAGAACTGGTGTCTATCTGTTTGGAAACGGTTCTCGCAGCTAGAGAAGCCGCCTGTACAAGTGCGCAAGATTGTAGCGTGGGTGGCTGCACTCGAATATCTATACGGTGCGGTAAAAAACCAGAAACATGCGCAATCACAGGCAAAGGTAGCAGAAAAATACGAGCTTTCCCCCTCAACTGTGGCAAAGTGCGTAAAAGCACTGCAAACCCTTGATTTGAAATAGATTCTCATTTTATAATAAGTATAAATAAGAAGTGATTGCAGATTGAGGAGGCAGTGGATATGAGCGACCAAAAAATATACGATGTGATCATCGCCGGTGCAGGCCCCGCGGGGATGACTGCCGCTGTATATACCTCCCGCGCAAACATGAGCACGCTCATGCTGGAACGCGGAATTCCAGGCGGCCAAATGGCCAATACGGAGGAGATTGAAAACTATCCGGGCTTCGGCTCCATTTTGGGACCGGACTTGTCCACAAAAATGTTCGAGCATGCTCAAAAGTTCGGCGCTGAGTATGCATATGGCGAAATCAAGGAAGTAAAAGACGAGGAGCCGTATAAACGAGTCATTACTTCCGACAAGGAGTACCTGGCCAAATCGGTGATCATTGCCACCGGTGCGGAGCATCGCCTGCTGGGCGTTCCGGGAGAAAAAGAACTCTCCGGCCGCGGCGTTTCCTATTGCGCAGTATGTGACGGAGCATTTTTCCGCGGCAAAGAGCTGGTCGTAGTCGGCGGCGGAGACTCTGCTGTCGAGGAAGCCGTATTCTTGACCCGCTTTGCATCCAAGGTGACGATCATTCACCGTCGCGATCAGTTCCGCGCCCAAAAAATCCTGCAAAAACGGGCATTTGACAATGAAAAGATCGAGGTCATCTGGGATACGGTGGTCAAGGAAATTCGCGGCGACGGAAAAGTCCAAAGCGTACTCCTGGAGAACCTGAAAACCGGCGAAGAGCGCGAGTTCCCGACAGATGGCGCATTCATCTACGTAGGGATGGACCCGCTGACGGAGAGCGTTCGCAATCTGGGAATTACCAATGAAGCCGGGTATGTGCTGACAGATGAACGCATGCACACCAAAGTGAAAGGTGTCTTTGCCGCCGGGGATGTGCGCGAGAAGATGCTGCGTCAAGTAGTGACAGCTACTGGTGACGGCTCGATCGCCGCCCAATCGGCCCAGCACTACGTCGAAGAGCTGAACGAACGTCTGGCTGAGCAAAATGTCACAATCTCTTAACCTGCTTGTAACATGAGTGAAATAATTGGGCGGTAAGATGAAGACAATGAATTGACCCCCTTATCTATACGAACCATTTTGCGTGGCTGCCATAGCCACGCCATTTTTTTTCTGAAAGGCATGCACGAACGGCCGGATATCAGCTTCCTGTCTCCACGGGAGCGTTACGAGTCCTAAAGGGTGCGAAAATGCCAACCGTTATGGTATGCTAAAGTCAGAATCGTAGGAGGCGAGTGGAGTGACAGAAGTGGAAAATGAGAGAGCCGTTAATCTGTTGATCATTACAGGGATGTCTGGCGCGGGGAAAACCGTTGCCGTACAGAGCTTGGAAGATCTGGGGTTCTTTTGTGTCGATAACCTGCCGCCGGTTTTGATCCCCAAGTTTGCGGAGCTGATCAAGCAGTCGGGAGGCAATATTGAGCGTGTCGCCTTGGTAGTTGACCTGCGCGGCCGCGAATTTTTTGTAAACTTGTCGGGAGCCATCGACAGTCTAAATCAAATGGAGGGAATCTCTTTCCATATTCTCTATCTGGATGCAAATGATCAAACATTGGTTTCCAGGTACAAAGAGACGCGTCGACGCCATCCGCTTTCACCCAACGGTTCACCATTGGAAGGAATCCATGCCGAGCGTCGGCTGCTTCAGGAAATGAAGGGGCGAGCCCATCAGATTATTGATACCAGCCAAATGAAGCCGGCACAGTTGCGAGAAAAAATAATTAGCCAGTATACACAGCAAGGTTCTTCCTTGACGATTAACGTCCTGTCTTTCGGATTCAAATACGGCACTCCGATTGATGCCGATCTTATGTTTGACGTACGTTTCCTGCCCAATCCGCATTACGTGGAAGAATTGCGGCCCAAAACCGGGTGTGACCCGGAGGTGGCCGAGTACGTCATGAATCATAAGGAAACGAAAGAGTTTGTCGATAAACTGATTGACTTTTTGGCCTATACGATGCCCCATTACCAACGGGAAGGGAAAAGCCAGCTGGTGATCGGGATCGGCTGCACGGGAGGCAAGCATCGTTCGGTGGCGATCGCGGAGCATTTGGGCGAGGTTTTTGGAAAGGACTACGCGATTCGGGTCAGTCATCGTGACATGGAAAAAAGCAAGTAAGCATAGGATGGCAGGAAAGAAAGAAACGCCATCCGTACTTGAACAGGGCCTTTGTATGTGTATCAGCATATAATGAGGTGACATATGCCGACGAGGAGAATGGGATCGCAGCAGGGCAACCGGCTGCGGGTTGTCGTGATCGGCGGAGGAACGGGACTGTCCGTGTTATTAAGGGGGTTAAAGCACGCACCGGTTCACATTACCGCGATCGTAACCGTCGCTGACGACGGCGGAAGCTCCGGGAGGCTGCGGGAGGAGTTGGATATGCCCCCTCCCGGAGATATCCGTAACGTTTTGACGGCCCTGGCCGATACCGAACCGCTGATGGAAAAGGTCATGCAGTATCGTTTTTCCACAGGTACCGGATTAGCCGGGCATAATTTGGGAAATCTACTTCTGGCAGCGATGAACGAAATTACCGGAGATTTTGTCACAGCGGTTAAGAAGCTGAGCGATGTATTGGCTGTCCGGGGAGAGGTGCTTCCGGCATCGACACAGTCGCTTCGGCTCATGGCGGAAATGGAAGACGGTTCAATCATTGCGGGAGAATCGCAAATTCCATTGACCGGCAAGCAGATCAAGCGGGTCTTTCTGGACCCCGAGGATGCTGTGCCATTGAGTGAAGCGCTGCTGGCCATCGAAGAGGCAGATGCGATCTTGATCGGCCCTGGAAGCCTGTATACGAGCATTTTGCCGAATCTATTGGTGAGAGGCTTGTTCGCCGCTGTAAAGAATTCGACAGCTCCGAAAATGTATATTTGCAATGTCATGACTCAGCCGGGCGAAACAGACGGGTTTTCCGCATCCAAACATGTCGAAGTGCTGTACGATCATGTAGGCGGACCGTTTTTGGATACAGTGATAGTGAACTCTGCTGCCATTCCCGATAAAACCTTGGAAAAATATGCGGAGAAGGGAGCAGCCCCTGTTGCTTGTGATGTAAAGCGCTTACGCCAGTTGGGACTGCATATCGTAGCCAAACCGCTGGTGGCGTTTGAAGAGGGGTATCTGCGTCATGATGCGACCGCCGTCAGCAAGCAGGTCGTCTCGCTGATCAAGCGGAGGCGCCGGACGCAGAAGATTGAGAAGGAGTGAAGGACGATGTCATCATTCGCCGCACAGACGAAAAAGGAACTGACGATGCTGGAGGGACCTGATTGTTGCAGCCGAGCAGAGCTGGCGGCGCTGATTCGGATGAACGGCAGCCTGCAATTCGGTGCAGGGCGTCTGGTACTGGATGTGACCACGGAAAATGCGGCGATTGCCAGACGGATATACACGTTGACGAAAAAAATCTTCAATATTCATGCCGAACTGCTTGTGCGCAAGAAAATGCGGCTGAAAAAGAACAACGTATACATCGTAAGAATCCCCAACAGAGCCAATGATATACTGCAAGAGCTGAGAATTATGGACGAGAGCCTTTCCTTCGTGCGCGGGATATCGCAGGACATTGTGAAGAAGTCTTGCTGCCGCGCTGCGTATTTGCGAGGGGCGTTTTTGGCGGGCGGGTCGGTAAACCACCCGGAGGCATCCAGCTACCATCTGGAGATCTTTACTTCGTACCAGGATTTTTGCGAGGCTTTGACCAAAATGGCCAATCGCTACAAGCTGAACGCGAAGTGCATTGAACGAAAAAAAGGCTACGTCCTCTACATCAAAGAAGGGGAGAAGATCACGGAGTTTCTCAGCCTGATCGGTGCGCATCAGGCACTGTTCTACTTCGAGGACGTGCGGATCGTCAAAGATATGCGCAACTCTGTAAACCGTCTGCACAATTGTGAAATCGCCAACATCAACAAGACGGTAAATGCAGCGGCCAGGCAGATGGAGAACATCCAGCTGATCCAGGAGGAAATGGGGCTGGAAAATCTGCCGAAGCGTTTGCGCGAGGTGGCAGAGCTTCGGTTGATTCATCCGGACATCAACCTGAAAGAGCTGGGAGAAATGATTCCCAGCGGAGTAGTCAGCAAGTCGGGGATCAATCACCGGCTACGAAAAATTAACGAAATCGCTGACAAATTACGAGAAAAACGAAATATTTCCGTGTAGAGACATGGTATACTAGACGGTAATAAGAGATACTGAGCGAGGAGGTTCCACCCATGGTTCAACAGCAGGTTGTGGTCAAGCTGAAAACCGGTTTGCAGGCCCGCCCTGCGGCATTTTTCGTGCAGGAGGCCAACCGGTTTGCATCAGAAGTATTTGTGGAAAAAGAAAACAAGAAGGTAAACGCGAAGAGCATCATGGGGATAATGAGCCTCGCTATCAGTTCGGGTACGGAGATCACGATATCAGCGGAGGGCCCTGATGCGTCTCAAGCGGTTACCAGCCTGACCAATCTGGTAAGCAAGGAAGAATAGCAAAAGAACAAGAGGGAAAGACACTTTCTACGGGAAGGTGTCTTTTTTTGTCCGGATCAGCTGCATGTTTCGACAACAAACAGGGCATTGCTAACTTATATAAAAATGGCTGACAAGGGGGGAGTTTAAGTGAGCACCGAGCGCGATACATATACCGAGGGTCGAGACGATTACGACATGGATATTGACCGGATGGTAAACGAGGGGCTTGGCGGAGGACAGGTCACCGATCAGAATGGCCTGATCGAAGAGACCACGACCGAAACCATGACAGGAGCCAGCACAGCTCGCGATGATCGATAAACGGTAAAGGAGCGAAGAGCATGGATGTAAATCGCGCACAGGAAATTATCCGTTCCGAGAGCAAGATCGAGGTACAGTATCAAGGACAATCGGTATGGATCGACGGAGTTGACGAGAAAACGGCGCAGGCCCGCGTCCATACAGAGGGCAACCCGGCGGACAGCAAAACGGTGGACGTCGGTCAATTGGTAGAGAAATAGGCGGACAAGGCAAAAAACCGAGCAGCGCCGGAGAATCTCCTGGCAATTGCTCGGTTTCTTTTTCAAATCCGCTGTTCGAGGTTCAACCGTTTGTTCAGAACATACATGATCGGAGCTCCGACCAGCATGACGACAAATTCGCCAAGCGCAGTGGTGAGCCATGTAAAGTAGAAGGGCAGACCGAACGCCAGGTTCAGTTCAATCGCGATCAGAAACATCGTAATCGTAAAAACAATGGTATTGAATATCATGCGAGCCCAGACGCCTTTGATGAAGCGCATGGAAACAATCGTGACAAGCAGCGCCAGCACAGACTGACCCACTCCAAATACCAGGTCATAGGCGACCATGGGCGAGAAAAACAGATTCGTAAAAAAGACGCCGAGGACAATTCCGTACATGTACTTTTTGTTGAAAACGACGAGATGATTAAACATTTCTGAAACGCGGAATTGTACATTGGTAAAACCAAATGGCTGAATAAGCATCGAGACGGCAATGTACAAAGCCGCCAGGATACCGTTTGCGACAAGCGTTTTTACTTTCATATTCAATTAGCTCCTTAGTTTTTTATCGTGGGATGGTTTCGAACCACGTGGGTATAAAGACACCCAAGTTACTATACTAGCGCTTTACCCCGAGCCCAGTCAACCGTGAAATCTGCCCAGGGTGCAGCGGGTAAATCGCAGCCATAAAAAAAGCCGGAGACAAAAAAAGAAACCGAGGCCAAAAGAGAACCCCGGTAAAAAGACCCCTGGCATAGAGAACTCTGGTATAGAGAACCCCCGGTTAAAAAAGAACCCCGCCATCTCTGGCAGGGTCCTACGTAAATCAGCCGAAGCCGGTTATTTTTTTGCGGATGCCTCTGTCGAAATGACCTTGTCAATCAGGCCGTATTCCATCGCATCCTGGGCAGAAAGGAAATTATCGCGATCCGTATCCTTCTGGATGCGCTCCAGAGGTTGGCCAGTGCGCTCGGACAGGATTTGGTTCAGGTGCTCGCGCATTCTGATAATCCGTTTTGCCGCGATCTCGATGTCGCTGGCTTGACCTTGAGCCCCGCCGAGCGGTTGGTGAATCATGACCTCGCTGTTCGGCAAGGCGTAGCGCTTGCCTTTTGTACCAGCGGCCAGCAAGAAGGCGCCCATGGATGCGGCCATCCCGATGCAAATCGTCGATACATCCGGCTTGATAAATTGCATGGTATCGTAAATTGCCATACCGGCGGTGATGGAACCGCCCGGGCTGTTGATGTACAGGGAAATGTCTTTATCCGGGTCTTCCGCTTGCAGGAACAGCATTTGCGCTACGACAATATTAGCTACCGTATCGTTGATAGGAGTACCGAGAAAGATAATGCGATCCTTCAGAAGACGGGAATAAATATCGTAAGCACGCTCTCCGCGGTTGGTCTGTTCAATGACTGTTGGAATCAAATTCATGTGCATTCAGTCTTCCTCCTCTCTTTGTAAGAATATCATACACAAAAGGTCAATAAAGGTCAAACAGATAACTGCACGCCTCTTTCACCATAATTTCCAAAAAACGTGCGGCTAAACATGTCAGGCGAGGAAAGTTTTATTGGCCTGGGCGACAGAGCCGACCAATGCCCCGAAAAACGCGATCCAGACAGGCAGTGCAAACAGCCAGCCTACCAGCGGAATGATCAGCAGGCACTGCAGAGCGACGACACCAAGCAGCTCGGCCAAGAGCGGAGAAACCTTCCACGAAAAGCGCTCGGCTACTCGGATGCCGATCCATGAGCCGACGAATACTTTTGCCGACCAGGACAGGATCAGGAACGTCAGCAGCAGCGCAAGCGAGACAGGGATTCCTATGACCGTGATCAAAAGCAATAGCGACAAAAACGGCATACCCAGGACCAGGCACGCTCCCCAAACAAAGGTGGAGCCTTTTCGTTGATCCAATTGCCGGTAAACACGTGTCAATCCGGCCGGGAACAGGAAGCGGATGGCAAGCCAGAGCAACAGCGTACTCAAAAGGGAGGAAAGCCCGAGCAGAATCGGGAAATAGGAGAATCCTTCATCCGGTTCCTCTACCGGAGCAGGGGAGAAGCGTTCCTCTCCTTTGAGCGTCGCACCTTGGCTGATGACAGCCCGTTGGGGACTGGTATAGACCAAGTCACCGCCGATCACGGCCGGCCCGTCGATATGAATCGTACGACTGTACAGCATGGAGATGCCCTCTCCGATGCTCCCCGTAATCCTGACGTTTTCCATGCGGCCGTTTGCTTCCCGCGCGATTTTGCCGTTCAAATCAACACTTGTCGCAAGCGTAAGCAGGTTTTTGCCGATACTGCCGTTCCGGTCAAGAACCAGGGTATGCGACAGATTGGTAACGCTTCCAGCCACCTTCCCGTTTAGGAGCAGCGTGTCTGTCATTGAACGGATGTCGCCGTCGATTTCGCCGGTGACAAGTGTTACGGCTGCAAACGTAAGGAGATCCCCTGTAATTCGTCCATTGACTTGGACATTTTCGCCAAATGCGTACACATCGCCGTCGACAACGCCATCGATGATGATTTTGGTGGCACTGACAGCCAGATCGCCGCGGTGAGCGGTATCAGGGGGCAGGTAGTACCGATCAGAGATGACCCCGCTAAACGCATAAGCGGTAGAGGCCACAATCAGCAAACTTACAAAAAGAATCAGACTAAGCAGCTTTTTCAATTCAATCCACCTCCCGCTTGGACAGTCGCGAATGGGGGAGAGGCGAAAAACGGATATTCAGGATAAGCAGCAGCCCGACCAGTACGAAAAACGGCAAGGGAAGCGCCATGACATACGATGCGGGAGCATGAAAAAATTCGCGGGCGTTGTCGTTGAGCCATAGGGCCGAACTCCAGAAAAGATGGCTTTTCCATGAGGTCCATGCCGGCGCAACCCACTCAAGCCAGATTCGCTGCCAAAACACGAGGTAACAAACAGCGACGGCCAGAATGCTGCCGCCAAGCAGGAGCATGCGCCACAGAAAGCGGCGGCGAGTTCGCTTGTGCAGCATGGCGATTCCATGAATCTGTGCAGAGGTCATGTCGTAGAGCTGGAAAGACATAGGGGGGAGGTCGTCGGAGAAAAAGCGGTCGGCCACGAATTGCCTCTCCGCGACCAGCTGCTCAAGCGAGCTGCCGCAGTGGTGACAACTGTCAACGTGTTTTTGGACGGCTTCTGCTTCTTCGCTAGAGAGTTCACCGTCACTGTACATCATCAAGGTAAGCTCATCAATATGCGGCATCGGACATTCTCCTTTCCTCCCTGTATTTATCCAACTGCTCTTTCAATTGTTTGCGGGCCCGGAACAAGCGGGTCCCGACCGTATTTTTACTCATGCCGACGATGCTTCCTATCTCATCGTAACTCATTTCCTGCACAAATCGGAGAGTCAAAATCAGACGATCCGTTTCGGGCAAGCAATCCAGCAAGGCCGTCAATTCAGAATAGCTTTCTTTTTCCAGCAGAAACAGTTCCGGACTTTTTACGGGACCGGAGGGACGCTTGTGAACATGCTGATGCAGCTGCTCATCCTCAAGCGCAAATTCCCGTCTCTTTCGCAAAAAATCGATGCAGGCATTGGAGGCGATGCGATACAGCCAGGAATGAAAGGGCAGGGTGGGGTCGTATTTGTGTAAATTTTGCGCTACTTTTAACCAAATTTCGTTGTGCAGGTCCTCGGCATCATGATAACTGGAGACCAGTCTTCTGATGATGCTCATGACACGGGGGGTAAATAAATTGACGAGTGCGGGAAAGGCCCGTGACTGTCCTTTGAGAAACTGCTGCACGAGCCGGACCGCTTCTGCATTGGCCCGAGCCAACTCTTGTTCCATGGTTGTATCCCCTCCTCCCCATACTAAATACGAAGACCGGCAGGAAAAATTTCACTGCCGCCCCCCTATTTATTTGCGGTTTAATTATCCACAAGTTGTGGATAAGCGGGGGAGGTGAGCGAAGCGGATCACCCGTTTTCTTTCGCTGCGGCTTTATCCCCATCTGCTTCCGCCTGTGTATCTTCGTCCTCCTGCAGCTCCACAGCCAGCCGCAACGCTGCTCTCATCTTTCTTCCTTTGATGATCGTGTACTCGTCCACTTGCAGGGATTGCAGGCGGTTGATCGCTTCCGCCAGGGCCTGTTGGTCGTCGTAAGGCTGGATGGTCAGCAGGCATTCTTCATCGCTCGCTTCCTGATATATGAGGTAAAACCGGTCGGCTGACATGCAAAATCCTCCTCATCCACATTATCCACAGATTTATCAACAGGTTGTGCACAAAAACATTTGTTCGCGGTATAGATCAAAGGTTATCCACTGTGAGCGGATGCTCCTGATAGTTTTGGCATGTTTTTGCTGATGTCCGTTAGGTAAATCATGCCAAGGGTTGACGTTTGGCAGGTAAGCAAAATTTCCCGTCCGGGCCCGGGTAGCCTTTTTTGATTATGAAGGCAGCCGCAAAACTGTACTGGGACTTGAGTCTTGTATCGAATATCAATATTTTCGATGAAGTGAACAATATCAATCGATTTTGCCAATCTCTTTATATGTTGCAAATTTTCATATTTATTTTACAATGAGAGAAGGTGACTCATTGTTTGTCCGTAAAGTAAAAGGGGGATTTTCGAATGAAAAAACAGAAAACTATGGCTTTTCTTGCAACTGTAGTAGCGCTTGGTACAGCTCTTGCGGGCTGCGGCGGAGGCAACGCTGGCGGGGGCGGCGGAAATGCCAGCGGAGGCGAGCAGCCGGCTCCGCAATCCGGCGGCAATACCGGCTCTTCCAGCGGCGGCGCTCTGCAAAAAATCGTTATCGCGGCAGTAGGACCAATGTCCGGGCAGTACTCCGACTACGGAAGCACGGCAAAGGCCGGTGCCGAGTACGCACTGAAGCAAAATCAGGAGAAGTTTAAAGCGCTGGGCTTCGACGTCCAGATGCTGACACAGGATGACCAGGCCGATCCGAAGCAAGGCGTGGCCGTAGCCCAAATGTTGATCTCCAATCCGGATGTCCTCGGTGTTGTCGGTCACGTGACGACTGGTGCATCGATTACGGCATCGGCGCAATACGAGCAAGAGAAGCTGGTCATGGTGTCTCCGTCCTCCACAGGTTCCAACCTGACTGACGAGGGCAAGAAGGTCGTTCACCGCATCTGTGCACGCGACGACCAGCAAGGCTCCAAGGCTGCAATTTACGCGAAAAACCAGTTGGGTGTGAAATCCGCTTATATCGTTCACGATAAACAAGCCTACGGCCAAGGCCTGGCTGATGAAGTGAAAAAGCAATTTGAGAAAGACGGCGTAACCATTGCGGGCTACGAGGGCATCACTGCCGGCGAGAAAGACTACAGCGCCGTGATCAACCAAATCCTCGCCGCGAACCCTGAAATGATCTACTTCGGCGGTTATTACTCCGATGCCGGCATCCTGATCAAGCAAGCTCGTGAAAAAGGCTACAAAGGCGTATTCATGGGCGGCGATGGCTACGACTCTGCTGACCTGGTGAAAATTGCGGGCGCAGACAACGCGAACAACGTAATCTTTACCTCCACTGTAGGCGATCTTTCCGCAACAGAAGAGGGCAAGAAGTGGATCAGCGAATTTGAATCGAGCACAGGCAATAAAGTAGGGATCTTCACTTCCTTTGGCTATGACTCCATGAACGTCATGCTGCATGGACTGGAAGAAGCGATTAAAGCGAACAACGGACAAAAGCCGACTCGCGAGCAAGTCCTGGATGCTGTCCATAAAACAAAAGACTTCCAAGGCCAGTTCGTAAAAGTAACATTCAACGAAAAAGGCGACAACGAATTCGCGTCTGTCTACGTGTACAAATACGAGAACGGTCAAAAGGTATTCGTAGGGGAAGCGAAGTAACGACTGATGGGGAAGGGCCGTACAGGACATACTACGGTTGATTGCGACTACCTTTGAAAGGGGTATCCACATGTCCAACAACCGCAGCACCCAATACGGCAACAATCAGGGACACAGCAGCAAATCGCAAACGTCCCAAAAGCAAAAGTCCGAAAAGGACAAAAACCTGAACAGGCAAGACCCGCAGTAGCAGGTCAGGCCTTGAGAGGGAGCATAAGGAAACGCCCTGGAGAGGAGCAATCTCCAGGGCGTTTTTTAGCGGATGCGCTGTTTGCTGGGGAGACGTTTTTCCGGGTGGCCGTAGCCATTGTGCTCCTTGTTCTCCTGAGCATGGGCCTGCGCTTCGTGAACTTTTCCGACGAACTCCTTTGTGCTCATCTTGGTAAAATCCATGCGGCACCTCCCAAAATTGGCATCACGCTTTCTTACTATGGCCCAATTGGTCAGGAAACATTTACGGCTCTCCAGTTAACGCCTATTATGAAAAGCCGACATCCTTGCAGAAAAAGGATGATCGGCTTTGTTTTGTTAGTCCCAAGCGAATGTTTACATAGGACCTACATTGAAGTTGAATGTATAAACAAGCATACCGCTATAGTAAACATCTACCTTGTAGTAGCCTGTAGAAGAGGCAATCACTCGACCCCGGGAGTCGATGCTGATCCCGCCCGGTTTTGACTCGTAGGAGATGTAGTGTGTGTAATTGGGGCCGCTGGGAAGACTATCGTAAATAGGATTTTGATAGAGATCCAGGTTCACATTGACTTCAGTAACGCTTGCCACGCCGACTGCAGCTTGCGATGGGGCGATCAAGGCTTCGGCATTAGCCGCAGCTTGTCCTGCCAAAAGCAAGGGAATGGCCAGCAAACCTGACCTGATAAGGTTCATTTTCTTCATCAAGACCCGCTCCTTTATTTCAAATGAACGAACAATACTGTAAATTCCATATACAAAACGCTTTCCGCTGCAAACGACGCCTATCGAAGTTATTCAGTATTAGTAAGATGACGATGCCCGTTGGAATGCTCAACAGGCGCCAAAATAGATTACGGAGTTTGGATGTACATGTAGTGTACGTCAGCTCCCCAATTCCAGTTTCCAGATTCGTCTTGGACACCTACTGATACACCAAGCGTTTCATTTCTAGGCAGTGAAACGGGAATTTCGAAGGACTGCGTATTGCTGCTTGTGTTTTGGGGCAGTACACCAGAGCTATAAATACTGCCGTTTTTATCATAGACAAGAACCCAGAATGTACTAAATACGGTGTTGTCATCTGGATCAGATTGGACCCACGTTATTTTTGGCTGCTCATTATAGTAAATGGTCGGGCTGTACTCTTTGTTTGAAGCAGGGGTGGTGATGCTCACGTAAGGCCGGTTATTGCCCTGGGCAGATGCGGTTGCCTCGGTTTTGGCAAAGGAAATGGAAGGTACAAGCGAAGTAATTGCCATTAAAGAGGCTAGCAGCAGAGTGGTTTTCTTCAATTTTTTAAGAACCATAATAAA
>k87-139374_pt1 | contig 14979 bp, 17 predicted proteins | sample MGYA00084031_6733416 | MGnify analysis MGYA00084031
ATGATGCTGGTGTCATTGGCGCGGCATCATTAGCGCGTGTATAATGAACAACAGCATTACTAGGCAGCCGTATGGTTGCTTTTTTTATAGACTCTTTAACAATTAATACTTTGTTGATCGAAAAAAGGTATAATAGATGGTGATTGTTATTTAAAATTCAAAGTTAAAACAGTTTAATATACAGAAAGAAGAACACAAATGATTACTTTAAAGTCGCCAAGAGAAATTGAGGCAATGCGCCAATCTGGTGCGATTATTGCCGGTATGCATCATATGTTACGTGATTTAATTAAACCAGGCATTGATACTTGGGAAATTGAAACAAAGTCACGTGAATATATTGAGGGGCATGGCGGTGTAGCTTTGCAAATTGGTTTTGAAGGTTTCAAATACGCGACCACGATTAGTGTCAACAATGAAGTAGCCCATGGGCTACCACGTAAAGGCTTGCATTTGAAAGATGGCGACATTGTTAAAGTTGACACAGTTGTTGGACTTAACGGTGCAGTTTCTGATTCAGCCTGGTCCTATGCTGTTGGTCATGTGTCACCAGAAGTCGAAAAGTTGATGGCAGTGACTAAAAAGGCGATGTACTTAGGTATTGACCAAGCCATTATAGGAAATCGCATTGGTGATATTGGGAACGCCATACAACAATATACTGAAGTTGAGCATCATTATGGTGATGTACGGCAGTATATTGGTCATGGTGTGGGACCAACAATGCATGAAGATCCACAGGTACCACATTATGGCAAACCAGGCCATGGCGTACGTTTGCGCGAAGGGATGGTCATCACTATTGAACCCATGATTAATTTAGGTAGTTGGGAAGTCGATACTGATGAAACAGAAGAAGATGGTTGGACAGTGAGAACCAGCGATGGTTCTTGGTCCGCACAGTATGAACACACGTTGGCAATTACAAAGGCTGGCCCAAAAATTTTAACAAGTCAAGATCCTGATTTTGATGCGAAATACTTGTAAAGGTGAGTTAGAAATTTGAAAATTAAGCCAAAACACAAATCATATTTAATTGCTAAACGTCTCATTGATGTGGTTTTTGCGTTACTTGGATTAATAATATTATCACCTATATTTTTAATTGTATTCGTGATATTGAAGATTGATAGTCCAGCATCACCCGCTTTTTTTAAACAAGAACGTGTGGGTCGGTATGGTAAGCCGTTTGCGATATATAAGTTTCGCTCAATGGTTCCCAATGCTGAAGCTATTTTAAAAGCTGATCCTGAATTATATCAGAAGTACGTCGATAATGGTTACAAATTACCAAAAAAAGAAGATCCTAGGATTACTTCGTTAGGTGCTTTTTTACGACGCTCAAGTATTGATGAGTTGCCACAGTTTTGGAATATGTTACGTGGCGATATGAGTTTAGTTGGGCCACGTCCAATTGTAACTGAAGAGTTAAAAGAATATGGCGACCAAGTCGATTTGTTTTTATCAGTCAGGCCTGGTGCACTTGGTTTATGGCAGGCCAGTGGTCGCTCTTTGATTGAATATCCAGAACGTACGAAAATAGAATTAGAGTATGTTGCCAATGCAGGTTTTTGGTATGATATTGGCATAGTTTTTAGAAATGTGATTGCGATTTTTAAATCCGAAGGGGCTTATTGAGCACGCATTTTTATTTTTGTCTCGTAGTGCATCCTAGAATAGATTATGTGGTGAGAGTTAATGACTGAGAGCATCCAAATTTTAGTAGCAGCGCATAAAAATGTGGCGTTAACAGATTTAACAACAATGTACACGCCGATTCAAGTCGGTGCAGCGTTATCAGCAGAAATGTTTAACGATTTTATACAAGATAATACGGGTCGTAATATTTCTGAAAAAAATCCGTACTTTAATGAATTAACAGCACTTTATTGGGCACGATACAATAGTCAGGCAGATGTTATTGGACTCGTCCACTATCGTCGCTTTTTTTCGTTTTCAAGTAAAAAGCAGCTTAACAACGTATTATCTCAGGAAACCTTATCAGACTTGTTAAAAAACACACCGGTGATAGTCCCTAAGAAAAGGCACTATTGGATAGAAAGTAGTGAATCGCATTATCGACATGCGCATCATAACTTAGGTTTGGATGTTTTACGCGATGTTATTGCGACAAGGTATCCTGATTATTTGACAACCTATGACAAAAATATGCAACGTACATCCGCTCACATGTTCAATATGTTTATTATGAAACGACCAGAATTTGATGCTTATATTGACTGGTTATTTGATATTTTATTTGCGGTAGAGTCAACGATACAACCACAGGTCATCTCTTGGTCGCCTTATGAACAAAGAGTCTATGGCTTTTTGAGTGAAAGATTATTGGATGTTTGGTTAGATTTTAATCAGGTAGATTATCAAGAAGTCCCAGTGACTTTTATGGAAAAACAGAACTGGTTACTGAAGGGCACGAAATTCATTGCGCGCAAAGTAGGCTTTGGTCGTGCTGAATTGTAAAAAATTGCTTTTGGGGGAATAAATGAAAAATCGTATACGTTATTCTGAGAAATTTTGGGTGCCTATAATTATTTTGGCAGTGGTGACTTTGCTGACGGTAGGCTCCTCACCGTTATTCCGAACAAATCCATGGGATGATAGTAATGCTATGTTAACTATGGGCCGATCTATGCTGCATGGTGTTGTACCGTATCGTGATGTCATTGACCAACGTGGACCAGTCCTATATGCGGTGTTTGCTTTAGGCGCTTTATTCAAAGAAACTAACTTTTTTGGGGTGTTTATTGTTCAATGCTTGAACTTGCTATGTACTTACATCATTAGTTATCGTATAGCAAAAGATATGACGAGTGAGATGATAGCGCCACAGTGGGCGGCATTGTTTGGGCCACTAGCTCTAATTTCAACGAGCGCCTTTGGGCTAAGTGGTGCACCAGAAGAATTTGCTTTCACCTCAGTTTTGTATTTACTGTATATTATTAATCATTATCATAGACACGTGTCTACTATTCCTGTGACTGTGTATTACTTTTTAGGGTTAAACCTCAGCCTGGTTTTTTGGAATAAATATTCCCTAATTGGCGCATTTTGTGCGTTTTTTATATGGGTCGCTATTGAATTATTACGTCAATATGATTTTAGAAGACTCTTGCGAGTAGTTATTGCTTCTCTTGCCGGTTTCCTGACGATTAGCATGCTTGTTGTAGTTTACTTTCTTTACCACCATGCATTAGATGATTTAATTAATATCTATTTTGTTCAAAATTTAACGTCATACGGGAAAACAGATCAAACAATTTTGATGCAATTGTGGCGTTTATTACTTCTTGTTGCCACAGAAGTAGGGTTACACCCATTTGTCAGTGCATTCATTATTTTTGGTTGGTTAAAAGCCATTTATAACCGTGAAAATATGATTCTTGAAATTGTATTATTCCTAAGTAGTCTCTTTTTTGTGGCAATGCAACATTGGGTCATTGATTATTATAATATTGTATGGTTACCTTTCTTAGCTATTGCTTTACTGCGTATAGCATCAATTAGATTACCTGAATCACTCATGAGACCCACTGTCCAAGCCCAAATACCTTTGCTCATGACAGCGCTACTTCTTATTTTGCCTATGGTTAATAATAGATCCGCATTGGGCAGGTTGGTAATCAGCAATGAAGAAACTGCCATCGACGGACAAAGTTATGTGGCTCAACCACAATTTGCCACAGCTATGAGAAAAAATACCGATAGTAGGCAACAACCGACAATGATTATGATTAACTCATTGGATAAGGGATTTTACTTGTCCGCGCAGGCCTTACCAACAACCCGCTTTTGGCATAGATTAAATATGAGCTATCAACAACTGCCTCAAATGTACGATGCTTTTGCCAACACGATGCGTCAGAAACAAGTTCAATTTGTTATTATAAAATTAAATACCCCACCAGAAAATGATGCCACGTTATTAAAGCAACAAATTAATCGTGCTATTGATAGTCATTTGCAGCAACCCTTGTTTAATAATTACCGCATAGACGAAACGGCCAGAAATGGCAATAATGATTCTTACGTGCTGATGCGTTTAAAAAACTTAGAGTAAACATGTGTAAAATCAATCTATGATATAATATATTAAGTATTCTCATGATTGAGAATACTTTTTTATCTGTTTGCAATGACATGTTGATTAATTAATTAAATAAACTATAAAACAAGCGCACTGCTTTTTGCTTGCACTGTACGGAGATATAATGACAAATAAATTTAACACAAAAAATTATGATTACCTAATTGTTGGTGCTGGGCCGTTTGGAATGATTTTTGCTTATGAAGCAGCTAAACGTGGGAAAAAGTCACTAGTGATTGAAAAGCGACCATATATCGCCGGAAACATGCACACACATACAGAACATGGTATCACCGTGCATGATTTTGGTGCGCATATTTTCCACACTGACAATAAGGAAGTTTGGGATTATATTCGTCGGTTTGCTTCATTTAATGGTTATCAAAATCAAGTTGTTGCGAATTACAAAGGCACACTGTATAATTTGCCATTCAATATGAACACTTTTTACCAGATGTGGGGAACGAAGACACCCGACGAGGCTAAAGCTAAAATTGAGGCACAAAAGCAAGTCGCTCTTAAAGACCTTGGGGATAAACAGCCTAGCAACTTAGAAGAACAAGCCATTTCTTTGATTGGGACAGATATCTATGAAAAGCTGATTAAGGGATATACTGAAAAGCAGTGGGGTAGACCGGCAACAGAATTGCCAGCTTTCATAATTAAGCGTTTGCCAGTGCGTTTTATTTATGACAACAATTATTTTAATCACCGCTATCAAGGTATTCCGGTCGGCGGGTATACACAAATCTTTGAGCAAATGCTATCTGAGGCTGATGGCTTAGTAGATGTTTTGACAGACACTGATTTTTTTGACCATAAAGAAGAATTATTAGCTGAATTTCCACGTGTTTTGTATACTGGGATGATTGATCAATTCTTTGATTATAAATTTGGTGAGCTGGAATACCGCTCATTGCGATTTGAACATGAATTAATTGATTCTGAAAATTATCAAGGCAATGCGGTAATTAACTATACTGATGCCCAAACTCCCTACACACGTGTAATGGAGTGGAAGCACTTTGATGGCCTTGCGGATGAAGGCAAAACAATTATTACACGTGAATATCCACAAGAATGGAATCGTTCAAAGGAAGCTTATTATCCAGTGAACAACGATAAAAATACACAAATATATAAGCAATATGCCAAAGAGGCACGTCAAAATCACCCAGAAATTATTTTTGGTGGTCGACTCGGTAAGTATCGTTACTTTGATATGGATCAAGTATTTAACGACGCTTTAAACACAGTCCGTGAAGAGTTTAATGTGCCAGAATCGTTTAACTTTGCGCATGATGTTACTAAATAATATGCCTTTTTAGGCGTACATAGGATAAATTAGCAGGTTTGTATACAATGCAAGAAGTAAAAAATAGTCAACCAATATTTTCAATAGTGGTGCCTGTTCATAACGAAGAAGAGACGATTCAAATATTTTATGATGCAGTCCAGTCTTTGAAACAATCGTTACCAGTGACACTACACTATCACTTTGTTGATGATGGCTCAACAGATCAGACACTGGCCATATTACGAACGTTATCAAATCAAGATAGCAACGTTCATTTTTTGAGTTTCTCAAGAAATTTTGGTAAAGAAGCTGCATTGTATGCAGGATTACAACAAGCAGATGGTGATTTTGTTGCAGTGATGGATGTTGATTTACAAGATCCACCAGAATTGTTACCAGATATGTTGTCACCTGTGATGGCTGGTGAGTACGATGCTGTCGGGACTAGACGAGCTGATCGCAAAGGGGAAGCACGGTTGCGGTCGTGGTTTTCAGAACAGTTCTATGTTTGGATGAATAAGATTAGCCAAACGCAACTCGTGGACGGTGCGCGTGACTATCGTGTGATGACACGGCAAATGGTTGATGCCGTTTTGGACTTGAGCGAAAATCAAAGGTTTAGCAAGGGCATTTTTAGTTGGGTTGGTTTTAAAACAAAGTATCTACCGTTTGAAAATCGTGAACGTGTTGAAGGTGAAACATCGTGGTCATTTTGGGCATTGACGAAGTATGCCATTGAGGGTATTGTATCATTTTCAACAGTGCCGCTGACTTTCATCACAGTAGTGGGCTTTACATCATTTTGTTTATCTATTTTAAGTGCTATTTTTATTGTTTGTCGTGCGCTAATTGATAATCATAGTGTTGCAGGTTGGCCATCAATGGTCACAATTATTTTATTTATTGGTGGCATTCAATTATTGAGTTTAGGTGTTATTGGTCGATATATTGCGGCTATCTTCCTAGAGACAAAACGTCGCCCGATTTACGTTAAAAAAGAAGAAAAATAGAGACAAGAAGGATTAATTGTGAGACGAGTTATTACATATGGTACTTTTGATATGCTACATTACGGTCATATCAACCTATTAAAACGTGCTAAAGAATTGGGCGATTATTTAATCGTCGCTTTGTCAACAGATGAATTTAACTGGCATGAAAAGCAAAAGAAAACATATTTTTCATATGAAAAGCGTAAACAGCTGCTAGAGGCAATTCGGTATGTTGATTTAGTAATTCCTGAAACGTCATGGGACCAAAAAATTACTGATGTGTCGCTTTATCAAGTTGATACTTTTGTCATGGGTGATGATTGGCAGGGCAAATTTGACTTTATTCAAGAGCAGACTGATGCCAATGTTGTTTATTTGCCAAGAACGCCAGAAATTTCAACAACCCAAATTAAGCAGGATTTGAACACCAAAGATTTGGCGACAAATTATGATTCCAAGGCCAAGTAATTAAAAGACGCATACCGTCTTTTTTTATTGGTAGATGATGGTAAAAAGTCATTTCAATTCAAAGGACTTGATATGAACCCAGAGGAAACGAATATGCAAAAAAAAGTGACAGCAGTTATTGTGACGTACAATCGTCTCACACTGCTTAAGTCATCCCTTGCCAAAGTTTTGTCACAAACAACAACTGCATTAAAACATGTGATTGTTATCAATGGTGCGAGTACAGACGGCACACACGAGTATTTGGATACTTTAAATGATGACCGCTTGTTGGTTGTTCATCTTGAGAAAAATTTAGGCGGTGCCGGCGGATTTAATCAAGGAATACGTCAATTTTATGAACAAACGCATGATAACTTTGTTTGGGTTATGGATGATGATTCGATGCCACGCAGTGATGCCCTAGCTAAGCTACTCTTAATGTTTGATAGCGTACCCAGAGCTGGTTGGGGTGCTAGCAAGGTAGAATGGCTAGACGGCAATTGGTCAAAAATGAATGTGCCAGGGGCGTTAAATACCAGTAACAATATACTGCAAGTGAGTCAGGATAATTTAATTGCAATTAAGCATGCTACTTTTGTTTCAACAATTTTTCGGCGTGAATTAATCGAAAAAATTGGTTTACCACAAAAAGAATATTTTATTTGGGGAGACGATATTGAGTTCACGGAACGTGCTACGCGGGTTATGCCAGGCTATTTCGTTAGAGACTCCGTAGTTGTGCATGAAAGCAAAAGTAATGCGAAGCCTGGTGATATTGTTGGGGAAACAACAGAAGAACGTTTACCACGTTATTTGTATGAATATCGTAATCGGATTTTGACTGCCAAACGCCGGCAGTCAAACATCAAACTCTTCAAAACATTAGCCCATAGTTCACTTGATTTTCTAAAAACATTGTTTTTACCAAGGATTACTTATCGGCAAAAAAAACTCAGTATTATTATTAAGGGCACATACCAGGGCCTATGGTTTCATCCAAGCATCGAATATGTGACGTATTCGAATGATCAACTGCTTAACAAATAATAACATCAGTGTTAGAATAATATTTAGTGAAAAATAATTGATATAGTATCGGATAATGGCCGATTGTTTCTAGCCAACACCTATGTTGGACTATCAAAAATATGAATTTGGTTCGCCCATCATGATTTTTGGTGGGCGAACTTTTGTGTCAATGGGAGAATTAAGCATCATGTCTAAATTTTTTAAATTAACTGAAAATAAAACCACTTTGCGTCGGGAGATTGTTGCGGGAATAACAACCTTTGTCTCCATGGCTTACATTTTTTTCTTGAATCCACAAATATTGGGTCAAGCTGGTATACCAGCACAGGCTGTTTTTTTGGCCGCCATTTTGGTTGCTGTTTTTGGTACATTGTTTATGGGTATTTTTGCTAATGTGCCATTTGCCCTAGCACCAGGTATTGGTATGCAGGCCTATTTTACTTACACCATTGTTTTTGGTTTTGGCTTCAGTTGGCAACAGGCCTTGGCCGTTGTTTTCTTGGTCGGCGTTGTTGATATTATTATTACATTAACTCATGGTCGACGTGCCATTGTAAAAGGCATTCCAACTGAATTAAAAGCGGCCATCGGCGGCGGTATTGGTCTGTTTGTGACTTATATTGGTCTGAAAAATGCTGGTTTTATTAATTATTTAGTTGATGCAGCAAATATCAAAACACTAAATGACAAGCCTTTTACCGGTAAAGCTTCCGGTGCCATCCACACACTGTTAGCTAATGGTGGTGTGACACCAGAATTGACAAAATTTAATCAACCAGCTGTGTTACTGGCTTTAATTGGCTTTATCTTATTGCTTGTTTTAGTTATTCGTCGTATTCCTGGCGCTTTTTTAATAACACTAGTTGTCACAACAGTTATTGGAATTCCAATGGGTGTAACAAATACACATATTGCGCCAGGTACATCTATTGGCTCTGCTTTTAGCTCACTCGGGACAGTGTTTGGTCAAGCACTGGGTTCGAAAGGCATTGGTTCGCTATTCTCAGATTGGCATCATGCATCGCTAGCTATCGTGACAATTTTTGCCATGGGATTAACTGGATTATTTGATGCCATTGGTACTTTGATAGGAATTGGTAACCAGACAGGTATCTTTTCTAAGTCTGATACAAAAGCATTTGAAGAAGACAAAGGTTTTAATTCGAAAATGGATCGTGCGTTAGTCGTTGATACATTTACGACAGCCTTTGCTGGTATTGCTGGGACGTCTAATACAACAACATTTATCGAATCTGCAGCAGGCGTTGCTGCAGGGGCACGTACAGGTCTAGCAAATGTGGTCACAGCAGCAGGGTTTGCGCTCATGATTATTTTCGCACCATTTGTCGGTGTTGTGCCATCAGCAGCGACAGCACCACTGTTGATTTTGGTTGGCATAATGATGATGGGGGAATTTAAGAAAATTTCCTGGGAAAATCTTGAAGTGGCTGTACCAGCATTTTTCACCTCCGTTTTCATGGCTTTTTCTTATTCAATTTCTTATGGTATTGCTGCCGGCTTTTTGTTCTTTATTATCGTTAAGCTTGCCTTAGGTAAGTTTAAGGACATTTCACCTGTCTTATTGATTGTTTCTGCATTTTTCTTAATTAATTTTATTGTCCTTGCGTTCATGTAATCAGATTAATGTGAACATCCTTGTCTGCTATTTATCAAAAGAAAACCGCCTAAATGGTGGTTTTTTTGATACAATAATATTATGAAAACAGGAATAGTAAAAATTTGGCAAAAAGAACGTGGTTATGGCTATATTACGCCCGATGCCGGTGGTGAAGATGTGTTTGTGCACTTTAATGGCATTGATATGCCTGGTTTTAAGGCACTTAAGCAGGGAGAAAAGGTTAGCTATGTTTTAGTACAAGGCTATAAGGCACCTCAAGCAGCACAGGTCCAACCAATAATGAAGAAAGCTTCAGAAGTGTAATCATGGCAGAACGCGAAACGTTAGTTCAGCAAGACACTGTTTATCAGGGACCCATTTTTAGTGTGTCTCAGCAAAAAGTGCAATTAACCAATGGTAAGTATGCACAGCGCGATGTTGTGCGCCACGTGCCGGCGATTGCTGTATTAGCCTTATCAGATGATAATCATATCATTTTAGAAAAACAGTATCGTGCCACAATTGGTGATTTTATTTTCGAAATACCGGCAGGCAAGTTAGATGAACGTGATTTTGATCAACCTGAACATGCTGTACGACGTGAGTTAAATGAAGAATTACGTATGTCAGCAGGCATCATTGAGCACATCACGGGTTTTTACGAGACCGTCGGTTTTTCTGACGCCTACATGCATTTGTATTTGGCGCGCCAGTTACAACCAGTTGCGCCATCTGACCAATTGGCACGTGATTTTGGTGAATCATTAGATATTATTGAACTATCTTTTGATGACATGCAATTATTATTTGAACAGGGCAAAATAAACGATCAGAAAACTTTGACAGCTTTCTTGTATTGGTCGTATATACGAGGTTAGTATGTCTGAAGAACTATCACGTAGAGCAGCAAAAAAAGCGCAAAAGCAACGAGAAAAAGAACGAATTCGTGTTGAAAAAGCTTATGCAAAAGCACATCCAACACCAATAACTGTTGTCTCACCAGAGACACGAGAAGAAATGCGTCTAACACGTAAAGGCCGTTACGAACTGGGTTCTGATGGTAAGCTAACGCCTAATGGTAAATCAAAAAGACTCACACATCGCTACAATGTCACAATTATTATTTTGTTGCTGTTAATTATCGCAACGTATGCGTACTTTTTTTTCGTACATTAAGCTTGAAACATTTGATAGACCAAAAAATGAAAGGTATCACACACTATGAAAATCGGCATTATCACGCCAATGGCGGAAGAAAAAATATCACTTCTTGCTGCTTTGTCAGACACAAAAACGAAACAACATGGTGGTACTGAAATTACCACTGGACGGTACAAAAATCATGAAGTAATTTTAACTGAATCTGGAATCGGTAAAGTAGCAGCAGCATCAGCAACAACAGTTATGATTGATAATTTCAAGCCTGACCTAGTTGTTAATACAGGGTCTGCGGGTGCATTAGACCCAGCTCTGAAAATAGGAGATGAAGTTGTTGGAACGCGTATTGCCTACTCTGATGTCGATGTCACTGTCTTCGGCTATGATTTCGGGCAATTACCCAACAAACCATTGTATTATGAAGCAGATATTAATACGGTTGCTGATTTTGAGCAACTAACTGCTGTTAAAAAGGGCCTAATTGTATCAGGAGACCAGTTTGTTCAAGACGAGGCTAAGCAACGGATTTTGTCTCATTTCCCAGATGCACTTGTTGCAGAAATGGAGGCCGCTGCGGTAGCACAGGTTGCTTACCAATTTAACACGCCATTTATTGTGCTACGTGGCGTATCTGATTTAGCTAATGGTGACTCAGGTGTTGTATTTGATGATTATGTGATAGAAGCAGGTAAAGCCTCAGCTAAGTTATTATTGGCATATCTTGATAATAAAGCGTAACACAGGCCGCTATGCGGCCTTTTATCATTATTGTACAATAAACAAATAATAATAAAATATTGATAGATTAAGGATTTAAAAATGATAGCAAGCTATAATTATGACGCAATGGGTGATGTATTAGTGATTGTCTTGGCACCTAATGCTGAAAAGCAATCAGTAATGACAGTTGAACAAGTGACACGTATTCAAAATGATGAGACAAATGAGGCAACAGGTTTTAATATTCGTGGCCTCGGAAAAAAGTTGGGACTAGTTAACATTTCTGGTGGCGTAGCGCTGAATGACAAGCAAGTGGCATTAATCAATCAAGCGATTAGCATGGCTGGTTTTCCAGAAATGTTGGCAGCGACAGCCAGTAAATTAGTCATTGGTCGTGTTTTGACGATGGCGAAGCACCCTGATTCAGATCATTTACACGTCACAACCACAGCTGTGGCTGAAGATAAAACGCTACAAATTGTTTCAGGGTCACCCAATATGCAAGAGGGTATTAAAGTTGTTGTTGCGCAACCTGGCACGATGATGCCTTCGGGTGCGATTATTTGGGACGGAGCGCTTCGCGGTGTGCCATCAAGTGGTATGATTGTATCCGGTCGTGAATTACAAATACCAGGTGCACCAGATAAGCCAGGTGCCTTGGTCTTACCTGAAGATTTTGGGCATATTGGCGAACCGTTTGATTTGACAAAGGCTCAGACGCTTTATAGTGATGGCTTAGTGGATATTGATTATTAATATGGCAAAAGATAGAATACAAAATGCACCACGTGTGTATCGTACATTAAATGATGAAAATACAGCATATAAGCGATTAATATTTGAATTGCGTAAAGGTGAACTACAATACTTTACTTTTGTGCCAAATGAGGAGAAATAATGACAAAAACATATTATTTTATTGGCATTAAAGGGACCGGCATGGGACCATTAGCACAGATTTTACATGACCAAGGAAATACGGTTTTGGGATCTGATATTGATAGCTATACGTACACGCAAGCACCTCTTGAGGCTGCAGGAATTAAGATTTTACCCTTTTCGGCGGATAACGTCGACCGCTACGCTGATGCTATCTTCGTACGAGGCAATGCTTTTAATGACGATCATGTTGAAGTTCAACGTGCCTTAACTTTGGGTGTTAAAATGATAAGTTACCCAGATGCTGTACAAGAACAAATTGCACAAACGACTTCTATTGCAGTAGCCGGTGCGCATGGCAAAACGTCAACGACGGGGCTATTAGCACACGTTGTTAAAAATATTGCACCCACCTCTTACCTTATTGGAGATGGTACGGGACGTGGTGTACCAAACTCTCAATTTTTTGTTGTTGAAGCGGATGAGTATCGACGACATTTCAAGGATTATGCGCCTGATTATGCAATTTTGACAAATATCGATTTTGACCATCCAGATTATTATGAAGATATCGATGACGTCACACGTGCCTTCTCTGATTTTGCAAACCATGTAAAAAAGGCTATTTTTGCATGGGGAGATGACCCCTATTTGCGTTTATTGCAACCAAAAGCAGACGTCTATTATTATGGCACTAACTCTGAGCAAGATGATTTTGTGGCAACCAATATTAGAAAATCAACGCAAGGATCGCATTTTGACGTTGTTTTTAAAGGACAATCTCTCGGCGAGTTTTCAGTACCACTATTTGGGCAACATAGTATTTTGAATGCGTTGTCTGTCATTGCGGTTGCCTATATGGAAAAAATGGACTTAAGTTTAATCAAATCATTTTTGATGACATATCAAGGTGTAAAAAGGCGATTTAGCGAAAAGCAAATTGCTGATATTACTGTAATTGACGACTATGCACATCACCCAACTGAAATTGATGCGACTTTGGATGCTGCTCGCCAAAAGTATCCTAATAAGCAAATCATCGCAATTTTTCAGCCACATACTTATTCACGTGTAATTGCTTATAAGGATGAATTTGCTAAAAGTTTGGAAGCAGCCGACAAAGTATATCTAGCAAATATTTTTGGATCGGCACGAGAAAAACAAGGGGCAGTGACTTCCGCAGAAATCGGTGCTGAAATTAGCAAATTCGGTGGCATTATTGAAGAAGACAACATGAGCCTGTTAATGCCATATGAAAACGCTGTAATGGTATTCATGGGCGCTGGTGATATTGAAAAATATGAATTTGCTTATGAAAAATTATTAGGGCAGTTACGTACAGACTTACAATAATCAAAGTGAGCACTTAGTATGAACGGATTCGCGATATACTAAGTGCTTTAATGTATCTTTAATATATATTTTGGTATAATGGAGATAACCAGAAATGGCAACTGGAGTAAATCCATTACTCGAAGAAACAACTGGGGAACAAAATGTAATGTGAGGAGACTCGAATGGATAATTTTAATTTTAATACACGTCGTGATGTGACGGGGATGGACGCTGGTATGCGGGCATTCTTTAAACAAACATATAGTTTTATGGGACTTGCTGTGTTAGTAACTGCGCTGACCGGATTCATTGTACAAAAGTTCTTTTTGGCACAAGTTTACGCTTTGATTGCTGGTAATTTAATTGGCACATTGGCATTATTGGGTATTCAATTGTTGATTATCACAATGATTGGACGCGCAACTTTTAAGAACCCAGCAAGAGCATTTGGTTTACTAATGGCTTTCGCTGTCGTTGAAGGTTTAACCGTCGGCTTATTATTGGCCATTTATACTGGTGCTTCAATCATGATGGCCTTTGTTTCTGCGGCCGCAGTCTTTGGCGGTATGGCACTCTACGGTGTCTTTACTAAGCGCGACTTAAGCGGTATGGGCGGGGCTCTGTTTGGCATGCTGATTGGTTTGTTTGTTGCCATGTTAATTAATATGTTTTTCCCAAATGGTATCGTGTCGTTGTTGATTTCGTTTGTCAGTGTTATTGTATTTTCACTTTATACGGCATATGATAATCAGTCGCTCAAAGTGATGTACAGTCAGTTTGCTGGTCAAGCAGATACAACCGGTTTAGCAATTAATGGTGCGTTACGTTTGTACCTTGACTTTATTAACTTGTTCTTTGCACTTGTTCGCATCTTTGGTGTTGCTGGTGGATCAAGAGATTAAGTTACCACAATTTATCAAGTAAAAGCAGCCTGTAGGCTGTTTTTTTGTTACACTAGAAAGTAGGTAAAGGAATATAAAATGACAAAAAAACTACTTTTAATTGATGGGAATTCATTAGCTTTTCGGGCATTTTATGCAATGTATAATCAGCTGGATCGCATGATTTCACATAAGGGTTTACACACAAATGCGCTTGTGGCCTTTAATAATTTTCTAGATCAAATTGTTGATCCCATGCAACCAGATTTGGCTGTTGTTGCATGGGATGCGGGATCAGGTAAGACAACTTTTCGTGGTGAACTGTTTTCTGAGTATAAAGATGGCCGCTCTAAAGCGCCTTCAGAATTCACTGAACAATTTCCATATCTTCGTGAAATGGTTGCATTACATGGTCTACGAAACTATGAACAACCGGGGTTGGAAGCTGATGATATCATTGGTACTTTTTCTCGTATGGGTGAACAGGCTGGTTACAACGTCATTATTGTTACGGG
>k87-701608_pt1 | contig 14976 bp, 13 predicted proteins | sample MGYA00084031_6733416 | MGnify analysis MGYA00084031
ACTTATTACAAATGTCCATGCTTTTGAAGGAACACCTGCAGGCTTTCGTATCGAAAATGGTGAAATCGTTGATACAGATCCATGGGCTGCGTTTTTTAATCCGAGTTTCTTTATTTCTGCAGCACATGTTGCTGTTTCCGCTTATATGACAGGTGCATTTATGATTTGTACTATATCTGCTTTTAAAATGTTAAAAAACCGAAAAAACGAACGTGTTTATTCTTTTCATAAAAAGGCATTAATGCTTAGCCTTGTAATTGGTGGGATATTTTCATTATTAACAGCATTGAACGGACATGAATCGGCACAAATGCTCCATGAATATCAGCCTGAAAAGCTAGCAGCAGCAGAAGGCTTATTTGAAACTCAAGACTACGCACCATTAGCGATTGGTGGCTTTACTGACAAAGAAACCCAAGAAATTAAATATGCTATTGAAATACCTTGGGCCCTTAGCTTTTTAGCTGGCAATAGCTTTAAAACAGAGGTTATCGGTTTAAATGACTTTCCTGAGGAATATTGGCCACCATTATTTATTCATACCCTTTTTAACGGAATGGTTTTAATAGGTAGCTTTTTAATCTTTTTATCAATTGCGGGTTTTTTCTGGAAGAAAATTTTAAAGAAGCCTCGTTTCCCTAAACTCTTTATGTATGCATTCGTAATAGCTGGACCATTGTCGCTTTTATCGATTGAATTTGGTTGGATATTTGCTTGTACTGGTAGACAGCCATGGGTAATTTATAGAGTATTAGCAACGAAAGATGTCGTAACAGGATCAACACAGATAGGCACCCTGTTTATACTCTTTTCCTTGATTTATGTTATTTTAGGTATCGCTGTTTTACTCGTTCTAAAATATTATTTCAAAAGACATCCTGTTGAAAATGAGCTTGATTTGAATACTTAATAAGTATAATTCATAGAAAAGGCGTGTTTAACAATGACAACAGATTCTTTACTCGCAATTACCGTCCTTTGGGGATTTGTGTTTATTTACGCTGTGATGGCCACGATGGATTTTGGTGCAGGCTTTTGGTCAATGATATATATCAATAAAGAAAAGACGAAAGCAACGAATATTGCCAATCGTTATCTCTCACCAACTTGGGAGGTTACAAATGTTTTTATTGTAGCAATTGTCATTGCTCTCGTCAGTTTTTTTCCTGGGGCAACCTTTATTCTTGGTACTGTCCTACTCGTTCCTGGTAGTTTAATTCTTATTTTATTAGCTCTGCGAAGTGGTTTTCTCGTTTTTTCACATGTTGCAAAAGATTATGTAAAGGCACTAACTTATGTTTCAGGAATTTCTGGATTTATTATTCCCGCTTTATTAATGCTCGTACTTCCCATTACACACGGAGGCTATATTGAAGAAGTAAATGGTGTTCACCAGCTTCGTTTTGATGTGTTATTAACAAGTCCAAATATATACGCGTTTATCGGATTTGCAATCAGCAGTACGTTATTTCTCTCCTCTTTATTGCTAGCTGATTATTCAAATGTTGCAGAAGAACCTGATGCTTATCGAGTTTACAGGCGTGATGCTTTAATTACTGGACCGATCTCCTTGCTTATGGGAATTTTAATTATGCTTACATTACGAGTAGAAGCAAATTGGTTATACGTTAAAATGTTAAATGATCTTCCCATTTTAATCGGTTCAGTTATTGCTTATCTCATTGCAGGTTTGGCCTTATTTATTCCATCAGCTAAGCATAAAAAGAGAATTGGTCGACCGAGGTTAGCTGTAATTGCGATTACTATTCAATATTTATTAGCTAGTTATGTGTATGGAAGAGCACACTTACCTTATATGATTTATCCAGATGTAACAATTGAGTCTGGCTTTACACATCCAAATACATTCCGAGCATTATTCATGACGTATATTGTTGGATTTCTCATTCTCTTCCCTGGCTTTTTTTATTTTTGGAAATTGTTTATGAAGGATAAGCGGTATTTAAAACAAAATGAATCGTAATCATTTTTATTACAGATGCTTGGACTTAGTAGTTCAGGCATTTTTGCTGTTTTACAAAGTATTAATTATTCTTTAGTTTTGGAATTACAAATTATATGGAGTTTGTTGATAGAAGGAAATTAGCATTATGTATTTCATAAATAGACTTAATTAGAGTACTCCTTCACATTAATTACCCTCATAAAAAAGTCAATCCGTTTGTTTATAATTTCCCTTTTAATATAGGCTTTCAAGGCCATAGTTTCTCATGTATGAAATGTTTTTTGGTGGAGATAACTAATGTTGTATCTCAAAAACTAAGGAGGGTACAAATATGGCAAAGGATGTATTATGTGAAGTGAGCAATTGCCATTATTGGTCGAAGGGAAATAAGTGTTCAGCTGATGCGATTTACGTTGTTAGCCATACTGGGGAGCAAGCTGAGAGCAGCAAAGAAACTGATTGTAAAACCTTTGAACCTGCCGACATCTAACTTGCCCTTCATTTAAGAACGAGTAGCTGCAACTACTCGTTCCTTTTTATTATTGATAATCATTTTCATTTTATTCAACTTAATTTACATATTTTATAATTTTTTTCACAAACTACTAGTAACCATCACAAAGGGGGAATCAAAGTGAAAGATAGTCTACTCAATTCATTTCGAAATGAAATTAAAAATTCAAGTGAAGAAGAATTTCCAAAATACGTCGACTCTTTTACAAACCTCTGGGACTATGAGTTCGGTTCATTAGAAGACCTCCCATATGATGTAGACAATCTCATCGCAAACCGTGCGATTGAATATGGGCTAATGGAATAATAGAGGAAGAGATAGTTTTAGGGGGGACAGTCCCCTGGGGACTGTCCCTTAAAACCCTATAATTTCCTCTAACCAAATCTGAAAGACAGCAATTTAACAATATTTTTTATACTTGGGGACTGTCCCCAAGTAATGGTAAAACTCATTTTTTATGCTATTTTAATTGATGGGGTCAGTCCCTTAGGGACTGACCCCATCATTTGACCCCATCAATTAATTGTTTTCCCCATCAATTGCTGCTTTTTTTACGAAATTTCGTTGTGCACGTTTTTTGGCAAGGTAGCCGTGTTTTGGAGAGAATAAAAAGGCAAGGGTAAATAGTATTCCTGTTGAGGTGGCCATTGCACCTGAAATCGATACATTGAGTAATGTTGCCAGATAATATCCGCTAATGGCAGAGATGACACCAATGCTTGCACTTATAAATAACATTGACAGCAGCTTATCTGTTAATAAGTAAGCTGTTGATGCTGGAACGATAAGCATTGCCACTACTAAAATCGCACCGACACTATCAAAAGAGGCGACAGTAGTAATCGATAACATTCCCATTTGCAAATAATGAAGGAGCAAGACTGGAATTCCAATGGCCACAGCCATTTCTGGGTCAAATGAGCTTATTTTAAATTCCTTATAGCATAAGCTGATAATAAGCAAATTAACAAGAAAGACAAATAACAATAACCAAACAGCTTTTGGACCTAACTCCATCCCATTCCATTCGAATGTATCCCACGGAATAAATGTTATTTCTCCCATTAAAGCATGATCGACATCAAGATGTATATTCCCCGCAAATACAGATAAAAGAATAACTCCCACTGCAAAGAGGAAAGTAAACACAACACCTATTGCTGCATCTGCTTGAACACCTTTCCCGCTTAATAATTGAACAAAAAGTGCGGTTAATAAGCCAACAACAACTGCACCTATTAAAAGCGAAGGGCCCTCTAAACTTCTACTAACAAGATAGCCACCAACAATCCCTAATAGTACAGTATGTGAAATTGCATCTGCTAGCATAGCCATTTTTCTTAAAATTAAAAAGCAACCTACCATAGAGCATGTAACTGCTACTAAAGAGCCTGTAATTATAATCCATAAATCATAGGTCATGAATCTTTCTCCCTTCGTCTATACTAGAGGATTCTGGGAGTAATAAAGGTGTTCGATCATGTAACTCTAATAAAGAAAGTAACTTTCCCTTTACCTCATTAGACATTAAATGAAGCTGTAGATCATCCTTATTTTTTAACTCGAGTTGGGCAAAATCCATCTCATACATTAAGTACATTTCATACAGTCGTTGATTTATTACTATATTATAAGCTGCTTTTATCCCTTCATTAGAAAGCGACCATTTTTCTTCACACTCTCGTTGAATATACCCTTTCTTTTGAAGGAAATTAAGAGCATAGTTTAGAAGCTTTATAGAGATTTTCCGCTTGCTTTGAAGAGCTTGCACTTCTACTCCATCATAACCACCTTTTTCAGCAAGTTCATAAAAGCTTATAAGGACATGTTCGACTGCTGTTCTTTTTCTTATAGATATTTGTTTCATTGCCTTCGCTAGCAATCCACGTTTTGGGGCAAAAATTAAAGAAAACAAAAACATACATGTAGAAGCAACAATAATTAATGGTCCTGTTGCCATTCCGTTCATAATTGTACTTAGTAAAGTGCCTAATACACCAGAAAAACCACCAATAACACCAGAAATCATAATCATGTGACTAAGTGTATTTGTCCAATAGCGGGCACTAATAGCAGGAGTGATAAGCATGGCTGCCATTAAAACGACTCCAACCGTTTGTAGTCCAATTACAACAGAGCAAACAATCAGCATTAAGAGCAAACCATTGAGAAATTTCGTTGGAAAACCTAGTCCTTTTGCAAATTGAGGGTCAAAGGTTAAAAGTTTAAATTCCTTGTAGAAAATCACAATTAAGACTAATACAATGATGGCAATTATCGTAATGAGTTGAACATCCCCTGCAACCATCGATGCAGCCTTCCCGAAAATAAAATCATCTAAACCACTCTGATTTCCTGCACCATTATGCTGAATATACGTAAGCAAAACAATCCCTAAGCCAAAGAAAACAGAGATGATAATTCCTAATGCTGAATCCTCCTTTATCCTCGAGTGTTGAATAACAAATTGAATGATAAAAGAGGACAATAAGGCGGCAAGTGCAGCACCGACTAAAAACCATAGCAATGATTTTTCCCCATATAGTAAATATGCAATACATACACCTGGCAATGCCGCATGTGCCATCGCATCGCCAATTAAGCTTTGCCTTCGTAATAAAGTAAAGCTCCCAACAACACCACTTGCAAGGCCTAGAAGTATCGTTCCGACTAAAACCCATTGCGTATTTGCATTTTGTAATTGTTGAAATAGACTTTCAATCATGACCTCACCCTCATTTACCCAATATCAATTGATCCTGAAGAAAGGTAAGCCTTCCCCCATATGCTTTTTGTAAGTTTTCAATAGTAAAGGTAGATTTTGTTGGACCAAAAGCTATCTTTCTCATATTCAATAGCAATACCCAATCAAAGTATTCTTCAACAGTTTGCAAATCATGGTGAACGACTAATACGGTTTTTCCCATTTCCTTTAATTCATTTAATAAAGCGATAATTGCTTTTTCTGTTGCAGCGTCAACCCCAACAAATGGTTCATCCATAAAATAAACATCTGCTTCCTGTGCAAGCGCCCTAGCTAAAAAAACTCGCTGTTGCTGTCCACCTGATAGTTCACTAATTTGTCTGTTCGCAAATTCGAGCATTCCTACCTTTTGGAGACAAGCCTTTGCAAAGTCCTGATCCTTTTTATTCGGCCTTTTAAACCAACCTATATGCCCATACCTGCCCATTAAAACAACATCTAGAGCATTTGTCGGAAAATCCCAATCGACAGTTCCTCGCTGTGGAACATACCCAACCTTTTTTCGTTGTTTTTTGTATATTTCTTCATAGATTCTGACTTCACCTGAAGCTATCGGGATCAAGCCTAATATCCCTTTTATCAAGGTGGATTTCCCCGCACCATTCGGTCCAACAATTCCGATTAATTTCCCTTGAGGAGCCTCAAAGCTAACCTCCTGTAATACAGGCTTTTGATGGTAGGCAATCGTTAAATTTTCTACTCGAACAGGTACCATTTTTTACACCACCTTATTTTAATGAGTTAACAATTGTATCTACATTGTGCTTAAACATTCCGATATATGTTCCTTCTTCAGTTCCCTCTTCTCCCATTGCATCTGAAAATAGTTCGCCTCCAATTACAACTTGATGATTTTTTTCCTTAGCACCTTCGACAACTGCGTTTATAGACTTCTCGGAAATACTGCTTTCAACAAAAACAGCCTTAATATTTCGCTCGACAAGCGTATCTACTAAAGATTGCACATCCTTTAATCCATATTCAGAATCTGTACTTAACCCTTGTAATCCCATCACTTCAAGACCATACGCATTGCCAAAATATTTAAATGCATCATGAGCTGTCACAAGTACCCGACTTTCCGCTGGAATCGATTGAATTTGATCTATAGCATATTGATGCATTTCCTCTAAATCCTTTTTATATGATGTAGCATTTTCAGTAAAAACCTCTTCCTGCTCTGGAGATAACTTTATTAATTCTTGTTTTACTGCTTCAATACCATAAATCCATGCTTCTATATCAAACCAAACATGTGGGTCATATGACTCGGAACCATCATCTGCACTTAACAGCTTTTCTTCAGGAACCGAATCAGCGATAGCAATAACAGCCTTATCCTCAGACATTTTTTCGAAAATCTCATCCATTTTCCCTTCTAAATGAAGGCCATTATAAAAAATAATATCTGCCTGATCTAATTTTTTAATATCTCCTTGTGATGCTTGATAAAGATGTGGGTCAACTCCAGGACCCATCAAAGAAACAACCTCGACCTTATCTCCACCAATATTTTTCACAAGATCGGCTACTTGACCTGTTGTTGTTGTTACTCGAATTGTCTCTTTATTATTGTTATCACCATTCGTCTTTTCGTTTCCACATCCAGCAATAATTAAAACGATGACAAATGCTACTACACTTCCCAACCACTTTTTCATTTTTTCTCCTCCAATTCGTTTCAGAAAATACCTTTTAGAAACCTTTTAAGAGTGAATTGAATCGTAACACCTTTAATGTATGTTGTATATGTAGGTCTCGTGCCACTATTTTAACTTAAATCACATTTTATTTCTTTATCTAAAAAAGTTTCCCTAGTACAAAACTAATGTATTAAACCACAAATGTCAAGAATCTCATTTCGACATATTCAAAAAAGACATACGAAAAAAACCTAGCCAATTGGCTAGGTTCATTATGAGCAGAAAGAGAAACGTTTTACTATTAGTAAAAAAGTTTGTCTTTCTCAATCAATATATATAGACTTCTCAGACTTATCAACTAATGAAAAACGACTTTTACTTTTATAAATTCGTTATCTTACTACAAACTGTTAAGCTTTTATAACTGTCTTTGACAGACGATTTTTATTAATAATATCACTTTTCACTTCATACCCTAACCCTGGCTTTTGCGAAACAGGAATCACACCGGATACAGCTTTAATTTCAGGAGAAACAACATCTTCCTCCCAATATTTCGAAGATGAAGAAATATCACCTGGAATTGAGAAATTAGGTAATGAAGCGAGCGCAATATTTTGCGCACGTGATATTCCAGTTTCAATCATTCCTCCACACCAAACTGGAATTTTATGCTGAAAACAAAGGTCATGTATTTTTTTAGATTCAGTTAATCCACCGACACGTCCAGCTTTAATATTAATAATCTGACAGCTGCCAAGCTCAATCGCTTTTCTCGCATCATCAACAGTTATAATACTTTCATCTAAACAAATCGGCGTGTTGATCGCTTCCTGTAGCTTTGCATGATCAATAATATCATCTGCTGCTAAAGGCTGTTCAATCATCATAAGATTAAACTGGTCAAGCTCTTTTAGACGATGAACATCGGCCAAAGTGTACGATGAATTAGCATCAGCCATTAATGGGAGTGTTGGAAAATCCCTTCTAATTTCTTCAATAATTGAGATATCCTGCTTTGGGGAGATTTTTACCTTAAACCGTTTATATCCTTCGTCCACATAGGAACGTATTTGCTCAGACATTTCTTTAATCGAAGACATACCAATTACAACACCTGATTCAATTTTCGTCTTTTTACCACCTAATGCATGTGATAAAGAAACATTCTGCCTTTTGGCATAAAGATCCCAAATTGCTCCATCAATTGATGCTTTTGCCATATTGTTACGTTTATAAGGGGAAAATAGCTGTTGAAGCTCTTCAGGATGGGCAATAGACTGATTCAGAATCAACGGAATAAATAAATCCTTTAGTAAATGAAACGCTGTCGTAATCGTTTCCTCGGTATACCAAGGAGTTGAAAATGCAACAACTTCCCCCCATCCAGTTTGTCCCTCTTGATCTGTCAACTCAACAAGAATGCTCTCTCTATCAATAACATGGCCAATGCTTGAATAGAATGGTGATTTTAATCGTTGAGTAATATGATGTAACGTTACTTGTTTAATTTTCAACATCATGATTATCCTTTTTTATAAGATCTTTTAATTTTCGTCGCAACAGCTTATTTGAAGCATTTCTCGGTAGCTCATCCACAATTGTATAATACTTCGGTACCTTATAGGCTGCCAATTTTTCTTGACAGAAGGCTCTAATCTCATCAATTTCCACACTTTCCTTTAAAACGACAAATGCATGTGGGGACTGTCCCCATTTTTCATCATTTACACCAATCACGCCTGCGTCACTTATATTTGGATGTGTTAATAAAACTGATTCGATTTGGGCGGGATATACATTTTCTCCACCCGAAATAATAAGGTCTGAGCGGCGATCTAGCACATATAAAAATCCATCTTCATCAACATATCCTTGGTCACCTGTTTGTAACCACCCATTCTTTATTGCCTTATTTGTTGCTTCCTCTTTCTTCCAATATCCTTTCGTAATCGTCGGTCCCTTTACAAAGATTTCCCCCTCTTCATTCGGTTGACATTCTTGGCCATTTTTCATGATTTTTATTTGATTTAAAAATAAAGGTTTACCTGCTGAGCCTATTTTCACTAGGCTATCTTCTGGAGTAAGTGTTACAACTTGTGAAGCCGTCTCTGTCATCCCATATGATTGATAAACTGGTATCCCTTTTTCCTGACACTCCAGTAAATATTTCTCTGGTACTGGACCTCCACCTACAAGCATGCAACGAAAACTCTCTGGATATCTTTCTTTTTCTAATTGCTCGATCATTTGCTTTAACATTGTTGTGACAACAGATACAATCGTAACCCCATCACGCATAATCGCCTGATTCATTTTGGCAGCATCAAACCGTTCATGCAAAACAACCCCAATTCCATAAATAACACTTCTCATTAATATTGATAAACCACTAATATGAAAAAGGGGAACAGAAAGCAGCCAACGATCATTCACTTGTAAACCCAAATTTAATGCAGAGCTTATCGCACTTGACCAATGGTTTCCATACGTTTGCATGACACCTTTTGGATTTCCTGTTGTTCCTGAAGTATACATAATTGTTGCCACTTTATCATGATAAAAACTCACTTGACTAAGACTAGGTAAAATTTCTTCTACATGATGAATAAATAAGTCTTCACAAACAATTGTCTTATAAACTTTAACATTCTTTTGAAATTCCCGGTTACAAATGATATATTCTGCTTCTACATCATCAATTTGCCAAGCAAGCTCTTGCTCTGAAAGACGAACATTAAGCATTACCGCCACGGCACCTAATGCCATAACAGCATGAATCGTTTCTATCATTTCCACACTATTCCTCATCAAAATCGCAATATGCTGGTTTTCTCTTATCCCATGCTTTGAAAGAATAGTAGCTCGCTGCTGAACTCTTTTATACAACTGCTCGAATGTTACTTCTTCATTATTTGCTTTAATAGCTAGACGCTTTGGCGTTAATTCTGCCCGTTGCTTTAACAAGTTAGGCATTTCTTGATTCATTTATCTCACCACCACAAAAATTCCTTTAGATGATAAAAACAGCTTGATGATCGATCTCATCAAGCTGAATGTTTTCTTAATTTCATCTATTAAGGGAAACGAGGGAACTGCTTAAAGTCAGGGTTACGTTTCTCCTTGAATGCATCTCGGCCTTCTTTCGCTTCATCTGTTGTGTAATATAACAACGTTGCATCTCCAGCAAATTGTTGGATTCCAGCAAGACCATCTGTGTCAGCATTAAATGCAGCTTTTAAGAAACGAATCGCAGTTGGACTCTTTTCAAGAATTTCTTCACACCATTTTACAGTTTCTTCTTCTAACTGTTCTAAAGGCACAACTGTGTTTACTAATCCCATGTCTAATGCTTCCTGGGCATTATATTGTCGGCAAAGATACCAAATTTCACGAGCCTTCTTATGTCCAACAATACGTGCTAGATAGCCTGAACCATATCCAGCATCAAAGCTTCCGACTTTTGGACCAGTTTGTCCAAAAATAGCATTGTCCGCAGCAATTGTTAAATCGCAAACGATATGTAATACATGACCACCACCGATTGCATATCCAGCAACCATTGCAATAACTGGTTTCGGTATTACACGAATTAAACGCTGTAAATCAAGAACATTTAAGCGAGGAATTTGGTCATCTCCAACATATCCACCATGTCCTCGAACCTTTTGGTCCCCACCAGAACAGAATGCTTTTCCACCTTCACCAGTTAAGATGATAACACCAATATTTGCATCATCACGTGCATATGCAAATGCATCAATTAATTCCATTACTGTCTTTGGAGTAAATGCATTATGTACATGTGGACGGTTAATTGAGATTTTTGCAATTCCATTATATGTTTGATAAATGATTTCTTCATATTGACGCTCAGTAACCCATTCAATTGCCATATAAAAGCCTCCTAATGTTGTTCGTTTTTTAAAAACTCACTTACTATTTTACCAAAGATTCGCGGTTGTTCCACATGAATTGCATGACCTGTATCGTTTATTTCCTTTAAAGTCGAAATTGGAAGAAGCTTATTCATCTCCTTGGCAATCCCACAAAACTTTTCATCTAATTGTCCACATATTAAAAGAGTAGGCACTTTTACTGTTTGTAACTTATTCCACCAAGTAGGCTGTGCACCAGTTCCAGTGCCGATTAAGCTATTAGCTAAGCCGATGGAGCTATTTTTATGTCGTTGCTCACGTAGCCATAGCTGTTGAGCTTCCGGTAAGCGACGTTGTGACGAAAACAAAGGGATTTGCTCCCATTTCCTAACAAAGCTTTCAATCCCATTGGAAATGATTTCATTTGCAAGATTTTCATCAGCTCTTACCCTCATTAATCGCTCCTCCATTGTTCTCAATCCTGGAGAGCTGCTTTCTAAAATAAGTTTTTCAACATAATTTGGATATAGAACAGCAAAAGATAAGGCAATCCTTCCACCCATTGAATACCCAAGAATATTAACTTTTTCAAGCTTTAATTGAATAACTATTTCTCGTAAATCCTCAACGATTTCTTCCACTTTATATCTTGAAGGATCATTTGGCTTATCAGTCAGACCATGACCAATCATATCAATTCTAATGACTCTATAATCTGTTAGAAACGGTAGTATATACTGCCAGTTTTCTGAAGAGCCTGTAAAACCATGAATGAGTATCAGCGGTTCCCCATCTGATAGTGAATCTTCGATATGATAATGAATACCTCTAACCTTCATAGTTCTTCAACACACTTCTTATTTCCCGGGAAACAATTTCTAACAAATCTCGATGAACTTTGACACGAGTCGATCGATCCGTTGGTATTTCTATCACTTGTAATCCTTTTTTTGTTTGACTTTCAAGTAGAGAAACACGAAAATCCTCCCATGACTCGGTTTTTGTGTAGTGGCCATGGTACATATTAACTACTTTAGAAAAGTCTAAGCCAATTGGAGTCCCATATAATGTTTCAAAATGTTTCTCTTCCTTTGATTGAGGCAAAAATGAAAAAATCCCACCACCATCATTATTAATTAATAAGATAACAATATTAAGCTGATTCATTTTAGCTGCTAGTAACCCATTTAAATCATGGTAGAACGATAGATCACCTATCAATAAATAAGTTGGGTTGGTCTGTTCAACACTAATACCTAACGCAGTCGACACAACACCATCAATACCACTTGCACCTCGATTAGCAAATAGTTTAATGTCCTTATCAGTATGTCCAAAAAAAGTATCAACATCGCGAATTGGCATACTATTTCCAACTACTAGATTACTTTCACTCGGCAAGTAAGTCTGTAGCTCTTTGACAACTTTTCCCTCAAACATTTCTGTTGTTTGTTGTAGCTCTTCATCGATTCTCTTCCAAAATATATGATTAGCTTCATGCCATGCTTGATAGTAAGCATTTATAGGCTTTTGTTCAATTTTATTTATTAGTTCATTACAAAAGATTACCTCATCACATGTAATAAAGTATGAAGCATTTAAGGTCGGGTCGCGATAAACACCACTATTATCAACAACAATTTGAATTATATCAGGGTTATTTTTCAGCATTTGCATAATTGGTTTTGAAACTGGCATCGCTCCAAATCGAATGACTACCGTAGGCTTCAGTACCTTCTGAATTTCACTGTCTCTTAAGAGAGAATCATAGCTTTCCACCACAAAATGAGGATTGAATTTTCCAGCCCGAAGTTGTGAGAGTGGATCAGCTAATATAGGAAATTTCAAATGATTCGCTAGAGCTAGAATTTCACTTGCGATATTGTCATTTTCATGCTCTCCACAAATAATGACACCATTTGAATGGCGATTTAACAAATGAGAAATGGAATCCAGCTCTTCATTTGAAATAAGAGAATTAGATTTTGCCATATGTAAATATGTCCCGCGATTATCTAGTTTCGTCCATAAATCTGGAAGACTTGTATTTGGAACTAACGGTTCTCTAAATGGAAAATTCAAATGAACGACACCAGCTGGATTCGCTGTTGCTGTTCCAACTGCTCTAGCTGCAATAGTTTTCGCATAGCGAAACATAGATTGGTTTTCTTCTGGTAATGCCAGATCGACAAACCACTTTGCATAATTCCGGTACATGTGCAATTGATCAATTGCCTGTGGTGCACCTACATCACGTAATTCATGTGGGCGATCTGCTGTTAGTACAACCAGCGGAACCCTTGCATAATGCGCTTCAACAATGGCTGGATAATAATTTGCTGCAGCAGTTCCAGAAGTACATAGCAATGCAATAGGCTTATTTTGCGACTTGGCAATACCAAGTGCAAAAAAGCCTGCTGATCTCTCATCAATATTTATATAACAAGTTAAACTAGGATGCTCAGCCATTAAAATTGCTAAAGGAGTTGAACGTGATCCAGGACTTATGACTACTTTTTCTACACCAGAACTGACAAGCTCCTCTACAAAGCTTGCAACATAACGTGTAAATGAATCAGCATCCATCATACTCTTTCCCTCCTAAAGCAGATAACATTGGCTTTAATTTCATTTTTGTTTCGAGATATTCTGATTCAGGTTGAGAATCCTTGACAATTCCACAACCTGCAAATAATGCTGCTCGATTTTTTTCAACTAATCCAGACCGGATAGCGACGACAAATTCGCCATTATCCTCATGATCAAACCACCCAATTGGCGCAGCATACCATCCGCGATGCATCGGCTCCAAAGCCCTTATCTTTTCTAGTGCTTTTTCTTTCGGATATCCACCTAACGCAGGTGTTGGGTGTAATCTAGCTACCATTGATAGTAAGGAATGACCTTCTTTAGCAAACCCTCTAACAGGTGTATATAAATGCTGGATATTTTTCGTTTTCAAAACTTGCGGATTTGCTGGCACATTTAAATCATAACAGCAGCTTTCCAAAGCTTCTTTAATCATCTTAACAACAATATAATGCTCATGTAAATTTTTATCATCACTTAATAACTGTTCACCATAATATTTATCCTCGTAGCTTGTACTACCTCTATTAATTGACCCTGCTAAACATGTAGATAAAACTTGGTTCTCCTCTTTCTTCACCAATCGCTCTGGTGTAGCACCTAAAAATTGCTGTAGTCCATTCTCAAAGCAAAAGACAAAACTAGTTGGCTGTTCCAGTTGTAAACGTCCTATCACTTCATAGGAATTAATATTATTCGTGAATTCTAAATGGACCTCTCGAGCTAATACAACCTTATCTATTTCATTTGCTCGAATATCCTCTGTTGCTTGCTGTACTGCCTCAACCCACTCTGCTGTTTTTAATTCGATTGAAGCGAATTCGTTACCTTTTTCACAATCTATATGAAATGGAATGACATTCAACTGTTCAGTATACTTTTCGAAATGCTTAACACATACTTCTAGTTGGTCATTCGGTGAAATAAGCTTATTGATCGTTAAAAACGTTCTGTTATCCTTTACAGTTAACATTCTTGTAGGTAACACAAATTTAGCTTCTGCAAACGAATTCCATAACGGACCTTTTTCTTTCAATGGATCAAATGAAAAGCCACCAAATAGTAATGGGCCAGTACCAATTAACCGCTCATGAGAAATGACAGTCTTTGTAATTTGTTTCCACTGTGTTTCGATCTTCTGAAATCGTTCATATGATTGATTATTATTTTCGAGCACAAGCTCATTTCCTAATCCAACCAATGTATAATTCTCTTTTGGTGTAGACCAAAAGAAACGCTCTCCTAAACTTAAGCTTTCACCAGAAGTGTAGAAATGGAGGGGGTTGATTGCATCCACTTCTTTTACTGCACTTACGATTACCGATTGATTCGTTCGCCTTGCTTCTTCTAATGAATGTATGATTTTTTCTCTTATTGTATGATCCAAAGTTGTTAACAAATGCTTATCCCCCCGACACCGAAAATAGCTTATATAAAGATACACCTACTTTAAAAGGTGTGTCAAATAGAATAGATTGTTTCGTTATTTTTGCATGCTATTCTTATTATATATCTTCATCTTCAGGATTAAAATGAAAAGGTAAAAAACATGCAAACATTTTATAGGTATAAATGGTAACAATAAGTTTAATGTTTGATTTTTTCATTTAATATCGAAGCAC
>k87-1712492_pt1 | contig 14948 bp, 14 predicted proteins | sample MGYA00084031_6733416 | MGnify analysis MGYA00084031
GCCATGGGCGGGCTTGGGTCCGATGCCGCCATCGAAGCGGCCGATGTGGTCATCATGGACGACATGCCGTCCAAGGTGGCCCGGGCCGTCGCCGTCGCGAAGCGGACCCGCGCCATCGTCTGGCAGAACATCGCCATCGCCCTGGGCGTCAAAGCGGTGTTCATCGTCCTGGGGGCGTGGGGAGCGGCGAGCCTTTGGGAAGCGGTCTTTGCGGACGTCGGCGTCTCGCTGGTCGCGGTGGCCAATGCGGCGCGGGCGCTCCGCGCACCAAAGCCTGCGGCAAGAGAGAATTGAGGCCGGATTGAGCGGGCGGAAAGGCGGTGGTATAATCCAAGCATGATTCGCGGGCGGCGTGAAACGTACGAGAGAGCGTGGCTCCTTTTGGCCCGGGCCATCACGGTGGGAAGCGCCTACGTCTCCACCCAGTACATCCCCGGGCTTACCAGCTCTTTTGTGGCCATTTTCACCTCGCTCTTGTCCTTCGACCTCTTCGTGGCGCTGGCCAGGCCGCCGCTGCGCCTGGCCGACTGGGAGCAGTTCTTCGCCGCTCTTCGCCCCCGCATCCTCTCCACTGCCATCACCCTGGGAAAAGGGGTGCTGGTCGGCGCGGTGGTGGGCATCGGGGCGCTGGCCGGGCTGCCCCAGTGGGCCGGCGCGGTGCTCACGTCGGGCCTGGCCTACGTCTGGGCGGCCGGGACGCGGCACGCGATTTCCACGTTTGTCTCCATCATCGCCGGGCTTTCCTTGTACGAGCGGCTCCTCCAGCTGAGGGGGGGCGAGACGCTCTCCATCGTCCGGGAGACCCTGGCCGTCATCGGCCTCTCGGCGGGAGGCACCTTCACCGCCTTGATCACGGGCTGGGCCATCGGCCTGGTCACCGGCGGGGTGACGCGGCTTTTCCTCTCCCGGCCCTACCGTTCGCTCCAGAGCGCCGCCTACGACTTGCCGCTGGAGATGCGCCCGTTCAACCAGGTGCTCCACGTCGGCGAAAGGAGCATGGTGGTCTCGGCCACCGTGGAAGAGGGCGCGCCCCTGGCCGGGCGCCGGCTGGCCGAGAGCGGCCTGAAGGAACAGTGGGGCACCACGGTCCTCTCCATCAAGCGGGGCGGCGCCGAGACGGTGATGCCCAAAGGCGACGCAGTCCTCCTTCCCGGCGACCAGCTGCTGCTCCTCACGGAGCGGGAGCTCTCCCACGCCATGCTGAGGCAGCTGAAAGCGCCGTCCCCCGGACCCGCGCCGGCGGAAAGCGCGCCGCAGACCGGCGAGAATTAAAGAAGCCGGCGACAGCGGGTCCGGACGGACCGCCGGCGCCGGCTAAGCCGCGCCCCGGGCGGCCCGTGCCGCCCGGGCCATTGAGGCATGTGACACGCTTAGGCCTGCAGGACGGCCTCCACGTTGATCTCCAGCTTCACCTCGTCGCTCACCAGCACGCCGCCGGTCTCCAGCGCGGCGTTCCAGGTCAGGCCGAAGTCCTTGCGGTTGATCGCGCCCTTGGCCGTCAGCGCGATGCGCTCGCCGCCCCACGGATCCTTCCCGCGCCCTTCGAACGTGGTGTCCAGCGTGACCGGCCGGGTGACGCCCCGGATGGTGAGATCCCCCGTCACCTTGTACTGGTTCTCGCCGACCTTCTCCACCGACGTGCTCTTGAAGGTGATCTTGGGATGGTTCTCCACGTCGAAAAAGTCGGCCGAGCGAAGGTGATTGTCCCGGTCCTCCTGGCGCGTGTCGATGCTCTTGGTGTTGATGGTCGCCTCGAAACGGGCGGTGGTGAGGTCGCTGGGATCGCCCTCGATGACCCCCTCCACCTCGCTGAAGCGTCCCCTCACCGTCGCGATCATCATGTGCTTCACCGAAAACTCCACGTTGGTGTGCGTCGGATCCACGACCCACTTTTGCGCCACTGTCGTTCCCTCCAGATGGTGATGTACCGCCCTTTAGCGGCGGGCGCTGCCGTTTTCCGGATTCAAGTCCCCCGCAGCCGACAGGCCGAGCCGTTTCATCAGGCTCTTGAGCAGTTCCTGCTCTTCCGCGGTGAGCGGCGCCATCAGCCGCCGGATGGTCTCGGCGTGCCCGGGAAACTCCCGCGCCACCAGCTCCCGCCCTTTCTCCGTCAAGGCGGCGTAAATCATCCGCCGGTCGCTGGTGCATGGAATCCGCTGGATCAGGCCGCGCGTCTCGAGCTTGTCGATGACGTAGGTGACGCTACCGCTGGTGATCAAGACTTCCCGGCCCACCTGGGCCAGAGGCTGGGTGCCCTTGTGGTACAAGTACTCCAGAACGCCCCACTCGGTCGGGTTGAAGCCCCGCGACCGGATGTCGGCCGCCGCCGCCTTCTGGAGCGCGGCAAAGGCGCGATGGATCACGACCCAGAGCGACAGGGCCCGGTCCGCCTCCACACCGTAGCTGATGCCCTCACCACCTGCTGCCACGCCGGTCAATCCTCTCGGCTTAGAGTATCTTGAATCCAAACTAATTCTAGTCACGACATCTCCCCGGTGTCAACCCCCGGGGGGGATCCGCACCCGGATCGAGAGCAGGCGCACGGAACCGCCGCAGGATCAGCTGCCGTTGTTCGCCCGGTGGTAGTCGACGCGAGGGTAGGCGCCCAGCACCTTGAAAAAGGCACACTCTCTCCGGGTCTCGGCCAGCGCGGCGCGCACCGGCTCGTCCTCTAAGTGTCCCTCCATGTCGACGAAAAAAATGTAATCTCCCAGGCTGCGTTTGGCGGGGCGGGACTCCAGTTTGATCAGGTTGACGCCCCGCTCGGCGAAGGGCATCAGCGAGCGGCAGAGAATGCCTGGCCGGTCCACGCCGAAGGCGAAGACCACCGACGTCTTGTCGCGCCCCGTGGGAGGGGGGATCTCCCGGCCGACGGCCACGAAGCGGGTCGCGTTTCCCTCCAGGTCCTGCAGGTCCGACACGATCACTTCCAGGCCGTTGAGGGCGGCGGCCAGCCGGTTGCCCAGGGCCGCCAGGGGCCGGTCCGCCCTGGCCACCTGCGCCGCGGCCTCCGCGGTGCTGGTGGCCGCGGACTGCGGCACACCCGGCAGCACCCGGTCCAGGCTCTTGCGGCACTGGGCCAGGGCGTGCGGATGCGAGACGACGCCTTCGATTTCCTCCAGCTTGACGCCGGGCTTCACCATGAGGTGATGGCGGATGGGAAGGACCACCTCGGCGGTGATGTACACCTCCACCTCGTGCACCAGGGCGTCCAAGGTGACCGCCACCGAGCCTTCAATGGAGTTCTCGATGGGCACCACCCCCCGGTCGAGGCGCCCCGCCTCCACGTCGGCCAGCACCTCCGGGATGGTCCGGTAAGGGATCAGCGCCGCGGGTTCCGGCGGTTCCTGCGGGAACAGGCGAGCCGCCGCTTCCTCGGTGAACGTGCCGCGCGGGCCCAAGTATCCGACGTTCATCATGCACGCCTTGCCTCCGTAGCCTCGCTGGGCGTGAGCGCCGCTGGCCCCGGCTCACGCCGGATAGGTCCTGCCGCTTCGCCGGTGCCAGTCGAGGCGGGCATACTTCTCCCGGGCCAGCTCCTCCGCGGTCTTCTCTTCCCGCTCGGTGAGCGCGCCCTCGCGGAACTCGACGCCCAGCTCCTCCCCAATTCCCCCCGCCACCGCCGCGGCCACCTCGTGAAACGGGACCTCGCGCCCCAGCGCCTCCCAAAGCGAGGTGGCCTTGGCGGCAAAGGCCGCCTTGGCCCGGGCCCGCGCCGCCTCGTCCGGAAACTTGAGACAGGCGAAAAGGGCACCGGCATCCAGGGCCAGGGGGATGGATCCGTGCTGAAGCAAGACCCCGAAACGCCGCACTTGGGCGCTGCCCACCAGCTTCTTGCCGCCGGCGGTGAGCTCGTACCACGACGGCGCGTCGAAGCACGCCGCCGAAAGGCCACGGCGGCCCGGGGCGTCCGTCCGCTGCCGACCCTCGGCCAGCCTTGTCTCAAGGCCCAGCGAGGCGAGACCGCGCGCCAGGCCCCGACTGATGGCGCGGTACGACTCCGTGATGCCTTGCGGGACGATCCCGCTGGCTTCGGGCAGGACCAATGAGTAGGTCACTTCGACGCCGTGCAGGACTGCCCTGCCTCCGGTGGGCCGGCGGACGACGTCGACGCCCAGGCGGCGGCAGGCGTCCAAGTCCACCTCGGCTGCGTCTTGAAAGCAGCCCAGCGAGAGGGCGTGGGGGTTCCAGCCGTAAAAGCGCAGGGTGGGCGGGCCCCCGGAGGCCACCGAATGCAGGATAGCCTCGTCGATCCCCATGTTGAGCGCGCCGGGGTGCGCGCCGGTGTAAAGCAGCCTCCATTCCACGGCAGGCCTTCCCCCCACAGGGGCCCGAGAGGTCATACGCTGGCCGGCCCGCCGTCCCCCGGCGGCCGCCAGCGCAGGACGGGATGGCGCGCCGCCCGGGTCTCGTCCAGCCGGCCTACAGGCGTGGTGTGCGGGGCGGTCCTCACGGTCTCGGGATCCTCCTCCGCCTCTTTCGCGATGGCGATCAACGCGTCCGCCAAGGCGTCCAGCGCTTCGAGGGGCTCCGTCTCCGTGGGCTCGATCATGATGGCTTCGTCCACGATGAGAGGGAAATAGATGGTGGGCGCGTGGATCCCGTAGTCCAAGAGGCGTTTCGCGACGTCCACCGTGCGGACGCCCCGTTCTTTCTGGCGGCGTCCGGAGAGGACGAACTCGTGCATGCACCGGCGCGGGTACGGCAGGTCGAAGTACGGCGAAAGCCGGGCCAAGAGGTAGTTGGCGTGCAGCACGGCGTGTTCGCTCACCCTGCGGAGGCCGTCGGGGCCCAGGGCGCGGATGTAGGCGTACGCCCGGACCAAGACGCCGAAGTTGCCGTAGAACGAGCGGATCCGGCCCACCGCCTCCGGCCGGTGGCGTTCCAGGTAGAACGTGCCGTCCGGCCGGCGCTCCACCGTAGGTACCGGCAGGAAGCGGGCTAGCTCCTGCGTGACCGCGACGGGTCCCGCCCCCGGACCGCCTCCGCCGTGGGGCGTAGAAAAGGTCTTGTGCAGGTTGAAGTGGACGATGTCAAACCCCATGTCCCCGGGGCGGGAGATGCCCAAGATGGCATTGGCGTTGGCTCCGTCGTAGTAGAGAAGGCCTCCGGCGTCGTGGACCACCTGGGCGATGGCCGCGATGTTCTCGTCGAAGAGGCCGAGGGTGTTGGGATTGGTGAGCATCAAGCCGGCGGTGTTGGGGCCCGCCTTCCGCTTGACCTCCTCGAGGTCCATCCCGCCCCGGGCGTCCGACGGGATCTCCACCACCCGGTAGCCGCACATGGCGGCGCTGGCCGGGTTGGTGCCGTGCGCCGAATCGGGAATGAGAATCTCGCTGCGGTGTCCCTCTCCCCTGGATTCGTGGTAGGCGCGAATGAGCATCAGGCCCAGCAGCTCGCCGTGCGCGCCGGCCGCGGGCGTGAGCGTCGCCCGGTGCAGCCCTGCGATCTCGCACAGGAAGCGCTCCAGGTGGTACATGAGCTCCAGGGCGCCCTGGACGCTCTCTTCGGGCTGGTACGGGTGGAGCCGCCGGAAGCCAGGCAGGCTCGCGGCCTCCTCTCCCGCCTTGGGATTGTACTTCATGGTGCACGAGCCCAGAGGATAGATCCCCACGTCCACGGCGTAGTTCCGCCGGGAGAGGCGGACGTAGTGGCGGATCACTTCCACCTCGGACAGCTCGGGCAGGGGCGCCGGCTCCCGGCGCAGGCTCTCAGGAGGGAGGGCCTCCTCCAAGGGGATCTCCGGCACGTCGCACGGGGCGAAGCGGAACCCTCTCCGCCCCGGAGCCCCGGATTCGAAAAGCAGCGGGACCGTCTCTCGCATCGGTTGGGGCCCTCCTTCACTCCTCCAGGCTCTCGGCCAGCGCCTCGACGAACCGGTCGATCTCCTCGCGGCTTCTGGCCTCCGTCGCGCAGACCAGCAGCGCGCCCTGGGGCTCCAGGCCCACCTGCGAAAAGGCGGGTCCTGCCACAAAGCCCCGGTCCAGGAGCCGCCGCTGCAGCTCCCGGGCGGCGAGATCCGTTTCGATCACAAACTCCTTGAAAAACGGCTGGTTCCAGCGGCGGCGCAGGCCCCGCCCGCCGGCGCGCGCCTTCAGCCGGGCCTCCAGGTAATGGGCCTTTTGGAACGAAAGGTAGGCCGCCTCCCGCAGCCCTTCCTTGCCGACCAGCGCCAGGTAGACGCTGGCTGCCAGGGCGTTGAGGGCTTGGTTGGTGCAGATGTTGGACGTGGCCCGGTGGCGGCGGATGTGCTGCTCCCGGGCCTGGAGCGTCAAGACGTAGCCCCGCCGGCCCTCGCTGTCCACCGTCTCGCCCACGATGCGCCCGGGGATGCGGCGCACCAGCTCCTGCTTGGCCGCGAGGAAGCCCAGATAGGGACCGCCGAAGGAGAGGCTGTTGCCCAGCGCCTGCCCCTCGCCCACCGCGATGTCGGCGCCGTAGGCGCCCGGCGGCTCGAGGAGTCCCAACGAGATGGGGTCCACCGCCGCCACCAGCAGCCCGCCGGCGGCGTGCACCGCGTCCGCCGCCTCCTGCATGGGTTCGAGGTGGCCGTAGAAGTTGGGGTGCTGCATGAGCAGGCCGGCCACGTCGCTCCCCAGCCGCTCGTCCAGGGCCGCCAGGTCGACGGCGCCTTCCGGGGCCGGCACCGTGTCCACGGCGATGCCCTGGTGCCGCAGATAGGTCTCGACCACCGCCCGGTATTCGGGATGGACGCTCTCGGGCACCAGAACCCGCTCCCGTCCCGTCTGCGAGCAGGCCATGATCAGCCCCTCGGCCGCGGCGGAAGCCCCGTCGTACATGGAGGCGTTGGCGATGTCGAGCCCGGTGAGCTGGCAGATGAGGGTCTGAAACTCAAAGATGGACTGGAGCACGCCTTGGGTGATCTCCGCTTGGTAGGGAGTGTACGAGGTGTAAAACTCCGAACGCGAGATGACCGTCCCGACCGCGCTGGGAATCACGTGGTCGTAGGCGCCGCCCCCGGCAAAGCAGACCAGCTCGTCCACGTGGCGGTTCTTGCCGGCCAGTTCCCGCATGTGAGCCAGCAGCTGGTACTCGGAAAGGCCCTCCGGCAGGGCAAGGCGCCCTTGAAAGCGCAGCGCCTCCGGGATGTCCGCGAAGAGCTCGTCCACCGAGCTCACGCCGATGGCTCGCAGCATGTGCGCCTTCTGTTCGTCAGTGGTGGGGATGAAGTCCAACGAGGAGTCACGCCTCTCCAATGTGGGCCTTGTATTCGGCGGCCGTCAGCAGCCCGTCCGCCTGGCCGGGATCGTCCATCTCGATGACGGCGATCCAGCCTCTCCCGTAGGGATCTTCGTTGATCAGCTCAGGCTGGTCTTCCAGCGCGCTGTTCACTTCGACGATCCGGCCGCTGACCGGCGCGTAGATGTCCGACACCGACTTGACCGACTCCACCACGGCGATGCTCTGGCCCGCGCTCACGGCGTCGCCCGCGGCGGGAAGCTCCACGAAGACCACGTCCCCCAGCTGGTGCTGGGCGTAGTGCGTGACGCCGACCCGGGCCAGCCGCCCGTCTTCCAGCCGGAGCCACTCGTGTTCCTTGGTGTACTTCAGTTCCTCGGGATACAACGCAAGCCCTCCTTACGGTGGGTTTACGGGCGCGGGAGGAAGCGGCCCTCGACCACCCGGGCGCGCCGGAGCCTCCCGCGGATGTCCACCGAGATCTCGGCGCCCGCCTCCAGGGCCAGGGCCGCCGGTACGTATCCCATGCCGATCTCCTTCTCCAGCGTCGGGGAGAACGAGCCGCTGGTCACCCAGCCCACTTCACGGCCCTGGTGCACGATGGGATAGCCGTGCCGCGGCACGCCCCGCTCCAGCATCTCAAAGCCGATGAGCCGCCGCGCGGCTCCCCGCTCCTGCTGGGCCAGCAGGGCCTCCCTGCCGACAAAATCGCCCTTATCAAATTTTACGGCGAACCCGAGACCCGCTTCCAAGGGAGAGATCTCTTCGGTGAGCTCGTTGCCGTACAACGGAAGGCGCGCCTCGAGCCGGAGGGTGTCCCGGGCTCCGAGCCCGGCGGGGACCAGGCCGTCTGCCTGCCCTACCTGGAGCAGGCGGTCCCAAAGGTTCGCTGCGGCCTCCGCATCCAAATAGAGCTCAAACCCGTCCTCTCCCGTGTACCCGGTGCGGGAGACCAGGATGGCTGCCCCGTGCGCATGGACGGTCCGGGCCCAAAACGAGGGCAAGTCCGAAAAATCCTGCTCCAGAGCGCGCCCGACGATGGTTTGGCTGCGGGGCCCCTGTACGGCGATGAGGGCCGTCTCGCTGCTCTCGTCCCGCAGCGTCACCCGGCCCCGGAGCCGGGCGCGGGCCCACTCCCGCACCTTGTCGGTGTTGGCCGCGTTGACCACCAGGAGGTAATCCCGGGGCCCCAGCCGGTAGAGGAGGCAGTCGTCGACGACGCCGCCCCGTTCGTTGCAGAGGAGCGTGTACTGCCCCTTCCCCGGCTCCAGGCGGAAGACGTCGTTGGTGGTGAGCTGCTGCAGGTTTTCGGCGGCATCGGGGCCTTCAAAGCGCAGCTCGCCCATGTGGCAAAGGTCAAAGAGGCCCGCGGCCGTCCTCACGGCCCGGTGCTCGGCGAGGACGCCCGAGTACTGGACGGGCATCCAAAAGCCGGCGAACTCGATCATCCGGGCCCCCAGCTCAAGGTGCCGGCCGGCCAGGGGAGTGCGCTTGGGCTCTTCGGCGCTGGCCGTCATGCCCGCCGCCCCCTTTTGTGTGAGGTGGTCGCTCCATACCTTTGGCAGCCGCCGGCGATTCCCTGCGGGCGTCCCGGCTCATCGCGGGGCCGCCGGGCCGCCGCCCCGGGTGTCACAGCCCGGCGGGCTGTGCTGTATAATGCATCGCTCAGAAATCCCGTCGATCTCTTGCCCGACGAGGGGGCGTCGCGTGATGTTGCTTAGGCTGCTGGGCGCTGTGATCAACCCCATTCTCAAATGGCGCGGCAAGACCGTGCTCATCATCAAGAGGCGCTAGGCACAGGATACTCCGCCGTCGCGATCTTATGTGCGCTTCGCCCGGGAAAGGCGAAGAGCGCCGGCCGCTCAGCGCGGCAGGCGCTCTTCGATCAAGTCGGCGATCTGGTTGATGGTGTCGGCCACGGGTACGCCCGCGCCGGCCAGGGCTTCAATCTTGCTCTCCGCCGTCCCGGTCTTTCCGGAGATGATGGCGCCTGCATGACCCATCCGCTTGCCGGGCGGGGCGGTGCGGCCCGAGATGAAGCCCACCACCGGTTTGGTCATGCTCTTGATGTACTCCGCCGCCTCTTCCTCGTCGGAGCCCCCGATCTCGCCGATCATCACCACGGCCTCGGTTTCGGGGTCCGCCTCAAACAGCTTGAGCACGTCGATGAACCGCGTGCCGATGATGGGGTCGCCCCCGATGCCAACGCAGGTGGACTGCCCGATGCCCCGGGTCGAGAGCTCGTTCACCACCTCGTAGGTGAGGGTGCCGCTGCGGGAGACGATTCCCACGGGACCCGGCCGGAAAATGGACCCGGGGAGGATGCCCACCAGCGACTTCCCCGGCGAGATGAGGCCGGGGCAGTTGGGCCCCACCAGCCGCGTCCCCTTGGCCCGGGCGTACGCCGTCACTTGCAGCATTTCGTGGATGGGGATCCACTCCGTGATGCACACCACCAGGCGAATGCCGGCGTCAATCGCCTCGATCACGGCGTCCGCGGCGAAGCGGGGCGGCACGAAGACGATGCTGGTGTTGACGCCCTCTTTCTCCACCGCCTCCCGCACCGTGTTGTAAACGGGCACGCCTTCCACCCGCTCCCCGCCCTTGCCGGGCGTCACGCCCGCGACCACCTTGGTGCCGTAGACCAGCATCTGTTTGGTGTGAAAGGCGCCTTCGCGGCCGGTGATTCCCTGCACCAACACGCGCGTCTCGGTATCGATCAATATGCTCAAGGTGTGTGAGACCTCCTCGAAAAAGCTTTCCCGGGCCTGCGGCTCACCCTCTGGCGAGCTCGACCGCTTTTCTCGCCGCCTCTTGGAAGCTCTCCGCCGTCTCCAGCCTTACGCCTCCCAAGTCGGCGGCGGCCAAGAGTTCACGCCCCTCCTTGGCCCGGGTGCCCGCCAGCCGCACCACGATGGGCACCTTGACCTCCATCTCTTGAATCACCGAAAGGAGCCCCTTGGCCACCTCGTCGCAGCGGGTGATACCGCCGAAGACGTTGATCAGAATGGACTTCACGGCCGGGTCGGAGAGGATCAAGCTGAGGCCGTTGCGCACCACTTCCGCCTGGGCGCCGCCGCCGATGTCCAAGAAGTTGGCGGCCCTGCCGCCGCTGCGCTGGATCATGTCCAGCGTGGTCATGACCAGGCCTGCGCCGTTGCCGACGATGCCCACTTCGCCGTCGAGCTTCACGTAGGAGAGCCCGAGCTCTTTGGCCTTCTGTTCCAGTGGGTGCTCCGCCTGTTCGTCGACGCCCTTGGCGTCAGGATGGCGGAAGCTCGCGTTGTCGTCGGTCTCCATCTTGCCGTCCAGAGCGACCAGTTGGCCGCTGCCCACGAGGGCCAGCGGGTTGATCTCTACCAGGATGGCGTCCTGCTCTTTGAAGACGCGGAACACCTTTTCAATGAGGGCTGACATGGGTTTGACCAGCTCGGCGGGGACCTGCGCCCGGTAGCACGCTTCGCGCACTTGGTAAGGGAGAAGGCCCAGCAGCGGATCGAGCCATACCTTGGCCACCTTTTCCGGCTGGGTTTCGGCCACTTCTTCAATGTCCATCCCGCCCGCCGAGGAGACGATGAGCACCGGCGCCTGCCTGGCCCGGTCGACGGTGATGCCCAGGTAAAACTCGGCCTGGATATCGGCAGCCGGCTCCACCAGCACCTCGTGGACGGGATAGCCCCGGATCTCCATGGAGAGGATCCGGGCCGCCTCCTTTTCCGCCTGGCCGGCATCGGCCACCACGGCCACCCCGCCGGCCTTGCCCCGGCCGCCGATGGGCACCTGGGCTTTCACCACCGCCTTGCCACCCAGCTCTTCGGCGATGGCCCGCGCCTCTCCGGGGCTTTTCGCCACCTTGCCCCGGGGGGTGGGGATGCCCGCCGCGGCGAAGATCTCCTTGGCCTGGTATTCAAGGAATTTCACTGGCCTGACCTCCACTTCTCGCAAGTGTCCACACGTGAAGGCCCCGGCGACCGCCGGGGCCGTCTGGCGCCTGATCCCGGTCCGGTGCCCCGCGCCCCCTCTTACGTGCCGGAGGGGCCGCTGCCGGCCGGCCGGTCATAGGCTGGCCTTGTAGACCGGCTGGCACCAGTGGCGGTACTTGGGTACCTTCCCTTTGACCACGTCGAAATAGAGCTGCTGGATCTTGCGGCTGATGGGGCCGATGCCGCCGTTTCCGATCACCCGGCGGTCGATCTCGGCGATGGGGCTCACCTGCGCCCCCGTGCCGACGAAGAAGGCTTCATCGGCGATGTAAAGCTCCGTCCGGTCGATCGGCCGTTCGATCACTTCGAGGCCGAGCTCCCGCGTCGCCAGCTCAATGATGGTGGCCCGGGTGATCCCTTCCAGGATGTCGTCGGTGACCGGCGGGGTGATCAACTTCCCTTTCCGCACGATGAAGAGGTTTTCGGCACTTCCCTCCGAGACGTGCCCGTCGGCCGTCAAGAAGATGCTCTCGTCGTAGCCGTCCAGCACGGCGTCAGACTTGGCCAGCGCCGCGTTGACGTACGCCCCGTTCACCTTGGCCCGCATGGGAATGGCGTTGTCGTCGATATGCCGCCACGAAGTCACCTTGACCCGCAGCCCCTTCTCGAGATCGAGGTAGGGGCCCATCGGCACCGCGAAGACCAGGAAGTCGTCTTCGAGGCCCGCGAGCTGAACGCCGATGCCCAGCTGGCTCTTATAGTAGATCGGGCGGATGTACATGTCCTCCCGGTCGTTGTTTTTCGCGAGGAGCTCCACGGTGATGCGGCAGAGATCGTCCACGGAGTAGGCGGGCGTGATCTGCAGGATCTTGCAGGACTGGAGGAGCCGCTCGTAGTGCTCCCTCATCCGGAAGATCAAGAGGTCCTGCTCCTCTTCCGACCAGTAGGCGCGGATGCCTTCAAAGACCGCGGTGCCGTACAGAAAGGCGTGGGTCTGCACGCTGATCTTGGCCTCTTCCAGCGGGACGAAGGCTCCCTCAAAGAAGGCGTACCTGGCCATGTCGATCCTCCTACCAGTTGATCCCTGTGTTTTTCGTGGCCCGCTCCGCTGAACCCTTTCCCTGGTCCGCGGCTTCGGCGGTACCTGCTTTCGCCAGGATGAGATCCGTTACACTTCGCCCGCGCCCACCCAGACGACCCGGTCCCGAGAAGGATACGTGGAGCGGGAGACCAGCTCCCGCACGACGCGGCCGTCGGGAAGCTGGGCGACCCGCCATACATTGACTTTATACCCGTCCCGGCCCTGTTTGACCACCCGCTGCGCGCCCTTGGGAAGGTCGGTCCGGGCCACCTCGATCACCCGGGCCGGCGCCACTTCCACCAGCTCCGTCTCGAGGCGCACGCCCCGGTACTTGGCCCGCGTCCCGTAGAGCGCGATCGTGAGCTGGTTCCCTTCGACGGAGGCCTTGATCAGCACGGGCCCCGGGGTGTCGTTGCGGAAGATGAAGTCCGTCACCCCGTAGACCACCGCGGCGTCGAGCCCCATAGGCACGTAGCCCACGGGGATCGAGTGAGGCGCCCGGGACATGACCTCAAGGCCGGCCAGCAGCACCGCCCCGTAGAGGGTAGTGGAGACCTGGCACACCCCGCCGCCGATGTCCGGCACCAGCTCGCCGTCGATGATCACCGGCGCCTCTTTGAAGCCCGCTGCCTCGACCCGGGGCCCGACGTGCCGGTTGAACGAGAACACCTCGCCGGGGGCGAGCAAATGGCCGTCCAGCGCCTGCGCCGCGATGTGGATGTTGGCGGTCCGGTTGGCGTCCGACGGGTCAAAGCGGGTGGTATAGACGGCCAGCCGCTCCCGGACACCCAGGGCCAGGGCGTCCTCGGTGCGAAAGGCGGCCGGCACGGCGCTCACCTCAAGGCGGACCGCGCGGGCGTAGGGCTCTGCCATAGCCTGGGCCAGCCTTCCCGGGAGCTCGTCGCTTTCCACCAGCCGCAGTCCCGCCCGGGACGGGACCACCACCACCTGGCCGCGCTCGTCCACGTCCAGCCGGGCATCGCGGGGCGGCCGCTCCACCCGGCTCGCGAGCCGCTGGAGCCAGGCGCGGTACGCGGCGTCGTCCACCCGCGGCCGGAGCGGCACTTCGTAGCCCCACCGCAGCGCGGTCCACCGCTGGAGGAGCTGCTCGAGCCGGGAGCCGGTACGGCCTACGGCGTAGGCCGCGGCCACCGTCGCGTCCAGGTCCGGCTGCACGCCGGTCTGCGCGGGCAGCTCGATCCAGGATTCGCCGTGGACGTACAGCTGAAGCGGCTGCTCCGCCAGGCCCTCGAGGCGCTGCTGCAGCCGCTGCCGGGCGGCTTCGGGCGCGAGGCCGCCCACGTCGAGGCCGGCCACTTTCACGCCGGGAACGATGACGCCGGGGGTGGCGGCCAGGAAGCTGCCGGCCGCGCCCACCGCCGCGGCGGCCGCCGCCAGGAGGACGGCAAAGAAGGCCGCTCTCCTGCTCTGCGAGCGGCCGGGAACATCCAAGCTGGCGCTGAGGGGACGGGCGAGCGACGCCAAGGCGACGAACCTCCCTGTTCACCACCGACGGCGCGTGGCGCCTCCACACGGTGTTTTCCCGCAAGCCTCGCCGCGAGAGGTAGGAGCAGAGTTCCACGGGCCCGGGCGGCCTTCCTGCCGGAGCGCCCGGCGCCGGCCGGGCGCGAGACGCCGGTTTCTGAATAGACCGCCGTCTTGGGGACGTATACTGTCCGCGCGACGTCAACGCGCGGAAAGGTCACCGGTCCGTGCCAGGGCGACCCCGCCCCGCGCCGGACGCTCTCGAGGTGAGCCCCATGTGGACGCTGCGTTCCCCGCTTCGGCCGCCGGCCTCGACGGGATCGCTTCCCGAGGCCGGGGCTTTCGAACCTACGGAGACCCGGGTGCACGTAGACGACCCGGCCGGCCGGGAGATCCTGGGCAAAGCCATCGCGGCGCACCTCGCGTCCTTCGCGCCCTCGCCGGAGCCCGTCACCCTGGTATGCGTCGGCAGCGACCGTTCCACCGGCGACGCGCTCGGCCCGCTGGTGGGGACGCGCCTTTCCCGGATGGCGCCGCCGGGGCTCACCGTGTACGGCACCCTGGAGCGCCCCGTCCACGCGGCCAACCTGGCGGAGCGCCTGGCTGATCTCCGCCGCCAGGGCAAGGACCGGCTGGTGGTGGCCGTCGACGCCTGCCTCGGCCGGGCGGAGAACGTGGGGACCGTGTGCGTCAAGTCGGGCCCCTTGAAGCCGGGAAGCGGAGTGAACAAGGCGCTGCCTCCCGTCGGGCGGTTTCACATCGTGGGCGTGGTGAACGTCGGCGGCTTCATGGAGTACTTCGTCCTGCAAAATACCCGCCTGAGCCTGGTGATGCGCCTGGCGGAACTGATCGCCGACAGCCTCGTCGATTCCGTCACCCGGCACTGGCCCAAAGCCGCGGCCCAGGCAGCAGCCGCCCGGGAGCCCTGAGGGCTCACTGCACTTGAGCGATGAGCTCGATTTCCACCGCGAAGTTCAGCGGCAGCGTGTGGGCCGCCACGGCCGAGCGGGCGTGGCGCCCTCGTTCGCCGAACACCTCTTCCAAGAGCTCCGACGCCCCGTTGATCACCTGCGGCTGCTGGTAGAAGCCGGCCGCGCTGTTCACCCACCCCACCAGCTTCACCATGCGGACCACCCGGTCCAAGGAGCCCACTTCTTGCTTCAGAGCCGCAAGGGCGTTGATGACGGCGAGCCGCGCCGCCTCTCGCCCTTCCTCGACCGACAGGTCGGCGCCCACTTGTCCCGCCCAGACCACCTGCC
>k87-59793_pt1 | contig 14948 bp, 14 predicted proteins | sample MGYA00084031_6733416 | MGnify analysis MGYA00084031
CACCTCCCCCACCCCCACCGTTGACTGCGGAGGAACTCGCCGCGCACACCCTGCCCGTCGTGGTGACGATCGACGCGTCCTCCGGCTGGACCGGGGTCACCGGCACCGGGATCGTGCTCACCTCCGACGGCACGGTCCTGACCAACCATCACGTGGTCAGCGGCGCCACCGAGATCACCGCGGTCAGCGTCGCGACCGGGCTGATCCACGACGTCGAGGTCCTCGGCTACGACAGCACCCGCGACCTCGCCGTTCTGCATCTCGGCGCGGCGAACGATCTGCCGGTCGCGCCGATCGCCGACGAACTGCCCCCGGTGGGCACGCGGGTCACCGCGTTCGGCAACTCGCAGGGCGGTGGGGTGGTCGTCGCGACCCCGGGCAGCATCGTCGCCTTCGACCGCAACGTCGTGGTGCGCGACGCCACGGACGGCTCCCGCCACCGTCTCACGGGGATGGTGCAGACGGACGCCCCGATCCGGCCGGGCGACTCGGGTGGACCGCTGGTCGACGAGTACGGCGTCGTCGTCGGGATCAACACCGCCGGTGCCGTCCACCGTGAGGACGCCACCCCGGTCGACAGCACCCCCGAGTCGTACGCGGTGCCGATCACCGAGGCGATGGCCGTGGTCGAGCAGGTGCGGTCCGGGGTGAGCGGCGGGTCGGTACACGTCGGCCCCACCCCGCGGCTCGGTGCGAGCGTGGTGACCTCGCGCGGGAACGGCCGCGACCCGGGCGCAGAGATCCTGTGGGTGTCCTACGGCAGTCCCGCCTACCGCGCCGGACTCGACATCGGCGACGTGGTGGTGACCTTCGACGGGCAACCGGTCACCTCGATCGCGGACCTGGAGGAGCTGCTGATGCGCCACCGGCCGGGAGACGCCGTGGCGATCGAGTGGGTCACGGAGGCGGGCGAGAAGCATTCCACCTCGGTCGTTCTCGACGACGGCCCGGCCCGCTGAGCGTCGATACCGACCCGTGGCGGACGGCCGGTCCGCCACGACCGGGATACTCGGATCCGTGAGCGCAACACTTCGTATCGACCATCTGTCCGCCTCCCGGGGCGAACGCGTCCTGTTCGACGGGCTGGACCTGACCGTCGCCGCCGGGGACGTGATCGGCCTGGTGGGGGCGAACGGAGCCGGCAAGTCGACGTTGCTCACGACGCTGGCAGGAGTCGGTGACGCCGACGTCACCGGGTCGGTGACGCTCAGCCCGCCGGACGCGACGATCGGCTATCTCGCCCAGGAACCGGAGCGCGTGCCCGGCGAGACGATCCTCGGTTTCCTCGCGCGGCGCACGGGCGTCGCCGAGGCCGAGCAGACCATGAACGCCGCCGCCGAGCGCGCCGAGAAGGTGGTCGAGGAACTCGGCCTCGACACCGGACTGGACGCGGAGACGACCGCCCTGTCGGGTGGGCAGGCCGCCCGCGCCGGACTCGCCGCACTGCTGCTGTCCCGCTACGACGTGCTGCTGCTCGACGAGCCCACCAACGACCTCGACCTCGCCGGGCTCGAACGTCTCGAGCGGTTCGTCGAGGAGACGCGGACGCCGCTGGTGATCGTCAGCCACGACCGCGAGTTCCTGGCCCGCACCGTCACCGGCATCGTCGAACTCGATCCGGTGCAGCAGCAGATCTCGGTGTACGACGGCGGGTACGAGGCGTATCTGGTCGAGCGGGAGGTGGCGCGCCGGCACGCCCGCGAACGCTACGAGGAGTTCGCCGACATCAAGGCGGATCTCGAGGAACGTGCTCGCACGCAACGCAACTGGCTCGAGCACGGTGTCCGCAACGCGCGGCGCAAGTCCAAGGACAACGACAAGATCGGGCGTAAGCACCGCGCCGAGGCCACCGAGAAGCAGGCGGCGAAGATCCGTCAGATGCAGCGGCGCATCGAACGTCTCGATGTCGTCGAGGAGCCCCGCAAGGAGTGGGAGCTGCGGATGTCGATCGCGGCCGCACCGCGCAGCGGCACCGTCGTCGCGACGCTCGACGAGGCGGTCGTGCGCCGGGGGAAATTCACGCTCGGGCCGGTCACCACGCAGGTGGAGTGGGGCGACCGCATCGTCGTGACCGGACCGAACGGCGCCGGGAAGACGACGCTGCTGCGGGTGCTGCTCGGCCGGATCGCACCGGACTCGGGACGGGCGTCGCTGGGTTCCGGGGTGCTCGTCGGGGAGATCGACCAGGCCCGGGGTCTCTTCGAGGGCGACGAACCTCTGGTGGAGGCGTTCGGGCGGAACGTGCCCGACTGGCCGGACGCGGACGTGCGGACCCTGCTGGCGAAGTTCGCGCTCAAGGGTCATCACGTGCTGCGGCCGGCGTCGTCCCTGTCCCCGGGTGAGCGCACCCGCGCCGGGCTGGCGTTGCTGCAGGCGCGCGGAGTGAACCTGCTGGTGCTGGACGAGCCGACCAACCATCTGGATCTGCCGGCGATCGAGCAGCTCGAGCGTGCCGTCGACAGCTTCGACGGCACGCTGCTGCTCATCACGCACGACCGTCGCATGCTGGAGACCACACGCAGTACGCGTCGGTGGACGGTCGAGAACGGGCGACTGAGTGAGGAGTTGCTGTAGATGGGTGGAAGCGTCCGTGTGGACAGCTGGACGTGGTCGGTGCGGTTGTTCAAGACCCGTTCGGCGGCGGCGAGTGCGTGCCGCGCCGGGCACGTGCGCGTCGACGGAGTGACCGCGAAGCCGTCGACGCCGGTGACCATCGGCGCCGAGGTGCGGATCCGGGCGCACGGTCCCCACGGCATCGAGAAGATCGTCGAGGTCACCCAGCTCGTGAACAAGCGGGTCGGTGCGCCGATCGCGGCGACCGCCTACGTCGACCACAGCCCGCCCCCGCCGCCGAAGGAGGTTCTCGCGGCGGTGCCGCGCCGCGACCGCGGTGCGGGTCGTCCGACGAAGAAGGAACGGCGGGAGATGGATCGGCTGCGCGGTTTCGATCCGAGCTGACCGTTCCCGGCAACCGGCTCTCCGTTCCCTTCCATTGACAAATCGTTGGGTTTTTACAACAATTTGTTCATGAGTCCGGTTCGCCGTGGGGAAACCCTTCCCATCTACAACCGCATCCGCGTCCTCCGCACGGAACGCGGCATGAGTCGCGCACAGCTGGCCGAGCTCATCGGGGTGAACCCGCAGACCGTCGGTGCACTGGAACGCGGCGACCACTACCCCAGCCTGGACCTCGCGTTCCGCATCTGCGACGTGTTCGGGCTGCCGGTCGAGGCCGTCTTCTCGCGCACCGAGTTCACGCCGCTGTCGACCGAGCTCTACAGACCCCGGAAGGAGGCCTGACGTGTCCACCTCCTCGTTGATCGACCGCTACGAGGCCTACCGCACCCGCCGGTTCCTCGAGAACGAGAAGCTCTCCTCCCGCTGGCTGCCCGGCTGGCGCACACAGCATCGTCGCCGCATCCTCGCCGGCAGCGTGATCACCCTCCTCGCCGCGATGTTCGTCGTGGCGATCGCGTCGTACTTCACGAAATGGGCGGTGATCGCCTGGCTTCCGGTCACGCTGATCTTCCTGCCCACCTGGACGTGCCTGCAGATCGTCACCGGCCGCCAGTCCGACGCCCCGCGCCACGCCCTCGACGAACGCGAGATCGCCGAACGGAACAGCGCACGCTCGATCGGGATGTCGGTGGCCCAGACGCTGCTGCTGATCCCCGTCTTCGCCCTGATCTTCGGCGCCACGCTCGACTCCCTCGACCATCGCGCGCTCGCGTACTCGATGGGCGGATTCGCACTCGCCGCACTGCTGTTCAGCGGCTGCCTGCCCGCCGTTCTGCTCGCCTGGACCCGACCCGACGACGACCCCGAGGAGTGACTTGACCCTCACCATCGACAATCTGTCCAAACGCTACGGCGACAAGACCGCCCTCGACGGGGTGAACTTCGAGGTCCGTCCCGGCGAACTGTTCGGTTTCGTCGGCAGCAACGGTGCCGGGAAGACCACCACGATGCGCATCGTGCTCGGGGTGCTCGCCGCCGATGCCGGTGAGGTGCGGATCGACGGTCGCCCCGTCGATCTCGACGTGCGCCGCACGATCGGGTACATGCCCGAGGAACGCGGTCTCTACCCGAAGATGAAGGTCGGCAAGCAGCTGACCTACCTTGCTCGACTGCACGGACTTTCGAAGTCCGAGGCCCACGACGCGGTGGAACGGTGGACGGAGCGCCTGGGTATCGCCGAACGGGTCGGTGACACCGTCGACTCCCTCTCGCTCGGCAACCAGCAGCGCGTCCAGCTGGCCGCGGCGCTCGTGCACGACCCGAAGGTCCTCGTCCTCGACGAACCGTTCTCCGGCCTCGACCCCGTCGCCGTCGACGTCATGAGCGAGGTTCTGCTCCAGAAGGCGAACGACGGTGTGCCGGTTATCTTCTCGAGCCACCAGCTCGATCTCGTGCAACGTCTCTGCGACCGGGTCGGCATCATCTCCGCCGGCCGCATGCGGGCGGTGGGCACCGTCGACGAACTGCGCTCCGGGGGCGACGCGACCCTCGTCGTCCACGCCCCGCAGGCACCCGCCGGGTGGGCGCACGGTCTGCCCGGGGTCACCCACGTCGAGTACGACGGCGACCGTACCGTGCTCACCCTCGCTCCCGGCACCGACGACCAGCAGATCCTGAAGGCCGCGCTGGAAACCGGCCCGGTGCACGAGTTCTCGCTGCGGCAACCGTCCCTGACCGAACTGTTCCGAGAGGTGGTGGCCGCATGAGCGCCCCGATGAGCGATACCCGCGCGATCGCGCTCGTCGCCCGCCGCGAATTCGTCACGCAGGTCCAGAAGAAGAGCTTCCTGATCAGCAACGCGATCGTGCTGGTCGCGATCGTCGTCGGTATCGTGGTCGCGTCCGTGCTCTCCGGCGGCGACGAGGAGCGGCCCACCATCGGTGTGGTCGGCGCCCCGGCACTGAGCGCCACCCTCGAATCCCTCGGGGAGGCCGTCGACACACCGCTCGAGATCTCCGAACTGCCCGACGCCGACACCGGCCGCGACCGCGTCGCCGCGGGCGAACTCGACGTCGCGCTGGTCCCCGGCTCCGGGAACACCGTCACCGCCGTCACCGAGTCCGACATCGACACCGACGTGAAAGCGCTCCTCGACGCCGCGGTGGTGCAGCAGGCCCAGACCGAGGCGCTGACCGCGCGCGGGATCGATCCGGCCGAGATCGCCGGCGAGGTCTCCTCCGCCACGGTCGTGGTCGAAGCCGTCGACCCGCCCGACCCGGAGCAGGGTCAGCGCATGGTGCTGTCGATCGCCGCGGTGGCCCTGCTGTACATGCAGATCCTGCTCTTCGGCACCTACGTGGCGATGGGTGTCGTCGAGGAGAAGTCCTCGCGGGTGGTCGAACTGCTGCTGTCCACCCTGCGTCCACTGCAGCTGCTGTGGGGCAAGATCCTCGGCATCGGTGCCGTCGGCCTGGTGCAGCTCGCCGCCTACGGCGTCGTCGGGGTCGGGGCGTCGCTGGCCACCGGCACCCTGACGATCACCGGCACCGCCCTCGGGGTCCTCGCCGGCACCCTCGGCTGGTTCATCCTGGGCTTCACGTTCTTCGCGGTGCTCTACGCCGCTGCGGGATCGATGGTTTCGCGCCAGGAGGACGTCAACTCCACCTCCGGCCCGCTCATGATGGTCATCCTCGTGATGTTCTTCGCGGCGTTCTCGTCGATCGACGATCCCGAGTCGGGCTGGAGCACGACGCTCAGCTGGATCCCGCCGTTCTCGGCGATCCTCATGCCGCTGCGCATCGCTGCCGGGGTCGCGACCCCGATGCAGATCCTCGTGACCATCGTGCTCATGCTCGTCGCGATCGCAGTGCTCAGCGTGGTCGCCGCGCGCATCTACCAGCGGTCGATCCTGCGAATCGGCCGCACGGTCACCTGGAAGGAAGCGCTCGGCCGCTGAGCGGCCCCCGGCAACTCGGCCGCTGAGCGGCCCGATCGAGGGGGAGGATGTGTGCGCTCCTGCCGCCGCGGAGCACACACATCCTCCCCCTTCTTCGTGCCGGTATAGGTTGACCTCGAACGACGAGAACAGGTGGAGGCAACGTGGCCGGGAAGATTTCGGCGCAGGAGTTCATCGACAACGTGCTCGACCCGGGCAGCTTCGTCTCCTGGGACGTCCCGCCCATCGACGTCGGCGCCGGGGAGAGCTATCGCGCCGACCTGCAGCGGGCCGCCGAGAAGTCCGGGGTCGACGAGTCCGTCCTCACCGGCGTCGGCACCGTGCACGGCCGGCGCATCGCCCTGATCGTGTGCGAATTCTCCTTCCTCGCAGGGTCGATCGGGGTGGCCGCCGCCGAACGGATCGTCACCGCCGTCGAACGCGCGACCGCCGAGGGACTGCCGCTGCTCGCCTCCCCCACCTCCGGGGGCACCCGCATGCAGGAGGGCACGCTCGCCTTCGTGCAGATGGTCAAGATCGCCGCGGCGGTCGCCGCCCACAAGGCCGCACACCTCGGTTATCTCGTGTACCTGCGCAACCCGACGACGGGCGGGGTGTTCGCGTCGTGGGGTTCGCTCGGGCACGTCACCGCCGCCGAACCCGGCGCGCTCGTCGGGTTCCTCGGCCCGCGCGTCTACCGGGCCCTGTACAACGAGCCGTTCCCCGAGGGCGTCCAGACCGCCGAGAACCTCTACCGCAACGGTGTGATCGACGGGATCATCCCCCTCGAGGGCGTGCGGCAGGTGGTGCACCGGCTGCTGCGGGTGCTCGTCGAACCGAACCGCCCCGACATCAGCACGAGCCCCGCGGTCACCGATCCCGCGGACGTGCCCGACATCCCCGCCTGGCAGTCGGTGATGCTCAGCCGCCGCCGTGAACGGCCGGGTATCCGGCAGCTGCTGCGGCACGCGGCGTCGGCGCAGGTGCCGCTGTCGGGAACGGGGCAGGGAGAGTCGGACCGCACCGTGATGCTGTCCCTCGCCCGCTTCCGCGGGGTGTCGTGTGTGATGTTCGGGCAGGACCGGTCCGGCCAGTCGCCCGAGCAGACGATGGGGCCCGGCGCGCTGCGCGAGGCCCGTCGCGCCATGCGCCTGGCCGACGAACTGCGGCTGCCGCTCGTGCTCGTCATCGACACCCTCGGCGCGGCCCTGTCGAAGGAGGCCGAGGAACGCGGTCTCGCCCCGGAGATCGCCCGGTGCCTCGCCGACCTCGTGACCCTGCCGACCCCGACGGTGTCGGTGCTGCTCGGGCAGGGTACCGGCGGTGGGGCGCTGGCGCTGCTGCCTGCCGACCGGGTGCTGTGCGCACAGCACGGCTGGCTTGCGCCCCTGCCGCCCGAGGGCGCCAGCGCAATCGTGCACCGCGACACCACCCACGCCCCGCGCATGGCCGAGGACCAGGGCATCCGCTCCCGCGACCTGCTGCGCGACGGCATCGTCGACGCGGTGGTCCCGGAGCTGCCCGACGCCGCAGCGGAGCCGGTGGGGTTCGTCAAGCGGGTCGGCGCGGCGGTGGCGCGGGAACTCGTCGCACTGGCCGACGAACCCGACGACCTGCGGTACCGCAGGCGCCTCGAGCGGTACCGCCGGCTCGGGGTTCCGGACCTACGGGAATGAGCGGCAGGAACGGCCGCGGCACCCGACGATCCACCATTCGTCGCGTATTTCCGTCCGTCCGGCGCAGATCGCACTCGTCCTGGTGATCGGTCACATAGGGTGTTCGCGGCCACAGTTGTAGGCGAGGAAGGACAGGAAAGCGATGAGCTCGTACGAGGAGGCGTTCCGCCGGAGCGTGGAGGACCCGGAAGGGTTCTGGCTCGAGGCCGCCCAGGCGGTCGAGTGGGAGAACGCCCCGACCCGGGCTCTCGACGACTCGGCGGCACCGGCTTACCGCTGGTTCCCCGACGGCACCCTCAACACGAGCGTCAACGCCCTCGACCGGCACGTGCGCGCCGGCCACGGCGACCGCCCGGCCCTGATCTGGGATTCGGCGATGGTCCCGGCCAAGCGCACCTACACCTACGCGGAGCTGCTCGACGAGGTCGCGACCTTCGCCGGTGTCCTGCGCGACCAGGGCGTCACCGCCGGCGACCGCGTGGTCGTCTACATGCCGATGATCCCCGAGGCCGCCATCGCGATGCTCGCGTGCGCCCGTATCGGCGCCGTGCACTCGGTGGTGTTCGGTGGGTTCGCCGCCAAGGAGCTCGCCACCCGCATCGACGACGCGACCCCCGTGGTCCTCGTCACCGCCTCCGGCGGCATGGAGCCCGGCCGCATCATCGAGTACCTGCCGATGGTCGAGCAGGCGATCGGGTTGTCGCAGACTCCGCCGCACACCGTGATCGTCAAGAACCGCGAGCAGATCCCCGGTTCGGCAGCGGACTACAAGACGTCCTCCGCGGCGTGGTTCGACTGGGACGAGCTGGCTGCCGACACCACTCCGGCCGAGCCGGTGACGGTCGCGGCCACCGACCCGCTCTACATCCTCTACACCTCCGGCACCACCGGGAAGCCGAAGGGCGTCGTGCGCGACAACGGCGGTCACGCCGTGGCGCTGACCTGGTCGATGAGCGCCATCTACGACATCGGGCCCGGCGACGTGTGGTGGACGGCCTCGGACGTCGGCTGGGTCGTCGGCCACTCCTACATCGTCTACGCCCCGCTGCTCGTGGGTGCGACCACCGTGATGTACGAGGGCAAGCCCGTCGGCACCCCGGACGCCGGTGCGTTCTGGCGGATCATCTCGGAGAACGGCGTCAAGGCGCTGTTCACCGCGCCCACCGCGATCCGCGCCGTGCGCAAGGCCGATCCGAACGCCGACGAGCTGAAGAAGTACTCGATCGACACGCTGGAGACCCTCTTCGCTGCGGGTGAGCGCCTCGACCCCGACACCTACGAGTGGGCGACGAAGGTGCTCGAGCGCCCGGTCGTCGACCACTGGTGGCAGACCGAGACCGGCTGGGCGATCGCTGCGAACCTGCGCGGCCTGGACCCGATGCCGCTCAAGGCCGGCTCCCCCACCGTCCCCGTGCCGGGCTACCGGGTGGAGATCGTCGACGGCGAGGGCAAGCCGGTCGAGCCGAACACCGAAGGCAACATCGTCATCGGTCTCCCGCTTCCGCCCGGCACGCTCGCCGGTCTGTGGCGGGACGAAGAGCGCTTCCGCCGCTCCTATCTCGACACCTTCCCCGGGTACTACCTCACCGGTGACTCCGGCTTCGTCGACGAGGACGGTTACGTCTTCGTCCTGGGCCGCTCCGACGACGTCATCAACGTGGCCGGGCACCGGCTCTCCACCGGCAGCATGGAGGCCGTGGTCGCCTCGCATCCGGCCGTCGCCGAGTGCGCCGTGGTGGGTATCCGCGACGAGCTGAAGGGTCAGCGCCCGTCGGGATACGTGGTGCTCAAGTCGGGTGTGGAGATCGACCACGAGACACTGCGTCGGGAGCTCGTCGCGATGGTCCGCGAGCAGATCGGCGCGGTCGCGACCTTCCGCGATGTGACGGTCGTGCAGGCGCTCCCGAAGACCCGGTCGGGCAAGATCCTCCGCAAGACGATGCGGCAGATCGCCGACCACGAGCAGTTCACCGTGCCGTCGACCATCGAGGACCCGGCCGTCCTCGAGGCGCTGCGCGAGCAGCTGCAGGGCTGATCCGCCCCTTCGCACACGGAGTGGACGGCCGCACAGGTATCCGGCCTGTGCGACCGTCCACTTCTGTTGTCAGCGGCCGTCTTCGGTGCCGGTACTGTGCGCCTCGCGCAGGCGACGGCCGTGTTCGACGAGTTCCTCGTACTTGGCGGCGTTCTTCTCGATCACCCGTGAATCCCGTTCGGGCAGTTGCAGGGTCTCCTCCGCCGACATCCCGGCCTGCAGCTGGCGGCCGCGTTCCATCTCGGCGTCGAATTCGGCGCCGAACAGCAGCGCCAGGTTCGTGATCCACAGCCACAACAGGAAGATCACGGCACCGGCGAGGGAACCGTAGGTCTTGTTGTAGCTGCCGAAGTTCGAGACGTAGAAGGCGAATCCGACCGACGCGAGGATCCACACGACGATCGCGATGAGCGAACCGAGGCTCACCCACCGGAACTTCGGCTGCGCGACATTGGGCGTCGCGTAGTACAGCACCGCGACGATCACGATGACGAGCAGCAGCATGACCGGCCATTTGACGATGTTCCACGTGGTCACGGCGGTGTCGCCGAGTCCGATGACGTCGCCGATGGTGCGGGCGAGCGGGCCGCTCACCACCAGCATCAGCGCGGTGGCACCCGCGGCGACGAGCGCCAGTGCCGTCACGAGCAGCAGCAGCGGCCGCAGCTTCCAGACGGGCCGGCCCTCCTCGATCTCGTAGATCCGGTTCATGGCCCGTCCGAACGCCCCGACGTAGCCGGACGCCGACCACAGGGCACCGACGACACCGATGAGCAGGGCGAGTCCGGCGGTGGGTGCCGCCACCAGCTGTTCGATCGGACCGCGCAGGGTGTCCACCGCCGACGACGGACCGAGATCCTCGACCATGCCGAGCACGGTGTCGACGGTGGCCTGCCCCTGCCCGAACACCCCGAGCAGGGAGACCACGACGAGCAGCGCCGGGAACAGCGACAGCACCGCGTAGTAGGTGAGCGCGGCGGCGAGATCCGTGCACTGGTCGTGCCCGAACTCGCGAATCGTGCGTCGCAGCACGTACTTCCACGACAATTTCGTCAGGTCCGTGGGCGAATCGGGCTTACGGGGATCGTCCGGGGCCACGGTGGCCCCGGACGAGGCGTCACCTCTGTGCTCGGCATCCATACCGCGGCGGATACCCGCCCTCGCGCCTCCACCAAACCCACCGCGGAGGACGGCCCCGAACCCGCCTCCGCGAGCGCGCCACGGCCGTACGATCCGCTCATGACCGACACCCCGCTCGAGGGCACACCCGACGGTTTCGCGAGGATCGCGTCGCACCTCGACTACCCCATGTTCGTCCTCACCGCCTTCGACGGCGAGGAACGCAGCGGCTGCCTCATCGGGTTCGCCACCCAGAGCGCGATCGACCCGGCGCGGTTCTTTGTGGCGTTGTCGAACAAGAACCGCACCTACCGCATCGCACACGCCTCCGAGCACCTCGCCGTGCACGTGCTCACCGAGGCCAACCGCGACCTCGCATCGCTGTTCGGGGAGCACTCCGGCGACGACATCGACAAGTTCGGCCGGTGCGCGTGGCGGGAAGGCCCGTACGGGCTGCCGATCCTCGACGACGCACCGGCATGGTTCGTCGGGCGGATTCTCGGGCACTCCGAGATCGGCGACCACGGCGGCTTCCTCCTCGACCCCGAGCGAGGGGATGTGCGCGGCGACCTGGACGGGCTGCTCACCTTCGCGAAGGTGAGCGATCTGGAGGCGGGTCACGGCGCGTGACGTGCATCCGGAAGACAGGAATGATCTGATCGGCGACATGCGACGACTCGACGGCGACCCCACCGCGGCGCACCCGCTGGACGATGCGGCCCTGCGCAACCTCTACGCCTATCCGGACAACCTCACCCGCCCCTGGCTGCGGATCAACTTCGTGTCGTCCCTCGACGGCGCCGCAGCGGTCGAGGGACGGTCCGGAGCGCTGGGTTCTCCCGCCGACAAGAAGGTCTTCGGGTTGCTGCGCGAACTCGCCGACGTGATCCTCGTGGGCGCCGGCACGGTGCGGGCCGAGAACTACGGGGGCGCCCGCACGAGCGAGGCCCTGCGGTCGCGCCGCGAGGCGGCCGGTCTGTCGCCGATCCCACCGGTCGTGGTGGTCACCGCCTCCTGCGACCTGCATCCCGATCTGCGGCTGTTCACCGACACGACGATCCCGCCCGTGGTGTTCACCTCGGCGCGGGCACCCGAGGCCGCCCGGCGGGCCGTGGAGGCCGCGGGCGCCGACGTGCGGGTCGTCGCGCAGGAGGAGATCGACGGCCCTTCCCTGCTCACGGCGGTCGCGGAGGCGGGCTGGCGGCGGGTGCTGTGCGAGGGCGGCCCCAACCTGTTCGGCCGTCTCGTCGAGGACGGTGTCGTCGACGAGCTGTGCCTGACCTGGGCGCCGGTGCTCGCCGCCGGGAACGCCGGGCGCATCGCCCGCTCCCCCGGATCCGCCCTGACCCCCATGCGCCGCGCACACCTGCTGTGTGACGACGACGGCACCCTGCTCACCCGCTGGGTGCGCCCGACCGCTCTGGAAGGAGATGGCGATGGCCGATGACGACGTGGTGGAGGGGACGGACACCTCCGACGAGCTGATCGACGAGCTCGCGCAGCTCGCCTGCGACCGGAAACTGACGCTCGGGTGCGCGGAGTCGCTGACCGCGGGCACCATCGCCGCCCGGCTCGGCGCCGCGAAGGGCAGCTCCGACTGGTTCCGCGGCGGCATCGTCGCGTACTCGCGCGAGGTCAAGTACGGGCTGCTCGAGGTTCCCGAGGGACCGGTGGTGTGCGAGAGCGCGGCGCGCACGATGGCCGAGAGCACGGCCCGATTGCTTGGCGCGCAGCTCGTCGTCGCGGTGAGCGGCGCCGGTGGCCCCGACCCGCAGGACGGCCGCCCGCCGGGCACGGTGTGCTTCGCGACGACCGGTCCGGACGGAACCCGCAGCGAGGAGCAGCACTTCGACGGCGATCCGGAAAAAGTGCTCGCCCAGACCGTGAGGCACGCACTAACGTTGCTCCGCGACCGGGCATCCGCCTGAGATCGCACCTCACAGGGGGGTCGTGTGCGCACTCTGACCTACTACGTCGCTGTCACGATGGACGGCTTCATCGCGGGACCGAACGGGGAGTACGACTTCTTCCCGATCCCCGACGAGCTCACGGCCGCACTGGTGCAGGAGTACCCGGAGACCGTCCCCACACATGTGCGTGATCATCTCGGAATCGATTCTCCGAACAAGAAATTCGATTCCGTGGTGATGGGGCGTCGCACCTGGGAACCGTCGCTCGACGCCGGGGTGACGAGCGCGTACAAGCACCTGGATCAGTACGTCTTCTCCACCACCATGACCGAGGCGCCCGACGACACCGTCACCCTCGTCGACAGCGACCCGCTCGCCTACGTGCGCGACCTGAAGAAGCAGGACGGTGCGGGAATCTGGTTGTGTGGCGGTGGATCTCTCGCCGGCACGCTACTGCCGGAGATCGACGAACTCGTCCTGAAGATCTCCCCCGTGGTGATCGGCGACGGCATCCCGTTGTTCCGCAGCGGATTCGATCCGATCCGGTTCGACCTCACCGAGAGCCGGGTCTTCGGGGGTGTCACGGTGAACCGGCTGGTGCCGCGGGGTGCGGCCGCCTGAAAACCGGGTGCGCGTCGCCGGTCGCGGGGCCTACCCTGGCGGCATGCGAGTGACGTTCACGAAGGGTCCCGGCATCGGGTACGAGGTCGCGGTGCAGCGCGAGACCGGTCCGGCGCTCGCACCCCGCAACGGCCCCGGCGGCCACCCCTATCTCCCCCACGACCTGGTCCATCTGCTGGTCGAGCTGGAGGCCGGCATCGAACTCGGCGTGTTCGGGCAGCTGGCCGCCGGCGACAACGGCCTGTTCTGGCCGGCCGACCCGGCCGAACGCGCCCGGGCCGGCCGGCAGCGCCGGGCCGGGAAACGCCACCTGCCACCGCGAGCGGAAGCCGACATGGTCCGCTCGGAGGAACTCGCGCGGATCGCCGTGCCGGTCTGGGAGGTCCGCCGGGGAAAAGCGCCCGGCCTGCCCGGCTACGTGTCGCCCCGGGACGTCACCCCGCTGGTCGAGCGGATCGTGGATCGCCTCGACGAGCACGCCGACCGGTGGCACGCGCTCCCGGTCGACGGCTCGCTGACGGTGGACTGGAAGGTGCCCTCACGGAACCGGAGGTGACCCGAGGTCACAGTGCCGACGAGGTGACCCGAAGTCACAGAGCCGACGGTGACACGTCCAGGGTGGTGCGGTCGAGGCTCGACAGCAGGTCGAACTGCGGTCCCGTCCGCGGCAGCTCGAAGCGGTAGAAGTAGCGGGCCGCGGCGCGCTTGCCGTCGAAGAAGTCGCCCTCGCGGTCGCCGACGGCGAGCAGCTGTTCGAGCCAGATCCACGCCACCACGACGTGCCCGACGGCCTCGAGGTAGATCGACGAATTTGCCAGCGCCACAGCGGGATCTCCGGTGGACCACAACGTCGCGGTGGTCTCGGCGACGCGGCCGACCGCGGCCCCGAGCTGCTGCGCGTACACCGCGGCGTCGCCCCCGGCTGCGGTCGCGCGGGCGATGGTCTCCCCGATCGTCTCGCCCAGCAGCTTCAAGGCAGCGCCGCCCTGCATGATCACCTTGCGGCCGAGCAGGTCGAGTCCCTGGATGCCGTGGGTGCCCTCGTGGATGGCGTTGAGCCGGTTGTCGCGGTAGAACTGCTCGACGTCGAACTCGCGGGTGTAGCCGTAACCGCCGAGCACCTGGATCGCGAGGCTGTTCGCCTCGAGGCACCACTGCGACGGCCACGACTTGGCGATCGGGGTGAGCAGGTCCAGCAACAGCCCGGCGCGGGTCCGTGCCTCGTCGCTGTCGGTGGTCTGCTGTTCGTCGACGAGCTTCGAGCAGTACAGGCCCAGTGCCAGTGCGCCCTCGACGTAGGACTTCTGGGCCAGCAGCATCCGCCGCACGTCGGCGTGCTCGACGAGCGGCACCTGCGGTGAGGCCGGGTCCTTGGCGCCGAGCGGGCGGCCCTGCGTGCGGGTGCGGGCGTAGTCGAGCGACTGCAGGTAGCCGGCGTAGCCGAGGGAGGTCGCGAGGAACCCGACACCGATGCGTGCCTCGTTCATCATGTGGAACATGTACGACAGGCCCTTGTCCGGCTCCCCGAGCAGGTAACCGACCGCGCCGGCCCGCCCGCCCGGGGTGTGCGCGCCCTCCCCGAAGTTGAGCAGGGTGTTGGTGGTGCCGCGGTTGCCCATCTTGTGGTTCAGGCCCACGAGGGCGACGTCGTTGCGGTCGCCGAGCGTGCCGTCGGGCTCGACGAGGTACTTGGG
>k87-752181_pt1 | contig 14944 bp, 15 predicted proteins | sample MGYA00084031_6733416 | MGnify analysis MGYA00084031
GCGCCGAGGGGCGCTGCGCTACGGTCAGTCGACCGCGACGGGATCGTCGCGGCCCAGCTCCCAGAAGGCGACGGCCGCCGCGGCGGCGACGTTGAGGGAATCGACGCCCCGTCGCATCGGAATCACCACGCGGCGATCGCTCAGGGCCATCGCCTGCGGGGACAGCCCTGGCCCCTCCGCGCCGAGCATGAGCGCCGCCCGACGTCGGTGGGCGGCGTCGAGGTGCTGGATCGGCAGCGCGTCCGCCGCCGGAGTCAACGCCAAGAGCGAGAACCCCGCCGCGCGCACCTGGGCGAGCGCGTCGGGCCACGGGGCGAGTCGCGCGTAGGGGACCGCGAACACCTCGCCCATACTCACCCGGACACTGCGCCGGTAGAGCGGATCGGCGCACGAGGGCGACAGGAGGACCCCGTCGACGCCGAGGGCGGCTGCCCCGCGAAAGATCGCTCCCAGGTTGGTGTGGTTGTTGACATCCTCCAAGATCGCTATCCGCCGCGCCGTCGTGAGGATCTCCTCGGGCTCGGGCAAGGGCCGCCGGTGGAACGACGCGAGGACCCCGCGGTGCACGTGAAAACCGGTCACCTGTGCCAACACGTCCTGGCTCGCGGCGTACAGCGGAGCGTCGGCCAGCCCGGCGAACTGGTCAACTCGCTTGATGTCGATGAGGAAGGACCGCGGCCGGTAGCCGGCGCGCAGCGCCCGCCGCAGCACCAACTCCCCTTCGGCGATGAACAGACCGTGGGGCGGTTCCCAGCGGGTGCGCAGCTCGACGTCGGTCAGCGCCCGGTAGTCGGCGATGCGGGGATCATCCGGGTCGGTGATGAGTTCGACGGACACGCCGCCGATTGTCACCGCCACCCACGCGCCGCCGGCAAATGATCACCGCTCGGCGACGAATCCGTCCTCCTCGGGAGAAGCCGCCTGCGCCGGGCGGCGGACGACCCACACCACACCGATGCCGGCGGCGAGGAGCAGCAGCGCGCCGACGGTCTGCAGGGGGCCGATCAACAGGCCAAGCACGCCGATCATGGGCGCGGAGACCATGAGCAGCACTCCATCGACCCGCGACAGGATCCGCGAGCGGACCACCGCCCACCCCACCAGCAGCCAGCCGGCGCTGTAGAGGGTGGCGCCGAGTGTCGAGAACACGCCGGCGGGCAGCGGGCCGACGGCGGTGCGACCGGAGAGGGTCGCGAACGGCAGCATCAATCCGGCGCCGCACAGGCCGGTGACGAGTCCCCACATGGCGGCGAGACGGGCCGGAGATGCCGCGTGCAGGGCGGCGAGCGCCAGGAGCGCGATCAGCCCGGCGCAGATGGCGAACACCCAGCCGATGAGCCGGGCGGGCTGGTCGTGGGCCACGTAGCCCGCGGGCCCGCCCTCGAGATCGCCCATCGTGCTGAGCGCGTACAGCAGGCCATACGCCGGCAGCAGCCACAGCGCCGCCCGGCTGAAGACCCGAAGGGAGCGGGCCCAGCCGCCGCTGCCGACCGGCGCCCCACCCGCGCCTGCCGGGCCAGCGGCGGCGAGGACCGACACGCCCGCGTCGCTGCGCGCGACCACGCGCACGCACGCGGTTCGGGCCACTGTGGACGCGGTCGTCGGAGGTCGGGTGTGTCTGGCTTGGGTCACCGCGTGGCAGCCCTCCTCGTCAGCCGACAGGCGCCGCGGTGCCCGGCGCCTGGTGGAGATCGGGATACGACTGATCGTGGCAGGTGACCACGGCGGCGCGCCCCGCCTTTGCGGATTTCCCCGCACCCGACCCGCCGTGCGCCCGCTACGCCTCAGGCGCGCTCAGGGGTTTGGCCGAGGATGTCGGCGACGTTGACCCCGCCGCCGGTAGGTGCCTCTCCAGTCGGCGCGGCCGGGGCTCCCGAGGCTCCGCCGACCTCCGCCTCAGCGGCGCGGACTTCGTCGGTGACACGCCGGGCTTCCTCGGCCGCCGCCTGGGCGGCGACGTTGGCCTCCTGCGTGACGGCGCTGGCGTCGAGGGACGGTGCCGGGGCGTCGTTGACCATCTGCCCGAGGCCACCGAGCGCGCCGCCGAGCCCTTCGAGAGCCTTGGTCAGCTCGGACGGCACGATCCACACCTTGTTGGCCTGCCCGTTGGCGATCTGGGGCAGCGCCTGGAGGTACTGGTACGCCAGCACCTTCTGGCTCGGGTTGGCCTCGTGGATCGCCTGGAAGATGGTGCGGATCGCCTTCGCCTGCCCTTCGGCTTGGAGGATCCGGGCCTGCCGTTCACCGTCGGCGCGCAGCACGGCCGCCTGCTTCTCGCCTTCCGCGGTGAGGATCTGCGCTTGCTTGTGCCCTTCGGCGTTGAGGATCGCGGCGCGGCGGTCGCGCTCAGCCCGCATCTGCTTCTCCATCGAGTCGCGGATGCTCGCCGGCGGCTCAATCGCCTTGATCTCCACGCGGGTGACCTTGATGCCCCACCGGCCTGTCGTCTCATCGAGCACACCGGACAGATGGCGGTTGATCTCCTCCCGGCTGGTCAGTGCCCGCTCCAGGTCCAGCGACCCGATGACGTTCCGCAACGTGGTGACGGTCAGCTGCTCAATCGCTTCGAGGAAATCGGCGATCTCATAGGTGGCGCGCACCGGATCGATAACCCTGAAGTACAGGACGCTATCGATCGACACCACGAGGTTGTCCGAGGTGATGACGGGCTGGGGGGCGAAGCTCACCACCTGCTCCCGCATATCGACCTTGGCGCGGATGCTGTCGATGAACGGGACCAGGACGTTGAGACCCGGCCCGAGGGTGCGCTTGTACTTGCCCAGGCGCTCCACCACGTCCATGCGCTGCTGCGGCACGATCCGCACCGCCTTGAGCAGCGTGAGGACGGTGATGAGCGCTACTGCCCCGACTAGGATCGCCAACTCCATTGATAAATGCCTTTCTCCTATCTCGTCGCGTCGTCGTGAACTGGCCGCGGCGCGCTAACCTGTCACGTCGTCGCGCCAGACCAACGCGGTGGCGCCATCGACCTCAACGACTCGAACCCGTTCCCCCGGGGCGAAGGTTTGCGTTCCGTCGTAGGATCTGGCACTCCAGAGCTCACCGCCGATTTTCACTAGCCCGCGTTCGGCGTCCACGGGCTCGACGACCATCGCCTGAGCTCCCGGAAGCGCCTCGATGCCGATCGGCTGGGACGGGCCAATGGCCGGTCGGACGTACCGGCGGATGGCCGGACGCACGACCACGACCGTCAGGGCGGAGACGAGGGTAAAGACCACGCCTTGCACGGCGATCGGGGCACCGAGAGCGGCGGCAGCGGCCGCGGCGAAAGCCCCCACCGCGAACATGATCAGAAACAGGGTCGTGGTGAAGATCTCCGCAATCGCCAACACAACGCCCAGCACGATCCACAGAACCGCGTCCACGCTTCGATCCTGACATGACTGTGCCAGGGCGCTCTTCTCCGCACGATCACGGTTGCCCTGCGAAATGATCACGACGAATGCGGTTGCGGCCCCAGGACAGGGGCGATAGCCTGCCCGCCCGTGCGCCCAGGGGCCGCGCCCGACTCGCCCTGTCGCGTCGTGAGGAGGTAGCCGTGCCGCTGCTGCCGGAAACCCGCCGGGCCATCGACGATCTCGTCGCCGAAGCGCAAGCCGCGGGTCGGGTGCCCTCGCTCGTGGTGGGCGTCGTCCGCGCTGGCGCGTTAGCGCACGTCGCCCGCGCGGGTGACCACCCCACCCCGACGACGGACACCCAATACCGAATCGGGTCCATCACCAAGACGATGACCGCGACGCTGGTCATGCGTCTGCGGGATGGCGGCCACCTCGCTCTCGACGCTCCCGTCGAGCGGTACGTGCCCGCCACCCCGCTCGGTCAGGTGACCCTGCGGCACCTCCTCAGCCACACCTCGGGTCTCCAGCGAGAACCGGATGGCACGTGGTGGGAGCGCTCCGCTGGCGCGGACCTCGACACGCTCCTGGCCGGCGTGACCACCGAGAAGCTCGCCTTCCCCCCGTGGCGGGCCTACCACTACTCCAACCTCGCGTATGGCCTCCTCGGCGCCGTGCTCGAACGCGTGACCGGGCGGCGGTGGTGGGAGCTCGTCCAGGACGAGGTACTCCGTCCACTCGGCATGGCCCGCACCACCTACCACCCCGTCGCGCCCTTCGCTCCCGGGTACGTGGTGCACCCCTGGCACGGCACGCTCCGGGAGGAGCCACGGACCGACACCGGGGCCATGGCCGCGGCGGGGCAACTCTGGTCCACCGTCGAGGATCTGGCGCGCTGGGCGGCGTTCCTCGCCGATCCCACCCCGGAGGTGCTCGCCCCGCAGACCGTCGCGGAGATGTGTACGCCGGTCGTCATGAGTGACCTCGACGCCTGGACCTCGGGGTACGGGCTCGGCCTCGAGCTGGTGCGCGTGGGCGAGCGCGTCTTCGTCGGACACGGCGGCTCCATGCCCGGTTACCTCGCCACCCTCGCGGTCCACCGGCCCTCCCGCACCGGCGTCGTCGCCTTCGCGAACGCCTACACCTTCCGGGAGGGGTCCCTGCGGGCTCTCGGCCACCGTCTGCTCGCCACCGTGCTCGATCGCGAACCACTCCGGCCAGGCCCCTGGCGGCCGTCCGCGCCGCCACCGCTGGAGATCGCCGAGTTGTGTGGCCGCTGGTGGTGGATGGGTCTGGAACACGAGGTGCGGTGGGACGCCGAGACCGGGGAGCTGCTGGTCGAGGTGATCCAGCCCGCCCGTGGCGGGGTGCAGCGTTTCGTCGCGGAGGGTCCTGACCGATGGCGCGGCCGGTCCGGAGAGAACGCCGGGGAGGTTCTGGTCGTCCATCGCGACGCGACCGGGCGGCCCGTGGCGCTCGACATCGCGACGTTCGTCTTGCGCCGGGATCCCGAGGCGCCCGCCTGACCGACCCGCCCGCGGCGGCGAGGCGGTGTCACGCGGGTTCGGGCTCGGTCACGAAGTCGATCAGGCGCTCGACGGCGTTGATGAGCGGCGTCTCCAGGTCGCGGAAGGTCCGGACACCGGCGAGCACCCGCCGCCACATCTCCGCGGGCTCGGGCACCCCCAGCGCGGCGCAGACCCCCTCTTTCCACGGCTGCCCCGGTGGCACGGTCGGCCAGGCGCGCAAGCCCACCCGCTCCGGCTTCACCGCCTGCCAGATGTCGACGTACGGATGCCCGGTGACCAACACGTACGGCGAGGAGAGGGCGGCGACCGTCCGACTCTCCTTCGACCCGGGGACCAAGTGGTCGACGAGCACCCCCAGCCGCCGCCCCGGACCGGGCGCGAACTCGCGAATCCGCTGCGGTAACTCGTCGATGCCGTCGATGGGCTCCACCACCACGCCCTCCACGCGCAGATCGTCACCCCAGATCCGCTCGATCAGCGTGGCGTCGTGCAGCCCTTCCACCCAGATGCGGCTCGCCCGGGCCACCCGTGCGCGCAGCCCCGACACCGCGATCGACCCGGACGGGGTACGGCGGGGCGACGTCGGCGTGATCGCAGGGCTGGGACGGCGAAGGGTGACCGGCTGGCCGTCGAGCAGGAAGGCCGCGGGCAACAGCGGAAACGTTCGGCGTCGACCGTGGCGGTCCTCCAGGATGACCGCGCCAGCCTCCCAGCCGACGACCGCGCCGCAGAAGCCCGAGTCAGCGTCCTCGACGACGAGGTCGGGCGTGGCCTCCACCTCCGGCACCACCCGGCGCCGACGCCAATCGCGGGCGAGCACGTCGCCGTCGTACCGCGCGTCCCACACGAACCGCCACGCTAACCGCCGCTCCACCACCCCACCGTTCGGCACGCCGATCGCGCCCCGAGGAACGGATCACGGTCAGCGGTGGTGAACCCGGCGGTGCGTCCAAGACAACGGATCGCCCCGACACGTACCCTGTCTCGCATGTCCCCGTCAGCGAGCGCGGCCACCGCGACGCCGCGCCGGTCCTGCCGGTTCGTGGCCTGGGTGCGCGCCTGGCGCGCCGGTCTGGTGCCATACGACGACCTCGCGGACGAAATCGCCGGCGAGGAGGATCACCTCGTCGCCGACGTGCCCGGCACCTGGACCGACGTGCCGCTGCGCGAGGCGCTGCGCATCCTCGCCCGGCACTCCCCCGACGAGATCCGCCTCGTCCTGCCGGTGCCGGGTGATCCGCGGGGGTTGCCCGGGCCCGGTCCCTTCACCAACGCGGCTCTCCTCGCGGGTGAGGCGGTGGTCGCCCGTGGCCTCGGGCTCGTCCCCGACGTCCGCAGCCACACCTCCGGTTCCGGTGTGACCTTCGAGACCGTGCTGTGGCGGGTGTACCCGTTGCCCGACCAGGTCCCGCCCGCGACCTGGAGCGACCCCACCCCCGCCGAGGCCGAGGAGGAGCTGACGGCGGCGCTCGCCGAGGCCACCGAGGCGCTCACGCGACTCGACATCGCCCGCTGGCGGCCTGACCTGGCCGGGGCGTTAGCCGCGCTGCGCCGCCCCGACGCCACCAGTGAGCTGCCACCGGGCTATGACCCGCGCGCCCGGCGGCTGTTCGCTCGGGCGAGCCTGCTCGACCGCGTGCTGGCGCTCGCGGACCACGCCGCTCCCGGCGCGGCCATCAATGGCTACGAGATGCAGCAGCGGGAGGCGGCGCTCCGTCCGCTGACCACGGCCTGTCGACGCGCGCTCGTCGCGGCGTGCAACGCCCCGCTGCGCCTGTGATCCCGGCGGAGACGCGCGCGCCAGCGCCGCGGCCGCCGGACGGTGCCCGTGGAGGGGCGCCCCGCCCACGACGGGCGGGTGGCCGGAGGGCGCCCGGCCACCCCGTCCCCGTCGTGGGTGCGTCAGATCTCGTCGATGAGATCGGCGACCGACTCCACCACCCGGGAGGGGCGGTAGGGGTAGCGGTCGATGTCGGCCCGGGTGCTGATCCCCGTCAACACGAGGATCGTCTCGAGCCCGGCCTCCAGCCCGCAGAGGATGTCGGTGTCCATCCGGTCACCGATCATGGCGGTGCTCTCCGAATGGGCCTCGATGGTATTCAAGGCCTTGCGCATCATCATGGGGTTCGGTTTGCCGACGAAGTACGGCTTCACCCCCGTCGCCTTGGAGATCATCGCGGCGACCGATCCGGCGGCGGGCAGCGCTCCCTCGACCGACGGGCCCGTGGGATCGGGGTTTGTACAAATGAACCGCGCCCCGTTGTTAATCAGCCGCACCGCCTTCGTGATCGCCTCGAAGCTGTACGTGCGGGTCTCGCCCAGCACCACGTAGTCCGGGGCGAAGTCGGTCAGCACGTACCCCACCGCGTGCAGCGCAGTGGTCAGGCCCGCCTCCCCGATCACGTACGCGGTGCCGCCCGGCCGCTGGTCGGCGAGGAACTGGGCGGTCGCCATCGCCGCCGTCCAGATCGCGTTCTCGGGCACGTCGATGCCCATCCGCTTGAGCCGGGCGTGGAGATCCCGCGGGGTGTAGATCGAGTTGTTGGTGAGGACGAGGAACCGCTTGCCGGAAGCGCGCAGCCGGTTGATGAACTCCGGCGCGCCCGGCACTGGCTGACCTTCGTGCACGAGCACGCCATCCATGTCGGTCAGCCAGCACTCAATCTTTCTTCTTCGCTCAGTCACACCATCACGCCGTTCGTCCGGATCGAACCACACAGCAGTCTGCCGGACAGACATCCCAGACGGGAAGATCACCGATCCGCTCCCGCCGCTGGGTCCCGACCCCGTTCAACCGCTCGACCACAAGTTCGCGCACCATCGCGACGAACCGAGGGTGCATCCACGCCGTGGCCGCCCGGACGAACTCCAACCCGACCCGCTGCGCCGTCGCCGCGGCCTCCGTGTCCAGATCCCAAATCACTTCGAGGTGGTCGGAGACGAAGCCGATCGGGCTGACCACCACGGAGGTCACTCCCTGAGCGGGGAGCGTCTCGAGATGATCGTTGATGTCCGGCTCTAGCCAGGGTACGTGGGGCGGGCCAGAGCGGCTTTGCCAGACCAAGTCGTACGGCAGGTCCGGCGCCGCGGCCGACGCCACCAAACGGGCCACCTCGCGCAGCTGCGTCTCGTACAGTCCGCCCTCCGGCCCCGCCGCGGCCGCCATCGACAGCGGAATCGAGTGCGCGGTGAAAACCAGCCGGGTCGTGGCGCGGCGCGCCAGGTCAATCTTGGCGAGGGCGTCGCGGACCGCCTCGACGTTCGGCTCGATGAAACCGGGATGGTTGTAGTAGTGCCGCAGCTTGTCGATGACCGGCGCGTCGGGCCCGACCGCGGCGCGCGCGGCCGCGATGTCCTCCAGGTACTGCCGGCACGAGGAGTAGCCGCCATAGGCTGTCGTCACGAAGGCGAGCGCGCGGCGCACGCCGTCGTCGCGCATCTGCGCCACGGTGTCGGCGAGCATGGGATGCCAGTTTCGGTTTCCCCAGTACACCGGCAAATCAAGCCCGTGCGCGGCGAAGTCGGCGCGGATCGCGGCCAACAGGTCTCGGCACTGCTGGTTGATCGGCGACACCCCGCCGAAATGGTGATAGTGCTCGGCCACCTCCGCCAGCCGCTCCGGCGGGACGTTCCGGCCCCGGGTCACATTCTCCAGGAAGGGCATGACGTCGTCGGGCCCTTCCGGACCCCCGAAGGAAACCAGCACCACTGCGTCGTAGGCCATGCGGCCATTCTGGTCCGCGCGCCGTCACGACGCGGGAAGGGCCCCGGCGAACGTGGCGGGCGCCCTTCCCGGTGCGTCAGGACGTCGTCCGCTTAGGCGCCCACCGCGTGGAACCCACCGTCCACGTGGATGATCTCGCCGGTGGTCGCGGGGAACCAATCCGACAACAGCGCCACGCAGGCGCGCGCCGCCGGCTCGCGGTCGGTGAGGTCCCAGCCGAGCGGAGCGCGCTCACTCCACACCTGTTCGAACTTCTCGAACCCGGGGATGGACTTGGCGGCCATCGTCCGCAGCGGGCCAGCGGAGACGAGGTTGCTGCGGATCCCCTTGGCGCCCAAGTGCAACGCCAGGTAGCGGGAGACCGCCTCCAGCCCGGCCTTGGCCACCCCCATCCAGTCGTAGACCGGCCACGCCTTGCTGGCGTCGAACGTCAGGCCCACCACCGCGCCCCCCGGCGACATCAGGGGCAGCGCCGCCATGGCCAGTGCCTTGTACGAGTAGGTGGAGACGTGCAGCGCGGTCGCCACGTCCTCCCAGGGAGCGTCGAGGAAGGCGCCACCGAGGCAGCTCGGCGGGGCGAAACCGATGGAGTGCACCACGCCGTCGAGCCCGTCGACGTGTTCGCGCACCCGGTCGGCGAGGGTGGCCAAGTGCTCGCTGTTGGTCACGTCCAGCTCGATGACGGGCGCCTCGGCCGGCAGTCGCTTGGCGATTCGCTCCACGAGTGACAGCCGGCCGTAGCCGGTGAGCACAACCTGTGCACCGTTCTCCTGCGCCAGCTTCGCGACCGAAAACGCGATCGACTGTTCCGTGATGACGCCGGTGACGAGCACTCGCTTGCCAGCGAGCAGTCCAGACACGTGCCTATTCCTCCTGTCGTTAGTGACCCATCCCCATCCCGCCGTCGACCGGGATGACCGCGCCAGAGATGTAGCTGGCGGCGTCGCTGGCGAGGAACGTCACCACCCCAGCGACCTCATCCGGAGACGCGAACCGGCCCGCGGGGATCGACTTGCGGTACTGCTCCTTGAGCGCCTCGGGCAAACCGGCGGTCATGTCGGTCTCGACGTAGCCGGGGGCGACGACGTTCGCCGTGATGTTACGGCTCCCCAACTCCCGGGTGATCGATCGGGCGATACCGATCAGCCCCGCCTTGCTCGCCGCGTAGTTCACCTGTCCCGGGCTTCCGGACATCGCGACCACCGAGGAGATGAAGATGATGCGGCCCCAGCGGGCACGCAGCATCTTGGTCGCCGCCCGCTTCGCGCACCGGAACGCGCCGGTGAGGTTGGTCTCCACCACCCTGGCGAACTGCTCCTCGGACATGCGCACGAGCAGGGTGTCGTCGGTGATCCCCGCGTTGGCGACCAGCACCTCCACCGGCCCTAGCTCGTTCTCCACGGCGGTGAAGGCGGCGTCGACCTGCTCCGCGTCGGTGACGTCGCAGCGGACCCCAAAGAAGTGGCTGGGGACGTCGCTGCCGCGATGGGTCACCGCTACCCGATCACCCTGCTTGGCGAAGGCCTCCGCGATGGCCAGTCCGATTCCCCGATTCCCCCCGGTCACCAGCACTGTGCGGGCCACGGTTGCTCCTCGTACGTCTGCCAATAGGTGCGGCATGGAGACTAGGCGCTACCCACAGGTAAGGGTGAGCGCGGGATCACCGTATGGTGCGTGTCCGACATGCGATCACCTGTGCCCGGACCGGGTAGTCGATCCTCACGTTTCGGGGTGTACCATGGTCCGCGGTCTACGTCTCAGACGGCTTTTGGCCCGGATGACACAGGGGGAGGTGATCGCTATGCGAAATAGCGACCCTCCGAGTCATGGCCGGGCCGTCGGTCAGGTCCGCACGGCACGGGCTCGATCCGTGCGCTGACCTCGCTCCCGCGCCACCACGTTTGATCTCTCGCGCGCCGTACCGCTGAGCGGCTCGCCCGGCGCGCGCGGTGCCGCGGAGCCGGCCCGGTTGTCAGGAACACGCGAGCCAGTCCTGCCCGAGCGACGACCCGAGAGGTTCTGCGTTCGTCCTCACCTCGTGTGGTTGTCGTGTGCCTGTCGTCACCGGAGAGCCGCTATGTCCCGTTACGTCGCGCCACTGGGTTTCACTCTCGCCGCCGTCTGGGTCGTCGTCGTCTTCGTGCTCGCCAGCGGCACCCACTGAGGATCGCCCGGACCGGCGCCTCACGGCAGCCGGGACGTCCAGATGAGACTCATAGCGGCCGCGCAGAGCGCGAAGACCAGCGCGACCCCGGCGTACCATGGGGTCACGTCCTGCGGCACGGTCTGCCGGCCAAGCGAGCTTCCCAAGTCGTCGTACACCCGCTTGAGCTCTCCCAGGGAAGCCGCCTCGTAGAAGTACCCGCGGGTGCTCTCCGCGAGTTGCGCCAACGCCAACCGGTCCACCGGCACCCGCTGAACCTGCCCCCCGATGGTGACCGTGCCGGAGTCCGTGCCGAACGCGATCGTCGACACCGGCACGTTGGCCGCCGCGGCCGCCGCGGCCGCCTCCTCGATGGACCGACCGGAGGTGCGGTAGCCATCGGAGAGCAGGACAATCCGCGCGGGCGGCGGCCCTTCCGCCCCCGCGGCCGGCACGGTCCGGATCGCGTCCAGGCAGGTGAAGACCGCTTCTCCCGTCGCGGTCGCCTCCGCCAGCGTCAACCCGTCGATCGCTTGAATGACCGCGGCCCGATCCTTCGTCGGGGGCACCAGCACGTTGGCTGACCGCGCGAACGCCACCAGGCCGAGGTTGTACTCCTCCGGCAGCTCGGAGACGAACTGCTTGGCCGCGTCCTGCGCCGCCTCGATGCGGCTCGGCGCCACATCGTCGGCCTCCATGGACAGGGACACGTCGATCGCCAACATGATCGTCGCACGCTCCAGCGGCTGCTGGACGTCGATCGACGGCCGAGCCAGGGCGGTCGCCAGGGCGAGGAGGCTGATGAGGAACGCGCCGGCCGGCAGGTGCCGGCGCCACCCCAGCCCTTTCGGCGCGACGGCGCGCAGCAGCTCCACATTGGAGAAACGGACGGCGTACGCCCGACGGCGGGTCTGCCGCCAGATGTAGGCGGCGGCGACAGCAAGGACGGGGATGAGCGCCAACAACCCCCACGGCTGCATAAAGCGGATCACTGTGCCTCCCCTCCCGTACGAGATGGCCGCGTCGGGCGCGCCGTTCCCCGCAGCCGCGCCTGCCGCTGTCGCGCGACGAACCGCACGATGTCGAGCAGCCAGTCCGAGTCAGTGCGCAACCGCAGGTGGGCGGCGCCCGCTCCGCGGATCTCGTGCGCGATCGCCGCGCGCTGCGCCGCGGCCGCCTCGGCGTACCTCCGGCGCAGCCGGGGATCGGCGGTCTGCACCTCGTGCAGCTCACCGCTCTCGGGGTCAACCACCGTCAGGACGCCGACGTCTGGCAGCTCCAGTTCCCGCGGGTCGACCACCTCGATCGCGAGGACGTCGTGGCGCACGCTGAGCTTGCGCAACGGACGTCCCCACGTCTCCGGCGGCGCCAAGAAGTCGGAGATCACCACCGCGACGCCTCGGCGCCGCAGCGGACGATTGAGCATATCGATCAAGGCGCCGAGGTCGCAGCGCCCAGGCTGCGGCGCGATGCCCGCGACGGTCCGGATGAGCCCGTGCGCGGCGCGACGCCCGGGCCGGGCCGGTATCCGCACCCACCCCGGCCCGCCGGGATCGCCGCTGCCGACGACCGCGCCCACCCGGTTGCCCAGCCGCGCGGTCAGGTACGTCATCGCGGCCGCTGCGGCGATGACGAGGTCGCGCTTGAGGAGCCGAGCGGTCCCGAAGTCCAGGCTCGCGGACAGGTCGATGGCCAGCCAGGCCTCCAACTCCCGATCGGCGACAGTCTGCCGCACGTGGGGGACCGTGGTCCGCGCGGTGACCGGCCAGTCCATCCAGCGCACGTCGTCCCCGGGCCGGTATTCGCGTGACTCCCCCACCTCACTGCCCGGTCCGGGCAGGAGCCCGACGTAGTCGCCGTGCAGCAGGCCGTCGAGTTTGCGGGTGACCGTCAGGTGCAACCGGGACAGCAGCGCCTCGCCCCGGGCCGAGTACGTCGGCGTCTCGGTGCTCATCGCTGCGGCCCAGGCCAGCTCGCCGTCGACGTCATCGGCGCCGATGGAGTGGCGTGTTGCCGTGGGGCGACCGACGGCGGCGGCACCGTCGAGAGGATCCGGTTGACGATGTGCTCCGGCGGGACCTCGTCGGCCAGCGCCTCGTAGCTGAGCACCAGCCGGTGGCGCAGGATGTCCGGGGCGATGTCCTGGACGTCCTGGGGCAGGGCGTAGTCGCGGCCCCGGAGGAGCGCCAGCGCCCGGGTCGCCCGGACCAGGCCGAGCGAGGCCCGCGGACTCGCCCCGTACTGGATGAGCCGAGCGACGTCCGGCATGCCGTGCTCCGCCGGCGCGCGCGTGGCCAGCACCAGGCGCACCGCGTAATCGATCAGTGCATTGTGGACGAAGACCTGGTCGGCCTTGTGCTGGAGAGCGATGAGATCGGCAGGGCTGAGGACCGCCGCGGGCTCCGGCGGGCGAACGCCCATTCGATAGACGATCTCACGTTCCTCGACCTCGTTCGGGTAGCCCACCACGACCTTCAAGAGGAAGCGGTCCCGCTGGGCCTCCGGCAGCGGATACACCCCTTCCTGCTCGATGGGGTTCTGCGTCGCCATGACGAGGAATGGCTCCGGGACCCGGTAGGTCTGCCCGCCGATCGACACCTGGTGCTCGGACATCACCTCGAGGAGGGCGGACTGGACCTTCGCCGGAGCGCGGTTGATCTCATCGGCAAGGAGGAAGTTGACGAAGACGGGCCCCAACTCGACGTCGAACTTCTCGCTGCCCTGCCGGTAGATCCGGGTGCCGATGATGTCCGCGGGCACCAGATCGGGAGTGAACTGCACCCGCGCGAAGGTGCCGCCCACCACCTTGGCCACCGTCTCCACGGCGAGGGTCTTGGCGACGCCCGGCACGCCTTCCAACAAGCAGTGCCCACGCGCGAGCAACGCCACGAACATCCGCTCGATCATCCGGTCTTGGCCGACGATCACGCGTTTGACCTCGAACAATGCCCGCTCCAGCAGGGCGGCGTCCTCGGCGGGCGTGGTGGTTCCCGCGGCGTCGCGTGCCGGCGGGGCCGAGGATGACGCGCCCGCCTCGACGGCACCGGAGCGACCGTTGTCGCGGTCGTCGATAGGGCTCGGCGTCTCGGGCATGGTCGGCTGGGCCACCGGTCCTCCACAGGGGTCAGACGTCACCTAGTACGTGTACGTCACTCAGTTATGTCGTGCCGCCCCAAGCGTCGCATGTTCCCGGAACCGGCCGGGGACCCCGCTTCGGATTCATCCGGCAGCCGACCCACCCCCACCGCGGGGTAGACAGGGAACCGACCGCCGTGTGTACGATGCTGCCGTCGCCGGGCGGCTTCCCCCGTGGTCGCCCGGCGACCCCGTGACTTCAGGGGTTTGGCGAGCTCCGCGCAGACGAGGCCCGCGTACACTCGCGCCCGTGAGCGCCACCGTGTCGTCCCCGGTCCTGGTCTGCTCGGCGCGTGGGTGTTCGGCGCCCGCCGTGTGGTCACTGCGCTGGACCAATCCGAAAATCCACACTCCTGAACGCCGCAAGACGTGGCTCGCCTGCGACGAGCACCGCGAGTATCTCAGTAGCTTCCTCGCCACGCGCGGCTTTCTCCGCGAGGTCGACCGCGTGCCGTCCCCTACGCTCGGAACGTGACTGAACAGCCTCCTGCCGGGGTGGATACGGGATCCGCCAGGGCGGCGTGGTCAGCCCATGGGGCGGATCCGTTCACGCCCTGGCCTGACACGCTGACGTGGCGCCCGGTCTCCCCGAACCTCATCTGGGTCAAATTGATCCGACTCGGCATCGTGACCGCGGTGCTGCTCGGGGGAGTCACGGTCGCCTGGGCGGTCTCCGGGCATCCCGGCGCCCGATACGCGCTGGCGGCGGTGGCGCTCGTGGCGATCTGGCGTGCCGTCGTGACCGTCCGCGCGGTGCGGGCGTGGGGGTACGCGGAACGCGACCACGAGTTGCTCGTCCGCCACGGCCTGCTGGTCCGCCGGTTGTCGATCGTCCCCTACGCGCGGATGCAGTTCGTCGACGTCAGCGCCGGTCCATTGGAGCGGCTGTTCGGGCTCGCCAGCGTCCAACTGCACACCGCCGCCGCGGCGAGCGACGCGCGCATCCCGGGTCTGCCCTCGGGGGAAGCCGCTCGGCTGCGGGATCGGCTCGCCGCGCTCGGCCGGCCGCACGCGGAGGGGCTATGAGCAAGGCGCCACCGCCCCCTGACCCGACCCC
>k87-446233_pt1 | contig 14923 bp, 9 predicted proteins | sample MGYA00084031_6733416 | MGnify analysis MGYA00084031
GTGGGGTATATTATTCTGACAATTCCACTGACCATTTTGACCATATTAAAGCAACGCAAAAAATTTAATAATTCGACGTCGAACCAGTCAAAAGACATGCTACAAAAGACATTAGAGACGTTGGAAAATGTGATGGTGCTATCAACCGTATCTGAAAGTAAGGCGCTAACAACCAGTGTGATTACTTTCAAGCAATCACGGAGTGAATCAAATGTTTTTTACCTTGTTACAGCTGGTGACACACAACGTGTAGCACAAATAAGAGCGACAGGACGGGCCGCGTTTACGACATGGTATCAAGCGAAGACAGGGCAGCGTATCAGTTCGAATCAAGTCACTGCCAAAATTATTGACGACAGAGAGTTACAACATACGTTAGATAAACACCCAGAAATTAAAGAATTATCAGATGATTTTAGTCATCAAGTGATTATTAAATTGCATGTGCATACTTTAATCATTGAGTCCTTTAGAGACCAGCCACGCGTGATGACTTTTGAAAATTGACTAGGTTGATGTAGAAATTACTTTGTGATAAAAAATAAAAACAACTTGTGAATAGCTTTTTATTTTGTTAATCGTTTGCTTTTATTTATATGACCTATCTGGCTAATATAATTTGTGAATTGGTGTTATAAAAGTTAGTGAAAAAACTTTTATTTTGATATTAGAAGGACTATAATGAAATTGTTGTTAAGTAGTTATGCAATCTGTATTGAAAGAAAGGTCGAAAAACATGAGTTACCAAACAGTTAATCCGTTTACAGCTGAAGTTATTAAGACATTCGACAATCATGATGATGCCTATGTCGAAAATGCACTTGCCAAAGGCCATGCCTTATACAAAAAATGGCGTAATGATCCGGTTGAAAGCCGTGCAGCAGCACTTAACAAGGTTGCAGATGTCATGGCAGAAAAAGCCGATGAGCTTGCTAAAATTTTGACACTTGAAATGGGTAAGCGCTTTTCTGAAGCACAAGGAGAAGTGGCAATTAGTGTCGCTATTGCGCGATACTATGCAAAAAATGCAGCTGAATTCCTTAAGCCAAAAGAAATCGCATCAGCCATTGGGCCGGCACAAACAATTTCAAGACCAACTGGTGTACTACTAATGGTCGAACCTTGGAATTTCCCATACTATCAAATTATGCGTGTGTTTGCACCGAATTATATGGCAGGCAATCCTATGGTTCTCAAGCACGCTAGTAATACGCCAATGGCTGCGGATGCTTTTGAAAAACTCGTTCAGGAAGCCAACTTGCCAGAAGGCGCCTTTACCAACTTATTTATAGACTATGATCAAGTCAGTCAGATTATTGCCGATGAACGTGTTCAAGGCGTGGCACTCACAGGTTCTGAAAGGGCCGGCCAGCTAGTTGCTTCTGAAGCAGGAAAGAATATGAAGCAGAGTTCGCTTGAACTCGGTGGTAGCGATCCGTTCATTGTATTGGATGATGCAGATTTATCAGAAATTAAAAAAATTATTAGCGGTGCACGGCTATACAATGCGGGCCAAGTCTGCACATCTTCTAAGCGTTTCATTGTAACAGAAAAGAATTATGATGCTATTGTAGATATGCTAAAGACAGCCTTTTCAGAGGCTAAGTTAGGTGATCCGATGCTACCGGAAACAACATTGGCACCACTTAGCACGGTGAAAGCAAAAACAAACCTGACTAAGCAAGTCAAAGCAGCTGTTGAAGCTGGCGCAACGTTAGCATTTGGTGACGTTGAACAAAATCAGCCAGCAGCTTTGTTTGAACCAGTTATTTTAACTGATATTACAAAAGAAAATCCAGCATTTTACCAAGAGTTCTTTGGTCCTGTAGGACAGGTGTATAAAGTTCGCGATGAAGCGGAAGCTATTGCGCTAGCAAATGATTCACACTACGGTTTGAGCGGCGTTGTCTTTGGTGGCTCAGCAGAACATGCTGCCGAAGTTGCTTCACAAATTGAGACAGGTGTTGTCTTCGTGAATAGTTTTGGTGGCACATTACCTGAATTACCATTTGGTGGTGTAAAAAATTCCGGCTATGGTCGTGAGCTCGGTGACTTAGGCATTGACACCTTTGTCAACAAGGAAACAATTGTGACAAAACACGAACCAATTGATTTAGATGATGCCTTTGGCGGTTTTGTCTAATCACTATCTAAAAGCAGTGTTATTATTAAAAGCCTAAGCGGTGACCTTATCTTGGTCGCCGTTTTTTGAGTTAAAATGTTACAATAATAGCATGATGACACGTGATGATAATGTGAATGTATTGCCTGGTGTTGGGCCAAAAAGGCTCGAGGCATTACATGAAATTGGTATTTTTACAATTGAAGATTTAGTCACTTATTTTCCTTTTCGCTATGAAGATTTAGGTGAGCGGGTGCCTTCTGAAACGTTAGATGGGGACAAAGTGACATTTAAAGGGATTGTTAGTACACCAGCTGTAATGACACGTTTTGGCAAAAAAACACAGACACGTTTTGGATTGTTAATTGCCCATGAAAATATTCGTGTCACTTTTTTTAATCAGCCTTGGATTACGCAAAACATCATTGTTGGTGAGGAAATTGCAGTTTACGGCACATATAACGCTGCAAAAGCTGCTATGACAGGCATAAAAATGATTAATGCTTCGGTCGATGGGCTAGATCCTATCTACCCAGCAACCAAGCAAATTGCTGCTAAAACAATCCGACATTTAATTGAAATCGCTTGGTCTGAAGTCAGGGGAACAATACCGACACTTGTGCCGGAAACTATCCGACAAAAGTATCGTTTATTGGATCGCAATACCCAGATTGAAAATATGCATTTTCCAGTCGACATGGCTGCAGCGAAAGCAGGTCGTCGCAGTGCCGCATTTGAAGAGTTTTTCATTTTTCAAATGCGACTACAGTTACTGAAATTAGCAGACCAAAACTTTGCCGGAGAAGGTATTGATTATGATGAGACGGCGCTAGTTAATTTTGAACAAGCTTTGCCATTCGAGTTGACAGCTGCACAGCAAAAAGTTATTCAGGAAATAGTTCAAGATCAAAAAAGACCGCGACACATGAACAGACTCTTACAGGGAGATGTGGGTTCAGGGAAAACAGTTGTAGCTGCTATGGCCATGTACGCAGCGGTGACGGCTGGTTGTCAGGCGGCAATTATGGCACCAACAGAAATTTTAGCGCAGCAACATGCGATGAATTTAGCCCAATTATTTGATAATGCTGGTGTTAACGTACGTGTTGAACTACTAACTAGTGGGCTAAAAGTAGCAGCTCGTCGTCATTTATTAGAAGATCTTGAAAACGGTGCAATTGACATTTTGGTTGGGACACATGCGTTACTACAACCAGATGTTGCTTTTCATCATCTCGGTTTAGCTGTTATTGATGAGCAACACCGGTTTGGGGTTAATCAACGCGCAAAATTACGTGAAAATGGGGTTAATCCTGATATTTTAGCCATGACGGCTACGCCTATTCCACGGACATTGTCTATTACAGCTTATGGGGAAATGGATATTTCAGTCATTGATCAATTGCCCAGTGGGCGAAAGACCATACAAACAAAACGATTGCGTCACAATCAGTTAGATACAGCACTGGACTTTGTTAAACAGCAAATTGACCTGGGTGCCCAAGCTTATATTGTCACACCGTTAATCGAGGAATCCGAATCGTTGGATGTACAAAACGCTACTGCTATGTATGAAGCGATGCAACTTGAATTACCTCAATATCAGATTGGTTTATTGCATGGTCGTTTATCGAATGATGAAAAAAAGCAGTTAATGGAAGATTTCAAAGCTAATCGCATTCAAATTCTGGTGGCAACGACAGTCATTGAGGTAGGTGTTGATGTACCTAATGCTAGTGTGATGCTAATTTTGGATGCGGATCGTTTTGGCTTGGCGCAGTTGCATCAGTTGAGAGGGCGTGTCGGGCGTGGTAAGCGACAGTCATACACAATTCTCGTAGCTGATCCTAAAACTGATTATGGAACTGCACGTTTGGATGCTATGGTTGAAACAACAGATGGGTTTATTTTAGCGCAACGGGATTTGGCCTTGCGAGGTGCTGGCGATATTTTGGGCACGAAACAATCAGGTGTGCCAGAATTTAATGTTGGAGACCCAGTAAAAGACTTGCGAATGTTAGAGATTGCCCAACAAGAAGCCATCGCTATCGTGAGTGATAAAACATGGGATCAAGCGCCAGCAAATCAAGCGTTGGTTAATTATTTATCTCGGACAATGGCGCAGTATCGACACTTTGATTAAACATACAAACAATTGAAATGAATTGAGGAGATAACTTTTTTATGGGTAAAATAGCTGATACCCCAATGATGGTGCAATATCATGAGATCAAGGCACAATATCCAGATGCTTTTGTTTTTTATCGGTTAGGCGATTTTTATGAATTATTTGAAGAAGATGCTATTCAGGGTGCTAAAATACTTGAGCTCACTTTAACGGCACGGAATAAAAATTCTGAAAATCCAGTACCAATGGCGGGAATACCACATCATGCGGCCCAAAACTATATCGATATTTTAGTAGACCAGGGTTATAAGGTAGCTATTGTTGAACAAATGGAGGATCCAGCAGTTGCTAAGGGGATGGTCAAGCGTGATGTGGTTCAACTTGTCACACCGGGCACAAAGATGGCGGACGGTGCTGGCGGAGATAAACAAAACAATTACTTAGCCGCAGTATTACCAGCAAAAAATGTTTGGTCTATTGCTTACGTGGATTTGTCGACGGGTGAGTTACGTGCTACCACAACGGGCCGATTTGAAGATGTCATGGATGAGTTAAGTTCATTAGAGGTTAAAGAAGTTGTTTTATCTAAAAACGATGTTGCAACAACCGAACAACAAATTGCGAGTCAGTTAGGTGAACGTGGGATTGTCATTTCAACGCAAGGCACAGCGGAACCTAGTGCAACTGTTAGCTTTTTGACGCAAGCACTTAAAGTAACTTCAGAAATTGAAGCAACGACAATCTTGCTGAATTATATTTTTGATACCCAGCGGCGCAGTCTGGATCATATTGTACCAGCCACAAGTTATGAACGGCTTAAATTTTTAAAGTTTAATCAAGATACACGCAGTAATCTGGATTTAGTTGAAAATATGCGTACCAAGAAAAAAGCAGGTTCGCTACTTGGGCTCATTGATCGTACAAATACGGCAATGGGCGGGCGTTTACTTAAACAATGGTTGTTGAAACCACTACGTGAAAGTAGCGATATTGAAGCACGTTTAGACCTAGTACAGTCGTTTCAAAATGATTTTTTAACACGTGGGGCATTGCAAGACCACTTAAAATCGGTTTACGATTTGGAACGTTTGGCAGCGCGTGCCGCAATGGGCACTATGAATGCACGTGAACTTGTACAACTCAAGCGGTCATTACGGGCGATTCCTGGGATTAAATCTGTTTTATTACAAGCTGACACGACACTTTCCAATGCCGGGCAGCAATTAGATGACATGACAGATTTGGCTGATTTAATTGATGTGGCTATTGTTGATGAGCCACCCGTTAGTGTGCGTGAAGGCAATATCATAAATGACGGTTTTGATGAACGGATTGATGGCTATCGACAAGTTTTAAAAGATAACCAGCAGTGGTTAGCGCAATTAGAAATAGATGAACGTGCACAAACTGGTATTAACTCTTTAAAAGTAGGTTACAATAAGAACTTTGGTTATTATATTGAGGTGACCAAAGCAAATATTGGTCGTTTAGCCACTGACCGCTACCAACGTTTACAAACGTTAACTAATGCTGAACGTTTTGTAACACCAGCCCTTAAACAGCATGAAAGCCTGATTATTGAAGCCCAAGCGAAACGCACAGAGCGAGAGTATGAATTGTTTGTCACCGTGCGTGAGCATGTCAAATCTGATATATCTCGTATTCAAACACTTGCACAACATATTGCGCGATTAGATGTGTTATCGTCATTAGCAGATGTTGCTGATAATCAACGCTTTGTTAGACCAACATTTACAAATCAACATGTCATCCATATTATGCAGGGGCGTCACCCCGTTGTAGAGTCGATATTAGACGCAGGTGATTTCGTTGCCAACGATGTTATACTCGATGAATCAATTAATATGCAATTAATTACTGGTCCAAATATGGCTGGAAAATCAACTTACATGCGTGAATTGGCCTTAATTGTGATTTTAGCTCAAATGGGGAGCTTTGTTCCAGCAGATGTTGCCGAATTACCAATTTTTGATCAGATTTTTACGCGTATTGGGGCTAACGATGATATGGCCATGGGTCAGTCAACCTTTATGGTTGAAATGGCAGAAGCTAATGATGCGTTGCAGCAAGCAACAGCAAATTCACTTGTTTTATTTGATGAATTAGGCCGTGGTACAGCAACTTATGATGGTATGGCCTTGGCTCAAGCAATTATAGAGTTTTTAGATAAACATATTCACGCTAAAACATTATTTTCAACGCATTACCACGAACTAACAGTTTTAGCAGATAATCATACAAGCATTGAAAATGTTCATGTTGGTGCTGTCGAAGATGATGAAGGACAATTACATTTTCTCCATCAGATACAATCGGGTCCAGCCGACAAATCTTACGGTATTCACGTCGCAGCATTAGCAGGTCTACCAAAAGAGCTGATTGATAATGCAACAACCATTTTGCACGATTTAGAGGCTGGCAAGATGATTGTGACGCAAACAAATGATCAAGTGGCATCAGCTGTGATACAACCAGATGCTCATTTATCCGAGCAAGTCGCTTTGTTTGATATGACTGTACCGGATGACAAAACACAAAAAATTCTGGATGCGCTAGACAATTATGATATTCTGAACATGACGCCAGTGGATGCGATAAATGCACTTAACCGTTTGAAAAAAATGAGAAGTTAGGAGAGATGCGTCGCGGCGCAAAATAGTTATGGGTAAAATACATGAACTATCAAATTTATTAGCTAACCAGATTGCTGCCGGAGAAGTCATTGAGCGACCGGCTAGTGTGGTAAAAGAATTAGTAGAAAATGCAATTGATGCTGGTGCCACACAAATTGACATCGTGGTTGAAAATGCAGGTGAAACATTTATTCGTGTTGTGGATAATGGTGCTGGAATAGACCCAGTCGATGTCCCACTCGCTTTTACGAGGCATGCAACCAGCAAAATTACAGACAGGCATGATCTCTTTAATATCGTCTCTTTAGGGTTCCGTGGTGAAGCACTACCTTCCATTGCCGCAATTGCTGACGTTGAATTGCGCACAAAAACAACTGAAACAACAACTGGCTTAAACTACCATATTAAAGGTGGAAAGGAAATTAGTGCTACGCCAGCTAATGGCCGTCGTGGGACGGTGATTACCGTGCGTGATTTATTTTATAACACACCTGCTCGTTTAAAATATCTTAAAAAACACCAAACAGAGTTATCAAAAATTGTCGATATTATTAATCGCCTGGCATTATCATACACAGGCATTGCTTTTACAGTAAGTGCTGATGGCCGCTCATTGCTAAGAACAACTGGCAATGGCAATCAACAACAGGTAATTGCTGGCATTTATGGCCGTGATAACGCACAAAAGATGCTAGCAATTGCCGGTGAAAATGACGATTTTAACATAACAGGATTTATTTCCCTACCAGAATTAACACGTGGTTCACGTGAATATTTGACGGTATTAGTTAATGGTCGATATATTAAAAATTTTGCTGTCTCAAACGCTGTCATTCGTGGATATGGCTCAAAGTTAATGGTTGGCCGCTTTCCTATGGGTGTTATTAACATTAATACGAATCCATTACTCATTGATGTCAATGTGCACCCACAGAAATCTGAAATTCGTTTATCAAAAGAAACCGAATTAGCCGAATTGTTAGTCACAACCATTAAAAATCGGTTAGCTGAGGAAAATCTTATTCCAGATGCGTATGAAACACTTTATGGGCAACAAAATAAACAACAGAATACACAAAACACTTTCACACCAAAGGCACCATGGATTGCAGCAGAAGATAGCACGGACGGTCACAATGCTGAAAAAATGTCTTCACAACCGATTAGACGCTCACCAAGTTTGGTGACACCGGTTGAAATCACGAAGCGTGAAGAACTGTCATCTGACCGTGTTCTGACATTTACACAAAAGTATACGAATGAGCTACCACAACCTGTTTTCGAAACTGATAACGTAGTCGAGCAACAGGTGACTGAACCAACAGTAACGTATCAATCTCAATATTCAGAAACTGGCAGTCATAGTCAAGAAACCTTGCCGTTGTCAGAACAAAAGCCAACAGGTTTCCCCGCCTTAGATTATATTGGCCAAATGCATGGTACGTTTTTGTTTGCCCAGAGCGAGGATAGTTTCTTTTTAATCGATCAACATGCAGCGCAAGAACGTGTCAATTACGAGTTTTATCGCGAGCAAATTGGTCAGGTCACCAATGATCAGCAACGTTTACTAGTACCGATTACAATTGATTATTCAGTTTCCGAGATGCTAGCTATTGCTGACCATCAGCCGGAACTGATGGCACTTGGCTTGCGCCTGGAACCTTTTGGTGCAACGACGATGATTATTCGTGAACATCCAACTTGGTTTGAAAAGGGCCAAGAGGAAGAAACTGTTCGTGAGATGACAGACTGGTTATTACGCGACGGCCAGCTAACGGTTGCGCAATTTCGAGAAAAAGCTGCTATCATGATGAGTTGTAAACGCGCAATTCGAGCAAATATGCATCTGTCTGACACAGCTGCACGACAACTACTAGCACACTTGAGTATGGCAGAAAATCCATATAATTGCCCGCATGGACGGCCTGTGTTAACACAATTTACATTGACAGAAATGGAAAAAATGTTTAAACGTATTCAAGAGTCACACGAGAAATGGGAAAGTTACGATAATCATCCGTTTTAAATAATACTGTCAGTTTGAGATTGGCATTTAGGAGAGAACTATGAATAATAATGATATTGTTATCCGCTTACGTTATGCGCTGAATATCAAAAAAAGCGATTTGATAAAAGTTTTTGCTTTAGGAGGTATGACATTAGACGAAGCAAAAGTTAATGATATATTAACTAAACAAGAGCCTGATAGTAAGCGTGATGATAAGCTCACTATGCAGCAACTAGAAGGATTTATGAATGGTTTAATTATTTCACAGCGAGGCCAAAAAATTGGGGCTGATTTGCAACCCATTGCGCCGACTTTTGACATGGCTAAAGAAGAAGACATTAATAATGTAGTGATGAAAAAATTGAAAATTGCTATGTCTTATACAAGTGATGATTATATGGCCTTTATGGCGAAAGCAGGCATTGAAGTATCTAACTCAGAACTAAGTGCTGTCTTAAGACGGCCAGATCATCGTAATTATAAGCCAGCTGGTGACCGCTACTTGCGAAATATATTAAAGGGGATGGCCATGACCTACCGTCCTGATAACGGCAAATCATAAGCTATTTATTGTATAAATATTCACAATTGTGTAGAATAAGGGTAGTGAAGCTTGTTAAGGAGAATAAAATGACAGAACAGACTTTCATTATGGTAAAACCTGACGGTGTATTACGCGGTAAAATAGGTGATATTATTATGCGTATTGAAAACAAAGGTTACCGTATCGTTGCTATGAAAATGTTGACCCCAACGGCTGAGCTGTTAGCCCAACATTATGCTGAACATGTCAATAAACCTTTTTACCCTGCGCTTGTGGACTACATGACATCTGGTCCAGTTGTCGCAATCATTGCTGAAGGGGAACAAGTTGTTGCCGGATGGCGTCATATGATGGGCGAAACAAATCCAACCTTGGCAAACCCTGGGACCATTCGTGGCGACTTAGGGCGTGAATGGCAAGCGGAAGCGATGATGAATTTAGTACATGGTTCGGATAGTGTCGCTTCGGCGCAACGCGAAATTAACCTTTGGTTTGCTTAAATATGTAGCTTGAAATAGACGAAAATGGGTCTAATTTCAAGCTTTTTTGTTGCATTCTCAGTGCTGATGGTAAAAGTTTGGTAAAATAAAGAATATAGACTCGGAGATTAGAAAATGATATTAAATAACATGACAATACTCGAGAACCAACCACTTGCACCTTTTGCACATACTCAGGTTGGTGGCGTAGTAGACTATTTAGCAATTCCTAAGACGTTAACAGAATTAAAAGAAGTACTGGACTGGGCAAAAAAAGCCCAACATCAAGTGTACATTTTTGGCCGCCTATCTAATCTCGTTGTGCGTAATGGTGGGCTGCGAGGCGTGGTTATCTTATTACATGAGCTGCATACTATTCAAGTCACTGACGATACGATTACTGCAGAAGCAGGCGCAGACCTCATACTAGTTGCTGAGGTAGCCATGGAACATGGTTTGACGGGCTTAGAGTGGGGTGCTGGTATTCCGGGATCCGTTGGTGGTGCCGTTTTTATGAATGCAGGCGCTTACGGCGGACAAGCGGATATGGTTGTGAGTTCAGCTACAGCTATCATGCCTAATGGCACAATTCAGACTTTTTTGGCAGAGGCGCTTGACTTTGGTTATCGTCAATCTATTTTCCAAGAGAATCAAGGGATTATTATTAGCGCTACTTTCTGCTTGACATCAGATGATCAACGCGCAATTAAAGAGCGAATGGATGACAACAATTATCGACGTGCCGATAAGCAACCATTGAATTACCCGTCCAATGGCTCGGTCTTTAAGCGACCGGAAGGATACTTCGCAGGCAAATTAATTATGGATTCCGGTTTGCAGGGTCAGCGTGTTGGTGGCGTTGAAGTCTCCAAAAAGCATGCTGGATTTATGGTGAATGTCGCGCAAGGGACTGGCAATGACTATGAAGATTTGATTCATTTTGTTCAAGACACTGTTCAGGAAAAGTATGGTGTCATGCTCGAAACCGAAGTACGTATCATGGGGGAAAGGTAAGCTATGGCCATACTTGAACTCATTGTTATTCTAATTGTCTCAGTGACCGTTTCAAACGTGATTTCTCATTTTGTACCAGACGTGCCTGTCAGTCTTTTTCAAATTGCGATTGGTCTGATATTGGCTTGGGTATTTGGTGTTTTTATTGCGGTTGACGCACACTGGTTCATGCTTTTATTTGTTGCTCCACTTCTGTACAATGATGCTTGGCGCTTTCCTAAACGAGAGCTGTGGGAGTTACGTGGTCCAATTTTAGGGAATGCCATTCTACTGGTACTATTAACCACACTAGTTGGTGGATTCTTAATACATTTGTTAATACCACAATTTCCAAAATCAGTCGCTTTAGCACTTGCAGCTGTTGTGTCACCCACTGATCCTGTTGCCGTACAGGCAATTGCAAAACGTGTTAAACTGCCTGCAAATGTGATGCACATTGTGTCTGGAGAAAGTTTGATTAATGACGCTAGTGGCTTGGTTAGTTTTAATACGGCAATTAAGGCAACCGTTGCGGGGACATTCTTACTAACAGATGCCATAGGTAATTTTTTTTGGATGACAATTATTGGCCTAATCGTTGGTTTGGTTTTGGGAAACATTGTTAGTCTGTTACGAGATACTTTTGATCGTGTGGGCTTAACAGATGTGGTCTTTCATACCGTTATTATGTTGTTATCGCCATTCTTGATTTATTGGGCAGCTGAAGATATTTTCCACTCATCAGGTGTGATTGCCGTGGTGGCTGGGGGAATCATTACCAAAATTTTGAGTGATCAACAGATTGATGCGCGTAACCCTGAAATTTCGGTGACAGCAGTGCGCACTTGGGAAATATTTGTTTATTTACTGAATGGCGTTATTTTTGTATTATTAGGCATCGAATTACCGCAAGCGATTGATGTTGTGATTAAAAGTTCGCAAATACATACCGGACGTGCCATTTTTTACGGCATTGCCGTTTGGGTAATTATTTTTGTTATTCGAACACTTTGGGCGTATGGTAATCAAGTGATGTTGTACATTAAAAATGGCGAACATAAGCCAGATATGAAAACGTCGTTAACACTTGGTTTATCTGGTGTACGTGGGGCAGTAACCATGGCCGCTGTTATGACCATTCCAACGGTTGTAGCCGATGGTTCAGAATTTCCACAACGTAATCTTCTCGTATTTGTGGCGGCAGTTGTTGTTATTGTGAGTTTATTGGTTGCTACCATAATGTTGCCATTTGTGACCAAGGAACGGTCAGCCCATGATTTTACGCAACCAGAAATGTTAGATGCAGAAGTAGATAGCACCAGTGAGGCGCACAAAGCAGATTTATCTGAAGCACAAGCACGTATTTTTGCGATGCAGATTGGTATTCAGACGTTACGTGAATCCCAGCGAGATGATAATCGTGCGATAGTTTACGAATTGGTGACACGTAAGCAGGGAACGATTACACAAATCCGTCGCCAAATGCCAATGGCACAAACCAAAAAGCCACTAAGTGATGATTCAGAGTTGCGCCGTGTTGCACTCGATGCACAACGTGATCGCCTGCAACAGCTTTTAGTTAATGAGGAAATATCGCCGTTAACATTTTCATCTCAATCACGACGTTTAGAGCGCTTGGAAAATTTGATTGCTACTGATAAGACATACAGAATGTCAACGCAATGGGCATGGGAACTCATCAGGCGTGGACTACGTAGTATCCGGATATGGTTCTCTGATGAAACAACTGATAAGGTAAAAAAAGAAACCTCGTTAGCAATTCGAGAAACCTCTAAAGCAGCGATAAAAAAATTATCAGAGCATATGACGCGTTATAATGGTGATACGGTGTCTCATCGTATTGAACGGCAAAATGCATATAATCTAATTGTCGCTTACCGTTATCGGATTGAACATGATAAGCATCTTGATACACCACAACAACGCGAAATCGACGAAAAGCTACGCATGGAGTTGGAATTAAAAGCGCTTAATGTTCAGCGTGAGACAATTCAAAATCTTTATGAACAAGGTAGAATTACGCGACAAGTAGGCATTAACATCAGGCAATTTATTAATTTTGCGGAAACCGCTGCATTAGCTGGTAAAAATGAATCATAGGTGCTTAATATACCATAAGACTTGTTCATAAATTAGGAAAAGGAATTTATATGTTACCATACTTAACAATCAGTAATATGATGCATGCTGTTGATATTGCTATCATTTGGTTTTTACTTTATAAGATTATTCAATTTGTTGAGGGCACACGTGCTTTGCAAATTTTGCTTGGCGTAGGCGCAGTTATCTTAATTAAAGTCATTAGTTGGTATTTGGGTCTAGGAACAGTATCTTGGGTAATGGATCAACTCATTACTTGGGCGCCAATTGCTTTGGTAGTCATTTTCCAACAAGAAATTCGCCGTGGCCTTGAAACATTAGGACGACGATTGACGCTCAGACGTGCACATATTGATAATACGTTTGAGCACCAGCTTATCAAAAGCTTAGATGTCGCATTACAATATATGTCAAAACGTCGTATTGGGGCTTTAATTACGATTCAAAGAGATGCACAACTTGACGAGTACATTAAGACAGGAATTAAGTTAGATGCCTATGTGACGGGGCAATTATTGATTAATACGTTTATTCCTAATACACCCTTGCATGATGGGGCTGTTATTATCAGTAAAGCGCGTGTGGCAGTCGCTTCAGCTTATTTACCATTATCTGAAAGTACACGTATTCCAAAAGAACTTGGTACGCGACATCGTGCAGCTGTAGGTATATCCGAGGCCAGTGATGCTATCACTGTTGTTGTGTCTGAAGAGACTGGCGAAATTTCGATTACACAAAATGGTGATTTATTACGGCATATGGATCAGGAAAGTTATATGAACTTTTTTGAAAAGCAATTCTTAGCTGAACGTACCGCACCTGTTAGGAATCGTCATTGGTGGCAAAGAGGGGGACGTGCACAGTGAAAAAGATTGGACAATCAAAAATTGTAAATCTCGTGATTTCTTTACTTATTGCATTGCTGTTGTTTGCCTATGTTATCAGTACAAAGTCAGGAGTAGCTAATTCAAGGGGAGCAGATAATTTTTCAACATTAATTCCTGAGAAAAAAGCAACGCTAAAAATTCCATTGAATTTGCAGTTTGATAGTGACCGTTATGTTGCAATTGGCGCGCCAACAACTGTACAAGTATCTATTGAGGGGGCAGGCGCTCTAATTTCGGCAGCACAAAGTCGTAATGATATACAGGCTAGTGCTGATTTAAGAGGCTTAGCCCCAGGAAAGCATACCGTTACAATCGCATTGCGCGGTGTGAATTCATCATTGACCTCAACCGTTGATCCTCAGAAGATAACGGTCACTATTGCTAAACGTACTACGACAACATTACCTGTCAATGTGACTTATGATAAAAATGCTATTGCAAAAGGCTATACGGTTAGCGATACAAGTGTTGATCCTAAGCGAGTGACTATTAGTGGCCCTAAGACTAATGTCGAGTCAGTTGCGACAGTGATAGCTCGGGTACCATTGCAAAATGGCGTCAAAGACACTGTGACGCAAAGTACACGGCTTGTTGCCCTTGACAAAAATGGTAACGAAGTAGAGGTTGGATTTAGCCAACGTGTGGTCAATGTGACCGTCAACATTGCACCAGAAGATTCAAAAAAACTACAGTTAAACGCAACGATAAAGAATGGGGATGCGAGTCAGTATCAAGTGACCTTTGACCCTAAAAATGTGACGGCATTCGGCTCTTCTGATATACTTAATGCTATGAATAGCATTAGTGTGCCAGTTGATGTGGCGAATATTCAAAATCAAGGTACTGTCAAAATCAATTTACCAAGCATTGACGGCATTGTTCGCTATGATTCACCGACGGTTACTGCTAACGTGACGCATAATGGTAGCAATACAAATAACGGTGGTTCGTCCGCCAAAGAGTCTACTAGTTCATCAAGCAGCAGTA
>k87-926512_pt1 | contig 14897 bp, 14 predicted proteins | sample MGYA00084031_6733416 | MGnify analysis MGYA00084031
GATATATTGGGGCTTTCATTGCACTTCTTGTCGTCCTCTCAGGGTGTAGCCCCGCCAGCAATTCGGACAGAGCATCTCGAATCGCGACAGTACAGGTTCAGAAGTTCCTCAACGCTTTCAGAACAGGAGATGTATCGGAAGCCATCCGCGTCGTAGGCCCGGAAGTGGATGTGGAATATGGCGACAAGCATGTCGATCGAATTTTTCCCAGCGAAGGGGCATTATCCCGCGAGAAGTTCCAGAAGGCTCTTGACTCCGTATTTTACGACAATGACTCCTTTCAAGTGTCCCTATACATTTACACTATCGACAGCACCATTGTCGCGGACTGACGAAGACGGCGGATTCATCGCGGCGGCGCGCGAGGCCACCGGCGGCGAGGGTGTGGACGCCGTGTTGGACACTCCCGGGCCCACCGCCTCCACCACGCCGGAGACGTCGTAGCCGAGCACCACCGGGGCGCTCACCCGCGCGCCCCCGCCGAACTGCCGCAGCTTCGCGTCGACGGGGTTGGTGCCCGCGCAGACCACCCGTACCAGGAGTTCGCCCGGCCCCGGCTCGGGCCGTTCGATTTCCTTTAGCTCCAGCACATCGGGACCGCCAAAGCGCTCCACCACCACCGCACGCACCCGTGACACCTCCCAACACCAACCGCTCTTAAAACGGATCGCGAGCGCATCTCCAGCCGGCTCGGCTTGCGCAGTCCCTGCCGGTCGCGACACGGTCCCCTGTGCGCTCTTCTTCCCTCACGCCGCGCCGCGCTCCGCCGGCCACCCCAGCGTGCGCACGATGAAGTCGATCGCGTCCTTGACGTGCTCGTCCCAGTACTCCCACGTATGGCCGCCGGGGTATTCGGCGTATTCGTGCTCGTAGCCGATGGATTGGAGATGCGCGTGAAAGGCCCGGTTTGAGATGAGGAAGTGATCCTCCGTCCCGCAGTCGATCCGCAGGGCGGGGCGCTGCTCGGCCGGCAGCCGGCTGGCCTGGACGTACAAGTCGCAGCGGCCACCGCTGGGCTGTTCCAAGAGGGTCCGGATGAGGCGACGGGCCCGCTCGCCCCGCCGGCCCTCCACCAGCTCTTTGGGCAGATCTTCCGCCGGCTCGCCGGGGTCCACGTGGCCGAAATCCAGCGCCCCCGACATGCTCACCGCGGCGCCAAACCGTTCGGGATACGAAAACGCCAGGTGCACGGCGCCGTACCCGCCCATGGAAAAGCCGCACACCGCCCGGTACCGCCGGTCGGGGATCGTCTGAAAGCGGCTGTCGATGAAATCCACCAGATCTCTTGCGATGGCCGTCGCGGCGGGCGCGCCGTCCGGAGCGTCCACGTACATGCTCTGCCACGGCGTGGTGGGCATCACGACGATGACCGGCAGCGACTGCACGTGCTGCTCGATGCGGGTGCGCCGGATCCAGTCGGTGTGGTCGTCGCCGATCCCGTGGAGCAGGTAGATCACGGGAAACGGCGGCTTCCACGCCTCGCTGGCCTCGGGCAGGATCATGGTGACCGGTTCCGTTTTTCCCAGGGCAGCGTTGCGATAATGAAGGGTCACGAGGGCCAAGGCCCGGCCTCCTTTCGCCGCATGAATGTCTTCCGTCACTCCCCGCCGGCTCCGGCGGGGCCCAGCGCCTCCCGGAAAAATGCGATCACCCGGGCATCGTACGCCGCCGGATCGACGCTCCGCGCCCCCACGTGCCGGGTCCCCGGCACCAGCCAAAGCTCCGTGCGGTCGGGACGCCCGGCCGCGGCCAGGGCCTGGCTTTCGGCGGCCGGAATGACGTCGTCCTGGTCCGTGTGGATCAGGAGGACCGGCTGCTCGAGGCGGGGCATCCGCGCCACCGGGCTCACGGCGTCCACGTCCAGGCCGATGAGGGGCGGCAGCACCGTCATGATCACCCAGGTAAACGGCACGTCGGGCAGGCCGGTCCAAATGGGCATGTTCTGGCGGAGGTACGAACGCAGATCGCTGAACGGGCTGTCCGCGACGACTGCCTCGATGGCCGGCTCGCCCGCCGCCGCCATGATGGCCGTCACTGCGCCCATGGAAAAGCCGATCACGCCGATTTTCTCCGCCTGCGCGGGCCGCTCCCGCTTCAGCCAGGCCACCGCGCCGTAGATGTCGTTCACTTCGCGGTAGCCGAGGGTTGTGACCTTCCCTCCCGACTCGCCCGAGTTGCGAAAGTCAAACATCAACACGTTGAACCCGCTCTCTACGAGAGCGCGCGCCAGCTCCAGCGCGGGCACCGAGGGCTGCAGACGGTTGCTGGTGTAACCGTGCGCCAAGATCACCGTCTGCGACCCGCCCGGGCCTTGGCTTGCCGGCAGCAACCAGCCGCTCAGCGGCACGCCGTCGCTGCTTTCAAAAGCGACGGTTTCGTAGACCAGTCCCAACTGTCCCGGGTGCCCGTCCACCGGCCGCGGCGCAGGATGCGAAAGGCTCCATCCCACGTAGACCGAAACGCCCACGACGCCCAGGACCGCAAGCACCAGCAGCGCCGCGACGGTCCACCCCAGCGCTCTGGCCCACCGGCCTCCGCTTCGCCGCCCGGGCTGCGCCGCGGTGGCGCTCGCGGCCTTCAAGAGCTCCCCCACGCACGATTCCTCCCGTACCCCTCAAATCTTTATGAATTCATGAATTTCATCAACGGCTGCGCCGGCCCTCCAGCCCCTCACTCCCTGCGCGCCGGCGGAGTGCAGCACGCGCGGGCTACTTCAATACCAGCCTCACCGCCCGCTCGTAGAAGAGGTAGTTCCACGCCCAGTTGGCCAGGACAAACAGCCGGTTGCGAAAGCCGATGAGCCGCACCAGGTGCACCACCAGCCAGGCGATCCAAGCGAGAAATCCCCGCACGCTCCGGCCCCACACCTGGGCGACCCCTTTGTTGCGGCCGATGGTCACCATGGTGCCCAGGTGCTTGTAGCGGAAAGGCTCCTGCGGCTCCCCGGCGACGGCCCGCAGGATGTTCCGGGCGGCGTGGGCGCCCTGCTGGATCGCAGCCGGCGCCACCTGCGGGATGGGCTGGCCCGCGCCGTCTTCGAGGTAGGCCATGTCGCCCACCACGTACACCTCGGGGAACTCCTCCAGGTGCAGCTCCGACGTGACCACCACCCGGCCGCCCCGCCCCTTGGGTGCGGGAAGCCGCTCGGCCAGCTCGTTGGCCTTCACTCCCGCCGTCCAGATCAAGGTCTCGGCAGCGATGGGCTCGCCTTCCTTGAGCAGCACCTCCCGGTCGGTGGCCCCGGTCACCATGGTCTCGAGCCGCACGTCGACGCCCTTGGCCTTGAGCACCCGCCGGGTGTATTCGGACAGCGCCGGGTCAAAGCCGGGAAGGAGCGTGGGCATGGCTTCGATCAAGATGACGCGAGCTTCGTCAAAGGAGATCTCGGGGTAGTCTTTCACCAGCACGGTCCAGATCAACTCGGCCAGAGTGGCGGCAAACTCGACGCCCGTGGGCCCGCCTCCCACGATGACGAAGGTGAGGAGCGATCGTCTCCGCCCCGGGTCCTCTTCTCTCGCCGCCCGCTCAAACAGCTCGAGCACCCGGGAGCGAAGGGCCACCGCTTCCGACAGATCCTTCATCGACCACGCCCGCTGGGCTACGGACTCCAGGCCGAAGTAGTTGGTGACGCTCCCCCCGGCCAGGACGAGGTAATCGTAAGCGATCCGGTCCTCCCGGGTGATGACGCACTTCGCCTCCAGGTCGACGTCGACCACCTCGGCCATGAGAAAGCGGACGTTGGGCTTGCGGCGCACGATGGACCGCACCGGGTAGGCGATCTGCTCGGCCTCCAGCTCCCCGGCGGCCACCTGGTACAGCAGGGGAACGAAGGTGTGGTAGTTGTTTCGGTCGAGGAGCAGCACGTCGACGGGCTTGCCTGCGAGCTCCTTCGCCGCCCACAGGCCGCCGAACCCGGCTCCCACGATGACCACCCGGGGCCGCCCCTCCCCTGGCGCCTTTCCCATCGGCGATCCCTCCCTGGCATCAGAAAGGCCAAGGGTAACCTTCCTCATGCGCTGTAGGGCTATCCTTCCCGGCCGGCGGCCGGCTTTCCATCTCCTCGCCCCGGCCGCCCCCGCTAGGCCCGGAACCGTCAAGTCCACTTTGGCTCCGGCGGCGCCGTCACCACCAGGGCCAGGCCTGCTTCGAGCCGGAGCTCGGCCGGGCGGCCCACAAACTCGTTGCTCACGGTGAGGGTGTCGCCGGCCACCAGATCGTACCCATCCAGCTCCCAGCGGAGCCCCTTGAGCGAGAGCCCCCGGCAGCGGCCCAGGGGCATCACGGAGAGCAGGTAGCCCGCCGGCGCCTCAAGCCTCAGCGAGACCGGCCGCCCATCCGCCGCGGCGAGCTCCGGGAAATCCCGCCCCGCCAGCAGGTACACGGCCTGCCTCCCGTCGGTGACGACGCCGCAGCCGCCGGCCCGGGCGATGGCAGCCAGCAGCTGCGCGTTGGCCAGCGAGTGGTCAAAGCGGGTGCCGAGCCCACCGGCGATGACCACGCGCCGGGCTCCCTGCTCCAGCGCCCAGTCCACCGCGATGGCTGAGTCGGTCTGCTCCTTGGCCGTGGGAAAGGTGAGCGTGGGCACGCCTTTGAGGGCCTCGCGGGTGCCGGGATCGATGGAGTCCATGTCTCCCACCAGCCGAGCCGGGGTGAGCCCCAGCGCCGCGGCGTGCCGGCCGCCGCCGTCCGCCGCGATGACCAGATCCCACGGCCCTTCCACCAGATGCGCCTGTTCTCCTTGGGGGTCGAACTCGCCGCCGGCGAGGATCAACGCGCTGCGCGGCGGGCTGCCGGCCGCGCCCTGTGGGCCCCCTTGCCGCAACACCGCTGCTCACCTGCCCGTTCTTGGCCGCTTCATCAAGACACAGTTTCAAGAAGGAACCACGCCGCCCTTCTCCAAGAATTGCCATGCCGGGAGGTTCTCGCCCGAACGGCCGGTCTTGCAGCCGGTGGCCCGGCAGCTCCCGCGCCTCGGCGGGGGGACCCGGCAGCGGGACGGGACCAAGAGAGGAAGGAGGGCGCCGCGTGACTTCCGCCGGCGATCAGTCTCGCATTGAAGTTCTCGACGTCATCCGCGGCCTTGCCGTCTTCGGGATCTTGCTGATGAACATGCGCTTTTACAGCACGCCGCTCCAGGCCATCCAGTGGCAGGTGGAGCTTTGGCCCGGCTTTTGGGATCGCCTGACCACCCTGCTTCTGCGTGTCGCGGTGGAGGGGAAGTTCCTCTCCCTCTTTGCGCTCCTTTTCGGCTACAGCATGGTGATCTTGTGGGAGCGCACCGTCGAGCGGGGCGGCCGTTTCTGGACCCTCTGGCTGCGGCGCATGGCGTCGCTGCTGATCCTGGGCCTCATCCACGGCCTATTGATCTGGTACGGCGACATCCTGTTCCACTACGCCCTTCTCGGCGTTTTCCTCCTGCTCTTCCACAGGCGGCAGCCCCGCACGCTCCTGGTCTGGGCGGTCCTGTTTTTTGTCCTCATCCCGTTCCTTTTGGTCTTTCCGCTGGTCGTGCCGCCCGACGTCTCCGAAGAGCTGGTCCAGGAGTTCGACGCCGGCCCCGCTCCCGAGGAGCTGGAGCAGGCCATCGCCGCGGAGACCGCGGTGTACCAAAGCCGAGACATCGGGGCCATCCAGCGCCAGCGGGAAAGGGATTGGATCCTCTCGATCTCCAACGGCTTGGCCTACTACCCGACCCTCTTCGGGCTCTTTCTCGTAGGCGCGAGCTTCGCCAAGCTGCGGGTGCTGCACCACGCCGCGGAGCACCACGAGCTCTTGGCGCGCCTTGCCGCCGTCACCGGGATCTTGGGCTTCGGCTCCATCCTGGCCGGCTTCGCCCTGATCCACTGGCATTTCACCCCGGGAAGCTGGCAGGCGCTCGTGGTCGAAAGCCTGCAGGTGCTGGTGGGCGCGCCTTTGGTCGCCCTCTGCTACTTTGCGCTCCTCGCGCGGGTTTTTCAGACGCCCCGGGGGGAAAGGATCCTGCGGCCCTTGGCCGCCGTGGGGCGCCTTTCGCTCACCAACTACATCGGCCAGTCCGTCATCTGCACGCTCATCTTTTACGGCTACGGCCTCGGGCTGTTCGGCAAAGTGGGGCCCTTCGCCGCGTCGTGGCTGGCGGTGGCCATCTTCGCCTTCCAGATCCTGTGGAGCCGGTGGTGGCTGGAGCAGTACCGGATCGGGCCGCTGGAGTGGCTGTGGCGGATCCCGACGTACCTCTCCGTGCCGCCGCTCAAGCGGGCGGAGCAGGCGGCGGAGAAGTAGGCGCGCCCCGGCTTCACCCGAGCCGCCCCTGCTGCCATCCCTCCAGCTCCAGCAGAAACCGCTTGGCTTCGAGTCCGCCCGCGGCGGTAAAGCCGTGCAGGCTGCCGTCGGCCGCCACCACCCGGTGGCAGGGGATGACGATGCCCACCGGGTTTTGCGCCAGCGCCCGGCCGACGGCCCGGGCGGCCCCGGGCTTTCCCACCGCCGCCGCCACCTGCCCGTAGCTCCACGCGCGCCCGTATGGAATGGAGCGGACAGCTTCCAGCACGCGCCGCTGGAAGGGCGGGAGGCCGCTGAGGTCCACCTCCAGGCGAAACCTCCGGCGCGCTCCCGTGAAGTACTGGTCAAGCTGCCGGAGGATGGGGGCCACCGCCCCCGGATCGAACGCCGGCGCTGCCGGACCGTTCCGCGCGGACCGGTCCAGCTCCGCCAGGAACTCCTCCTCACGGACGCCGTAGGTGAGGCGCACCAGGGCGCCCCCGGGGCCGGCGGCGACGTAGAGCCGGCCCAGAGGCGAGTCCATCGCTCCCCAAAGGAGCGGCCGCGGACTCGAACAAGGCGCTTGACGCACGGTTTCACCCCCGGCCTGGACAGGCATTGACACTGGCCTGGTCGAAAGAGGATAATCGCGGTTGCGCCGGGTTTTTGGCCCGGGGCCCCGCGACGGAAACCGCCACGACGAGGTAGGACTGATGCCGATGAACCAACCGCGCGACGGCGAACGGCGCCACCTTCAGCCCTTCACCATGGTGATCTTCGGGGCCAGCGGCGACCTGACCGAGCGCAAGCTGATGCCCGCGCTGTACCACTTGTCCGCCTTGGGCCATCTTCCTGTGGACTTCGCGGTGATCGGCGTCGCCCGGCGCGACTGGACCGACGACTACTTGAGGGAGAAGATGCGGCAGGCCATCGAGCAGGCGGCGGGCCCGGACGGCATCGACGAGAAGGTCTGGGCCGACTTCGCCCGGCGCCTCTATTACCTCCGGGGCGATGCCACCGACGAGTCCACATTTGCCCGCCTGGAAGAAGCCATCGCGCGGATTTCCGCCGGGTTCCCGGGGGAGATCGGGAAAAACCGCCTCTACTACCTGGCGACGCTGCCCAGCCTCTACCCCAAGCTGATCCAAGGCCTGGGGCGCCTCGAGCGCGCCCGCAGCAACAAGGGCTGGGGCCGCATCATCGTGGAAAAGCCGTTCGGCAGCGACCTGGAGTCAGCCATCGAACTCAACCGGCTGCTGGCCCGCTACTTCGACGAGAGCCAGGTGTTTCGCATCGACCACTACCTGGGCAAGGAGACGGTGCAAAACATCCTGGTCTTCCGCTTCGCCAACGGCATCTTCGAGCCCATCTGGAACCGCAACTACATCGACAACGTCCAGATCACCGTGAGCGAGACCGTGGGCGTCGGCCACCGGGGCGCCTACTACGAAGAGGCCGGAGCTTTGCGGGACATGGTGCAAAACCACCTGCTCCAGCTCCTGGCGCTGGTCGCCATGGAGCCGCCTCACTCGTTCAACGCCGACGCGGTGCGCAACGAAAAAGTGAAGGTGCTGGCCTCCATCCCCGTCCCCGACGTGACCACGGTGGCACACACCACCGTCCGCGGCCAGTACACCGCGGGCGTCGTCGACGGAAAGCCCGTGCCGGGCTACCTGGAGGAGCCCAACGTCTCGCCCGATTCCAAGACCGAGACCTACGTCGCCCTGCGCCTCGGCATCGACAACTGGCGCTGGGCCGGCGTGCCGTTCTACATCCAGACCGGAAAGCGGCTGGCCTCCCGCAGCTCCCGCATCACCATCTACTTCAAGCGGGCGCCGCACCTGTTGTTCCAGCCCTTCTCCGTGCCCGACCTGCAGCCCAACAGCCTGATCCTGGACATCCAGCCCGAACAGGGAGTCACTCTCTCCATCGGCGCCAAGGTGCCGGGGCCCCAGGTGCGCATCCGCAACGTGGACATGGAGTTCGTCTACGAGCGCTCGTTTACCGAGCGCTCGCCGGAAGCCTATGAGTACCTGCTCCTCGAGGCCATCGCCGGCGACACCACCATGTTTACCCGGGACGACGAGATCGAAGCCGCCTGGCGGCTGGTGACGGCCATCCGCCGCGCCTGGGACGAAGCCGGCGTGCCGCTTCACCCGTACCCGGCGGGCTCGACGGGCCCCGAAGCCAAGCACGCCCTGCTCAGCGAAGGCCAGGCCTGGTGCGGGGGCTGACGGGCCGCCCGGCCTGCCTCAGCCGGAAAGCCGGACGGCGGTGCCGCTGGCCGAGACCATGAGCATGCTCCCGGACGCGCCCACCACCTCGTAGTCGATGTCGACGCCCACCACGGCGTTGGCCCCGAGCGCCCGCGCCTTTTGCACCATCTCGTCGAGGGCGATGGTGCGCGCCCGGTCCAGTTCCCTCTCGTAGGCGGCGGAGCGCCCGCCGACGATGTCCCGCAGCCCTGCGAACACATCGCGAATGATGTTGGCGCCCAGGATCGCTTCCCCGGCCACCACGCCGAGGTACTGCTCGATTCTCCTGCCTTCCACGTTCGGGGTGGTGGTGATCAGCATCGCCTTCTCCCTCTCCTTCGCCTCGGAATCCACGCCAGCGAGATTCCGCCGGCGCGGCCTTGCGGGCTCACCACCCCTTCCGCGGTGGCGAGCGCAAATCCTTTCCCCAGGCCGGCCGCCCCTGCGGGATCCGCTCCTCGAAAAGGGTGCACGGCCCGGCGTCGTTGATGCCGCCGCTCCCGGGTGTTAAGCTGTAAGCGGAAGCAGGGGCTTCCTCAAGCGCCAAAGGCTGGAACGATACGCACTCAGACGGGAGGGACTGCGCCATGCTGCCGGTGGGACGGTTTAGCAAGACGGACGCCTGGATCGCGGGGACGTGGACCGACCCGGGCGCGCGCTTTCGGGTGATCAATCCCGCGACCGGAGAGACCATCGCCGAGGTGGCGGACTGCGGGCCCGAAGAGGCGCGCCGGGCAGTGGAAGCGGCCGAGACGGCCTTCCGGGCGTGGAGCGGGACCAGCGTCTACGAGCGCAGCGCCGTGCTTTGGCGGTTGCGGGACCTCATGCTGGAGCACCGGGAGGATCTGGCCCGGCTGATGTCCCTCGAGATGGGCAAGCCCATCAAAGAATCCCGGGGCGAAGTGGTGTACGCCGCCGGGTTCGTCGAGTGGTACGCCGAGGAGGCCAAGCGGATCTTCGGCGAGATCATCCCCGCCTCCACCTTGGAGAAGCGCATCCTGATCCAGGCCGCGCCGGTGGGACCGGTCTACGGCATCACCCCGTGGAACTTCCCCGCGGCCATGGTGACCCGCAAGCTCGCGCCGGCGCTGGCGGCCGGCTGCAGCTTCATCCTAAAGCCCGCCGAGCAGTCGCCGCTGACGGCGCTGGCCCTGGCCGAGCTGCTCCACGAAGCAGGCCTGCCGCCCGGCGTGTTCCAGGTGATCACCACCCACGACCCGGCCGGCGTGAGCCAGGTGATCCTGGACGATCCCCGCATCCGCAAGCTCACCTTCACCGGCTCCACCGAAGTGGGCTCCAAGCTGTACGCCCAGGCGGCGGCCACCGTGAAGCGGGTCTCGCTGGAGCTGGGCGGCCACGCCCCCTTCCTGGTCTTTGAAGACGCGGACCTGGACAAGGCGGTCAAAGAAGCCGTGACGTGCGCGTTCCGCAACACCGGGCAGACCTGCGTCTGCGCCAACCGCATCTACGTGCACGAAGCCGTGGCCGGCCGCTTCCTGGAGGCGTTCGTCGAGGCGGTGCGCGGCCTAAAAGTGGGCGATCCCCTGGACGAGAGCACCGACATCGGTCCCCTCGTCGACCAGCAGGGTTTCGACAAGGTGAAAGCCCACGTGGACGACGCCCTCCGGCGCGGGGCCAAGGCGCTCCTGGGAGGAACGCCCCTTGCGCCGGGCGGGCGCGCCGGCGGGTACTACTTCGCGCCGACGGTGCTGGCAGGCGTGGACGCCGCCATGCGGGTCGCGCGCGAGGAGACCTTCGGGCCGGTGGCCCCGGTCCTCACCTTCGCCAGCGAAGAGGAGGCGGTGCGCCTGGCCAACGACACCCCCTACGGCCTTGCGGCCTACGTCTTCACCAAGGACGTGAGCCGGGTGTTCCGGGTCACGGAGGCGCTGGAGTACGGCATCGTGGGCGTGAACGACGGCGTGCCGGCCACGCCCCAGGCGCCCTTCGGCGGCGTAAAGCTGTCGGGCGTGGGCCGCGAGGGAGGGACCTATGGGATCGAAGAGTATATTGAGCGCAAGTTCGTCTCCATCAAACTCTGAACCGGGAATCAGGACAAAGGAGCGCTTCGTGCCATGACCTCTCCGGGATCGCCGCCGGCGGCCGGTTCCCGGCAGGAAGCGGAAGGCCCCTTCCGCCCGGGCTCCCGCCGGGGCGGCACGCTGGCCCTGCTGGCCGCCATGTGGGACGGCTTTTGCCTTCGCTGCCCGTCGTGCCGCCGGGGCCCGATCTACAAGTCGCTCCTCGAGATGCACCCGGCGTGCCCCGCCTGCGGCGCGCCTTTCGAGCGGGACAACGAGGGCGACTTCCTCGGGGCGATGGTGACCGCCTACTCGCTGACGGTGGTCTTCGGCGCCGTCTTGACCGTCCTGCTCTACGTCTTCACGCGGCTTCCCATCGCCACCCAGATGCTGATCGTGGGCGGCGCCAGCCTCACGTTTCTCCTGGTCTTTTACCGCAATCTCAAAGGCGTCTGGGTCGCGGTGCTGCTCGCGCTGCTCCGCTGGATGAAATGACGCGCGGCCCGGGACAGGCTACCGGAGCCGGTCAAACCTCGGGATCCTGGACCAGCGCCGCCAGGCGGCCCGGGTCCCTGATGACGATGCGCTCTCGGCCCGATTCGATGAGCCCCTGGCTTTCCCACCGGCTCAGCACCCGGCTGACCGTATAGAGCGTGGTACCGGTCAGTTCCCCCAGGTCCTGGCGGGTGAGGCGCAAGATCCGGGGCTCTCCCGGCCCGGCGGCGCCGTGGGACTGCGCCGCAAGCCGCAGCAAGGCGCGGGCGAGGCGCTGCTCCACCCGCTCGGTCGAGAGCGCCCTCACCCGGTCCTGAAGGCTTTTCACCATCGCGGCCAGGTGCTGGATGACGTTGAGCGCCACCTTGGGCTCGGCCTGGACCAGCTCCTGCATGGTGGGCCCGTCCCACGAAAGCAGCTCCGACTCGGATACCGCCTCGGCCGCCGCCGGATAGCGCTCCCGCACGAAGAGCGCGATCCCGCCGAACATCCCTCCCGGCTCGACGAACCTCAGCAGCACCTGCCGGCCGTCGGGCGTCACCTGCGTCAGCTTCATCCGCCCGGAGACCAGGAGATAGAGGCGGTCCGCGGGATCGTCCTGGTGAAAGCAGATCTCGCCCGGCGCGAGGCGATGGGCCCTGGCGGCGCGGTATACCCGCTCAAGGCCCTCCGGGTCCAGCCCGCCGAAAAACTCCGACCGGGACAGGAATGCAAGCCTCTCCTCTTCGCCGGCGCGATCCGCCATCCCGCAGCCCTCCTCGACCTCTCTCCATTTTTCACCCTCTCGCGACCGGGACCTCCCGGGGCCGCAGCAGGTTGCGCACGAGGTGCGAAAGGACGGGAAGGAGCGGCGCCAGGGACGTATAGGCCGCGAAGGCGCGGGGCCAGGCGCCGGCGGGATCCGCCCACAGCGGGGAGAGCGAGGCCACCCCGGCCAGCAGCGCCAGCACCGCGGCGCTGAACGCCCGCGGGGAAGGCGCCGCCTCCCGCCCCCAGCGCTGGCAGGCGGCGGTGACTAGGCCGGCGCTGGCCACTCCTAAAGCCAGGACGTGGAGGTAGAAAACGCGGAGCCCGGCCCGGATCCCCCAGGCGGCCGCGGCGGGAAACGCCGCGGCGGCCAGCATCACCAGGGTCAAGGCCAAACAAGCGAGGAACGGCGCCCACTCCCAGCGCTTCTCCGCTGCCACCCGCGCGGCGAGAAGCCGCCCGTGCCACGCGGCCCCGGCCACAAAGCTGAGCGCGCTGGCCCCCAGCAGCGCCGTGACGGGCGGGGAGAACGCGCCGGCATCGGCGCCCACGGCGCCGGCCAGGGAGGCGCCGGGAAGGCCGGCGAGGAGCAGCCAGAAGGCGGCCCGCCGGCCCCGGCCCGCTGCGGCGGCGTCTCCCATGTCCTCTCGTGTGTCCTCACGCCCGCCCGCCGGTTCAAACGCCGCCAGCGCCAGCCCCAGCGGGGCGAGAATGAGCCAGCCGTGAGAAAACGCCCCCAGGAACAACTGGACGAAGAGGTCGCCCAGCCGCCCGTCCCCGGCGCCGCTGAACTGCATGACGGCCCTGCCCCATGCGCCCACCGTCGAAAGCCAAAGGCCCAGGACAGCCGCGTCCAAGAGCCCCAGAGCCGGCGTGCGGCCGCGGCCCCGGTGCGCCGCGAAGTGAGCGGTTCCCAAAGCGTACCAGGCGAACGTGTTGAGCCCGCTGGTGATGGACGCGAGCGGCAGGCTCCGCCCCCCGACGGGGACCGGCCCGTACCCGGCCACCAGGAAAAACGGGTACGCGGCGGCGCCCAAGATCAGGGCGGCCCAGCCCGCCGCTCTCAGGGCGCGCCTTGCCCGGTCCAAGGCCGCGATCATCAAGGCTGCGATGGCCGGCGTCGCCCAGGAGAAGTACATGAGGTGCGAATGCGCGTGGCGCAGGTGGCTCGCGTCGATGCCCCGGGGCAGGCCGTAAAGAAACCCGAACCGGAGCAGCGCACCGCTCGCGCCCGCGATCACGAAGCAGGCCAAAGCGGCCCGCCAGAGGGCCTGAGCTCTGTCTTCGCTTCGTTTCATTAGGCACCGCCTCGCTGGAGAAAACCTGCCCCCGGGCCGCCCTGGCCGCCCGGGTCCCCGCTTTCCAAACCCGCCGCGGGTCCTGAGCGGGTGCTTCGCGAGGATCTGTTTCTCCATGGTTTGCCCCGGGGGAGCAGCCTCCCTCCTGACCACCATGCCGGCGGCTCCCGCGGCTGTCTTTGCGCGCGCGCAAACGTCCCTCCTTTCCCCGCAAAGTTGTGACACTTGCCAGGGCCTTTTGAGGCCTTTTGCACCTTCCCAATGGTGTCGTTGCACCCTGGGTGGCTAGCTGCGCTTCGCGATACGCTCAAGCTGCGAAGCGCCGCAGCCGCGCGAGCTCCCGGCGCCGCAGGAGGAGGGATGCTTGGATGAAACGGATGAAACGGCCTCACGGTGTGACGCTGCTGGTCATCGCGGCAGCGGCCATCGCCGCCGGAGTTTGGTTCTTGAACGGCGGTCCCGGGGAGCCTGCGGCCCAGACCGCGGCCGCAGGCAGCGGCCAGGCCGCCGGCGGAGCGCAGGCCGCAGCTCTGGCCGAGCCCCCGCGGGAAGGCGCGGTCCGTGTCGCCCGGGACGCCGCCGGCCTGCCGCCGCCGGTGGGAGACCGCCCGCCCCGCACCGTCGTGGTGGAACTCACCGCGGTCGAGCTGGACGGGCAGCTCATGGACGGCATCACGTACACCTACTGGACCTTCGACGGCACCGTGCCGGGCCCGATGATCCGGGTGCGGGAAGGGGACACGGTGGAGCTGCGGCTCACCAACGCGCCCGGCAACATCCACCCGCACTCCATCGACCTGCACGCCGTCAACGGCCCACACGGCGGGGGCTCGGCCACGCAGGTGCTGCCGGGCGAGACCAAGGCCTTCCGGTTTAAGGCGCTCAACCCCGGCCTGTACATCTACCACTGCGCCACGCCCTACGTGCCCGCGCACATCGCCAACGGCATGTACGGCCTGATCCTGGTGGAGCCTGCGGGCGGCCTGGAACCGGTGGACCGGGAGTACTACATCGTGCAGGGCGAGTTCTACACCGACCTGCGCCCGTACCAGAAGGGGCACGCCCAGTTCCACGCGGAGGCCATGTGGCAGGAGATCCCCAACTTCGTCGTCTTCAACGGGCAGTTCAACGCCCTCACCGGCGATCACCGGCTGACGGCCCGGGTGGGCGAGCGGGTGCGCCTTTTCATCGGCAACGCCGGGCCCAACCTGGCCTCGTCGGTCCACGTGATCGGCGAGATCTTCGACGTGGTCCACAAGGAAGCCGCGTCCGAAGCGGCGACCAACATCCAGACCACCTTGATCCCCGCGGGCGGGGCGGCCTGGGTCGAGTTTACGGTGGACGTGCCCGGCGAGTACACCCTGGTGGACCACGCCATCAACCGGGCGCTGGGAAAAGGGGCCGTGGCCACCCTGTACGTCGAGGGTCCCGAGAACCCGGAGATCTTTGAGCCGCTCGACCCCGAACGCTGAGCCCCGGGACCCTGGCCTCCATCCTGAAGCAGCCCGGTGGGGCCTCAGGCGCGGCAGGGGCGGTCCCGTCTCATGACGGCGGAAACCGCCCCTGCTCCGTCTCCTGCTCTTCCTGGCCGGTTCCCGGCCTCATGGCCAGCACCGGGATGAGGCTCAAGAGGGCGAGCACCGCGGCGGCCCGGTACACCCAGGCGACGCCGAGCGCCTCCAGCAGCACGCCGCCCAAGAGGCCGCCGCAGATGGTGGCGAGGCTCACGTGGACGGCCGACAGCACCCCCTGGCCCGTGGCCTTGAACCCCGCCGGCGTCTCGCGATACACCAGGGCCACGGCGGAGACGTAGTAGAGCCCGTATCCCAGCCCGTTCAAGA